>Ga0307985_10000825_pt1 | contig 17840 bp, 21 predicted proteins | sample EllFjometageno80_FD_203155 | JGI IMG/M metagenome (GOLD analysis project Ga0307985, IMG submission 203155) | Marine microbial communities from Ellis Fjord, Antarctic Ocean - #80 | ecosystem: Environmental > Aquatic > Marine > Unclassified | place: Southern Ocean | collected 2014-10-09 | reverse complement strand
TCCCCTCTACCTTCTCCTCTACCTTCTCCTCACTGTCACCCTAACCCTCCCTCTCCTTCTCAATTCCACCCCACTGGTGGGAAGCTCTGGCGGGTACGCATTGCAATTCCAAGGAGGGCGTAACGAGCACTCTTCTATAGCTGCCTTCAGGACACTTTTTGGTGACAACCCTCCCATTACACCCTACCTCACTGCTGGGTCTCCTTTCACAATCTCATTCTGGTTTAAACTGCTAACGCCCACCACCCCGGGTTCAGTCATGACATTCTTCAGCGATACCTCTGAAGAGCTCAACTTTGTCCGCATCCTTCCCACTAACGCCTCCCCGAACTCTTCGGTCACTATACACTCCCTTGTCAACCCTGCAACAACCGAGACAATTATCCCAATGTCAATGGAGTCAATGATAACCGAATGGCATCATTACGCCGTCACGTCGGATAACAATGTGGGCACATCATCAACACTCAAAGTGTACATCGATGGTCAAAACGTTAACACTGATCCCACCTTCACTGGCTTCCTTAACTTGACCGCCGCCAACGGTTTTGGCATCGGCGCTTACACAGACATGTCCAGTACTTACCCAACTCTCGAGTCGGGGCTCAACTTCCATGGCGAGCTGGACGAGTTCGCGATCTTCACCCGCGTTGTTCCATCCGAGGAGATGCTCGACACGTATAACAAACCCTTGGACACAGAAGACCCAGCCCTCGTCATCTACTTCGACTTCGACGATGCTTTTGACGCGACCTACTCGGCGAACTTAGGATCCGGCGGCTCTCCTTTTGACCTGCTACTCGGGAGCTCGCACCTAGGGGAGGTACGTGGGAGGGGGGCGCGAGCGGGAGAGGTTATTTAACGTAGCTAGTCGCGCCACAAGAACGGTTCGGAACGCGCTATTTGCGAGCGAGTCGCGTCGGTGTCATCGCCGAACGACGAACACAGAACGCGCAATTCGCTCGCCAGTCTTTGGAAACTAGCAACGCGCGAAAGCTTTACTTGTCGCTTTGCTGCCTTTCTCACCTGGCCGAGCCCCTGTCCCGTCAACCCTCCTCTTTCTCACTCGCTTCGCTCGCAGTTCATGCTCGGCCCGCCATTGGGCACCTCTGACCCCAAGCTCGGCGACCAGGCGTGCAAGTTTTCGGTTGACGAACCTGTGGTATTCTGCAATCCGATCACAGCACCCACGGTTGTAAGTTCGGGAGTCCCTCTCCTGACTTCTGCCGGTCGCGACGTCGTGGTATCTGCGGTCGTCGGCGGCCCCCCCGTAACCTTCACTCTTCCTGGCGACGCCAACTCTGAGCTCACCATCTCCACTCCGCCGTCCCTCGGCGCCGTTCTCCTCACTGCAACCACAGCCACCTACACGCCGCCCCTAACCTCCTCCGCCCTCTCCGACACCTTCTCGTACTCCGACGCAACAGACTCGGCCCAGGTGCGCGTGGTCTTCTCCTCTCCCCCCATCTCCCGCGACGTGGCTCTCAGCTTGGTCGAGGACGGAGAAGGTGAGTCGAAGCTGGGGCGCAGAGCGACAACATGCTTGGAACCACATATGTGTATGTGTGCCTGAACGAAGGGCCGCACATATGCTTGAACAAAGGGCCACACGCATGCTTGAACAAAAGGGGGGGGGGGCGAAGTGAACAAAGGGCGGCGCTGTTTGCTCGCGCGTCGTGCGCCGCTTTTTCGCGTGCTAGGCCTGTTCGATCGGCACACATCGTCGCTCACACACGGCTCGCCCCTCCCCCCCCCCCCTTCGCTCACACTGCGCGAGTGCCCCCCCCCTTCTTCGTCCACAGGTATTGTGATCTTCGACGTTTCTGATCCTGCCGGTCTGCCCCTGACCGCGGTGCTTCAGACCCTCCCCGCCACAGGTACCTTGTACGAGTGCGACGCGTCCGACACAGTGCTCGCCGAGATCACCGAGGACCAACTTCCGCACGCAACCCACGGCATCAGACTCAAGTTCAAGCCCGACCTCAACGACGTTAGCATTAACAAGTTCACTTACATCGCCACGAACGAGCACGGCCTCGAGTCCGCACCGTCTGAGGCTCTCATCTTGATCTTCGAGGTAGAAAACCTTCCGACCGCGGGAGAGCAGGCTGCAACGCAGACCGGCAGCAATCTCGACTTGTCTATCGCAGTCTCGGATCCCGACTCTCCCTTCGTCTCCATTTTCGTGGACACTCTACCAGAGAGAGGAGCCCTTTACTACAGCGCGGACGCGTTCACGTCACAACTGATGGAACCCTTCGTTGACAATTTCATTTCACTGTTGATAGAGCAGTACGGACATGAGGTGTTGGAGTTTTCTACCTTCTGGCCCGGTAAGCGCCACAAACACACTCGCGCTCACCGTTGACACACGCGCGCTCACGTCGATGACACACACACGAACCGATGGTACACGCGCGCGCACGCACACACGATGGCCCAGAACTTAGAAGGCGGTGTGATCCCAAGATGGGCTGCCTGGCTGACTGTCCTGCTGGCTACCGTCCAACGCTTTGCTCAGAGCGCGGCTGCTCTCGTGCCACGGGCAATTAACCATCTTCTCGCCACCTTCTCCAGATCCTAACGAACTCTGGGGACCGAGGCAGCTTCTCGGCGAGCCCGACGCACCACAAACCTACTCCACCACGGCCTTGTCTGCTTGTGCAGGCTCTAAGAATGGGCAAGGAAGCGTGTGCGGCGCCTCTGTCACTACGGGTGGTTTCGCGGCGTTTGACCCTCTCAGCTCGCAACCGTCCTGGAATTTGGGGAGCGACTGCTGGGACGGACTCGCGAGTCTTGAGGAGGAGGGGTTCACGGAGTTCATCACGGTGAAGTACGACAGGGAAGTTTACATCAAGGACATTGAAATCGGCGAGAACAGAGGCGCAGGCTCCGTTGTGAGCCTCGAGGCATTCGATTACTCGACCAAGCAGTGGCACGTCATGTGGTCCGGCCCTCCTGCAGTGGACGAGCACACAATCCATCAGACGACTGGCCAGTTCAGGTTCTTCCGACCCTATCCGCTGTGCCAGCCCAGATTCAAAACCGATATCGTGAAGTTGAAGTTGAACACCAAGGCCGTCGACGGTTGGAACGAGTTTGACTACGTCAAGCTAGTGGGGAGTGAAGAGGCCACTCCGGGTGCTCTGTTGGGGTCCTCCGTAATTTACGAGCCGCCGAGCGGTGTTCTGGACTGTGTGGAGTCCTTCACCTTCAGCATGAGTGATTGTGGGGGACAGCGTTCCAGATCTAGTGAGAGCCAGACGTACACGATACTGCCGGCGGGGGGGGGAACGAAGGCGTGTGGGCCGCTAAAAGATACCAAAGATGGAGTGGCAACGGGAGTGGTTGTCGGCATAGTTGGAGGCGCTGTCGCGCTTCTGCTCGTGCTCGCAGCTGCCAACTATCTGAAGGAAAGGAAGTTGAGAAAGGCGGAAGAAAAGCGGGTAGTTGCGGAAATGCAGGCGGAGTTGGAGAAGGTCAAGGGCGAACTGTTTCATCAGGAGAACACCAAGCTCAAGATCGACGTAGCGATAATGCAGGAATACAACAAGGAAGAAGTCCATATGCTCGAGAACCAGATCCAGAAGTTCACGGAGGAGATGGCGGTCGCCGAGAGGGGCACTGAGGGGGTGACCAAGGACATGGCGAGATTGCTGATCAAGGCGGAGGAGCTGGTGGGCAAGGTGGTGATTGGAGAGGGCGCGTTTGGGGAAGTCTACAAGAGCAACTACAGAGGCACGGCGGTGGCAGTGAAGACGATGAAGCAGGTTGACGAGGAAACGTTGGACAGGTTCCAGAGTGAGATCATGCTCATGAGCGGGCTGCGGCACCAGAATATCGTCACCATGGTGGGGTGCTGCTGGGAGAAGGATTTGATGGCGCTTGTGATGGAGTTCTGCGAGAAGGGCACGAGCACGGACGTATTGAAGGCCGAGGGCGATCAGTTGACGTGGGACGATCCGCTTTTCAAGTGGCTGCTGGACGTGAGCAGGGGGGTGAACTTCTTGCACGGGATGAGCTACTATGATGCGAAGAGGGAGCAGCAAGTCGAGGGCATCATCCATCGCGACCTGAAGCCCGACAACTGTTTGGTGACGGAGACCTGGGGGATCAAAATTTCCGACTTCGGAGAGGCGAGGGCTGCGGCCGAGAACGCCACAATGACGCAGGTCGGGACGCCTATCTACATTGCGCCGGAGGTTGTCAAAGGCGAGCATTACTCGACACAGGCCGACGTGTACAGTTTCGGCATGACTTTGCTGCAGTTCTGTCTGAAGAAGAAGAATGTGCTGGACTTTCTGAAACAGAAGTTCAGTGAGAGATTCAAGAAGCGAGTGCCAAACATTAGTGGTATAACTCACGAGATGCTGATCAAGGGATGGAGACCGGATTTGGTGGGAATTGAGGGAACTCCTCAGTGCGTCGTCGATCTGCTAGGCATGTGCTGGGTAAGTTCACACACACACACCTGTGAATGGCGCCTCTTTGTTCTCACATGCGTGACCCTCTTTGTTCACACATGTGTATGGCAGGAAGAGTATGCCGACACACGCCCGACATTCGGAGAGATTGTCGAGTACGTTCAGATGGAAGTTAGGAATGAGGTGATGGGGGCTGAAGCGGGGGGGGTGGGGGCGGAAAGCAATGGGAGTCGCCGAACAAGCTGTACAGGGGGGTTGGGGATGCGCATCAAGATGGCCAAGGCAAAGAGGAGTGAGAGGAGCGAGAGAGAATCGAACCTAACGGGCACGCTGGAGGAGGAGAATAAGGAATTGCAGGAAAAGAACCACGAGTTGGAGAAAGAGCTGAGAGAGCTAAGGGCGGGGGAAGAGGGGAGAGAGTAGAGAGTAGAGTAGTGCAGACGGAATGAGGGGTTGCCATTAATTAGGGCGTCTTTTGGTCGGTTCCTTTGTCTTACTTCTGGGCAACAAATATGGACAACAAATATGGATGTATGACGCCAACGACCCCCCCTCCCTAATCGTCGTGTTCTTCCAGAGCTCGTTGAGCTCTGCGTCGCCCGCGATCGCTCGCTTGAAGTAACGTGGCGTGATGCGCCCCTTCCGTTGATCTCGAGAGTGGGGCCATGGGCGTGGGGCCAAACGCGGTAAAATGAAAGTCGGTAAAGATGAGCAGCAAGAGTTTTTTCTGGCTCAGAATTTTCTTGATTACTCGATTATGCGATAAAACAGTACCTGAGACTGATGAACTACACTTTTGAAAGTAATATCATATCTCACGTTTTAAGTATCAATGTCTATGTTGATAAATGTAACTGATATAAATATGAATGCAAAGCTCTTATAGTATCAGTTTTTTACAAACACAATAGTAAATCAAAGGAAACATTTGGCCAAGCGATAACTTCAACGAAAAACTTCCGTATTCCGACACTCTAACAGGTCATTGAGTGGCTTGCAGGTTCAGCACAACACTGCTGCACATCAACTCGTTTTAGCAAGAGACGCGGCCCGGTTTGCGCGGCCTCAAAAGTAACATCGCAGAGAACATTACCCTGCCCGCGTGTTCAGCCGACAATGAGAGAGAGTTCTGGAGGTACCAGCTGTGGCACGAAGCTGCGCTTCGTGCCAGTGCTAAAGAGCATAGGGTGGACCGGCAAAGTAATGGGCAGAAACGTCATAATGTGCCACCAGACGTTGTCGTTTAGTAGTTCGAACGCGAGCTGCGTGTCGAGGCCGGTAGCAAGAAGATAGTCGTGCGAAGAGCGAGAGTGGCTGGGGGGAGAATGTTGCAGCGAATCGTGCGTTCGTCGCCGTGGACGCGGGCGGCGAGGGCGCCGTAGTCGCCGGCGGTGAGGGCGTTGGTGATGTCGGTGAAGATTGAGATGATCGGGGCGGGGCTGTCGAAGACGATGGCGAGCTGCAGGGGAGTGTCATCCTCGTCATCGGTTGTGCACAGCGCCAGCGGGTGCTCGCGGATCAAGAGCTCGAGAACGGCGAGGTCGCTGTAGCGGTACACAGCGCAATGAAGGGCCGTCCATCCAGCGTCGTTTGTGATGGCCAGCAGGCACCTCTTCCTCGGGTCGTGCCCAAAAGCCTTCGTGATCATCAGCTGAACGAGTTCCAGCGGCGCTGAGAAGATACAGGCGTATAGAGTAGCCGTGCTGGTTCTTGTGGAAGAGCTGATCGGCCGCATCACCGTCTGCGAGGGATAGGATATGAGTGAAGGCCACCTGCCACTGCCTGGTCACCACGAGCTCGTACAGGGCATTCATCGTCCTGCGGGAGCGGCGGGTGAGCGTGAGGAGTGGAGCTGTTTGCTTGTCGCTCGTTTGAAGGTTTGCAGTATCGCTGAAAGGGGGGCAGGGGATGGCCGTACCAGCTCCAGCTGGTCAGCAAGGGGAGTGGGGGACGGTGGCCAACTAGAGTGTGGCGAGGATTGGCAGCTCTCACGCAGTTGCCTCACTCGGTTCTTTGCGGTGCTTGTTGAGCGTCGCGTTGTCAGCGAGATGGCGATTGTCGCCAATCATCACCACAGGTGACTGCCGCTACTCACTACCCCATCCGCTCATCCGCTTCTTTCAGACCTCCCCGACCTACCGGTTATCCGACCCTAGTCGCCTACTACGAGGAACTCCTTCCATCCCTCTCAACGTCCAATCCCAATCCCTTCTCAATCTGTCCCTCACTCCTGTCCACTTTCTCACACTCACCCCACCTTCCCTCCAGGCATACACTATTCACATATCCCGTCTACTCCTCCTTTCTCTCTCCTCCTTTCTGTCCTCTCTATCTTTCCTCATGTCGACCGCCCACTCCGCCACCACCATCGCCTTGGCAGCTCAAGAACAAAAAGAGCACATGACCCAGGCAATGCAGCAGCTCCACGCCGACCTGACCAGCCGCGACATCATCGTCTCCGCGCACTCCACCCCTCCTGCGCACTCCACAACCGCTCTTTGCACCAAGACAGTGCACTTCATCCGCCACGGCCAAGGGTTCCACAACCTCCTCGCTGACATGGCTCGAGAGAGCAACGTCACGTGGACGCAGTTCGAGGACTCGCCCAGCAACCCTTACACGAAACCGGAAGTGACCGACGCCCCTCTCACTTACAAGGGCCGTCTTCAAGCCACCTCCCTTCAAGCAACAACTGCTGCTCTCCCTCTAGACCTCGTCGTGGTTTCGCCTCACACTCGCGCCACGCAGACCGGCCTCATTGCGTGTCAGCACCTCGTGACGTCTTCCACGCCTTTTATCTGCGTGGAAGATACGCGCGAGGAGAGCGGTGCGCACCATTGCGATAAGCGCCGGCCGTTGTCCGAGCTCAAGTTGGACTTCCCCCAGGTCGATTACTTGCTCATCACGGCGGAGGACGACCCGCTGTGGACGGAGGTGAGGGAGACGAAGGCGGAGATCGGCGAGAGGATTTACGGCTTTCTAGAGTGGCTGAGGGAGAGGAAGGAGGAGAATGTCGCGGTTGCCACGCACAGCGGGTGGCTCATGACGCTGTTCAATGGGGCCGTCGTGTGTGAGGAGGAACAGCTTAAGACGTGGTTCGGAACGGGGGAGATGCGGAGCGTCACGTTGGTCTGGAAGAGAAAAGAGTGAGCAGATGGCGGGAGTATATTAATTAGAGGCGAGGCAGCACCAAAGACCGTATGCTGTTCGTTGACGTGGATTCAATTACATTAACTGCAAGCGCTCGTAGCGCTGGTGGTCTGGTCTTTTCGATTCCAAAATTCATGCCAGCCCCTACTTCCTACTCGGCTTCTCATCTGACGCAATCTTCACCAACCGTACTATCGCCGTCACGTTCCACGATCGCCCTATCTCGGCAACTAAAAATGTCGTTCGTTCCCGTTGATCAGAAGGTGGAACGAGTCGGCGCTCTGCCAAGTGTACACGATGCCAATGCAATCGAGGGTCTTTGTAATGGACCACCCGTTCAGGGTTGCGCATTCGTCCTCGGAAGCGTCGAACTTGATAGTTCCCGGCGAAAAGTCACTGTTGATCTAACTGAGGGTATCTGCCCATTCCAGTTTTGGCAGTCAGATTCGAGCTGGTAAGTGAATGTGCACGGAGAGGGGAGGGCCGCAATCAGCAGGAATATAGGTCGCAATCATCGCAGCGGAGGATGTTCACATCGTTCTGCTTAATAAGGAGGCTCGCGGGGCCTCTGTCCTGGTCTACGTAAAGACATTCGACTCTGGTCGAGATGAGCAAAGCAGAATTAATCGTGTCGCAGGACGTGCTGTGATTGTACGTAACCGCGCTAGGAAGGCCCTCGGAGGTGATGTAAGCCACGGTGATCTGGCAACCCCAAGCAGCGCAGTTGAAGTCGCCTCCAACGTTCACTTCGAGCGTGTAGACGAAGGTCTCCAGCGTGGGAGAGGGCATGGGAGTGGGCGTGGGAGCTGGGAAGGTTCGGAGGTGTGAGTGAGTGGTTTATGACATCGTACAAAGAGATTACGCCCCACTTCACACGTGCCAACTGGATTATTATTTCGCTCCTTTGTTCACACCGGAGCTGTTAAGCGTCGCGCGGGAATTGCACTCACCTTTCGTCTTCATGCCTATCATCATCGTGCCGGGGGCGGGATCATTTCCCGTCACCATCATGCCTGGATCCTTTCCCATCATCATGCCATCCACGCCCTTGCCGGAAGCGAAGGAACAGAAGGAGGCGACGGGCGCGAGAACGAGAGAGTGGATGAGCATCTGGGGGCGCAAGGGGTCAACGGGTGAGCGGGTGAGCGGGTAAATGGGTGATTGGGGGAGGGGAGGGAGTAGCGTGGTGCTTGCAGGAGGAATCACGTAGGGAGAGGTGCGCTACTCCTCGTTCAGTCTATGCCTATAAGAGGATGCGGTGCTCACAACTCCCGCCGCTCGCCACTCTCGAACAAGCCGTTGCGACTTGGGGCGCGTGCAGTGATGGGGAGAGGGTACGGTGGTGGGAGGTTGCGTGGCGGGCTCGTGTGCTCATCTGTTGAGGTGGGAAATGGTGCTGACGTGTCTCGTTCTCAAACCTTTCACTCGTTGGAAGTACTTGTACAACTGTACAATTGTAGAGTTAGTGCATTTTGCTTGGCTCCTTCCACTTCACACAAACGCTGCCATTCTTCATCTATTTCTGGCTCCGTTCACTACACACAAACGCTCCCTCTCTTTATCGATTGCCGACCAGCATGACGGTTCTTCTCGGCTCTCTCGCAGCGCTGACCTCCCCACTGCTGATGACTATCGGCTTTGTCATCTGGGACAAGCAGTGGACAGGCTCTGCGTTTGCATTGAACATGTTCAAGGGCTCCCTTGCATCGATAGGCTTCCTCCTCCTCTCCCTCGTGACGCGCTCGAGCCCGTTATCTAGCGCCGTGATAACCTCCTCGGTGGCAGGTTACTTGATTATCTCTTCTATAATCGGCATATTGATTGGTGATGCAGCTTGGCTTGAAGCCCTTCGGCTGCTGGGCGCTCGGCGCGTGATTTTAGTGGACAGTCTCAAGCCGTTCCTGTCGGCATTTCTCGGCTGGGCAATATTGGGAGAGGAGCTGCACTGGGCGGCTGGAATTGGGATCGTTGCCACTATGGTTGGCGTGACCGTCGTCAGTTTGGAGAAGAACGCAGCAGTAGCCGAGGAGGAGGAAGAAGAATCTGACGCGACGATGAAGCTTGAGGTGGGTCGAGCGAAGCGAAGCCGCCGCTGCATCTCCTTGGCATTAAGGGTCCAAAACGAGCGGTTCGCGAGAGGGCGGAGTGGCGCGAAAGGCCGAGCGCCGGATGCGTGCACAGAACGCGCTTTGAGCGAACTTGCAGCGCGCTAATCATGAGCGACGAGCGCAGAACGCGCTTTGTGAGCGAGGCACACCGAATGACCTGCTGAGAGTTTCGCGGAATGACCGGCTCGAAACGCTCTACTCGCGAGCGCTTTTCGCGGAATGGCCGGCTTGGAGCGCGCTATTCGCGAGCACTTGCGCGGCCCAGAACATCCTTTTCTCCTAACATCCTTTTCGCGAGCGAGACGCGCAAAACGACCTGCCCGGAACGCGCTATTCCTAGCGGGTCGGGTTTGAACGACCGCCCCAGCACTCTTTTCGCGACCGGCTCGGAACGGACAATTACTCGCTCTACTCGCGAACGACTCGCGCTCGCCGCTGCGCGTTCTGATACGGCGTTCTTCGCAAAAAGCTTGTCTCTCCTCGCCACAACTGCGCCTCAAAACACGCCGCCCTTCCCCCCCTGGTTCGCTTTGATTCGGCTGACACTCGTTCGCTTGCACCTTTAGGACATCGACATAGAGAAAGCAGCCCCCCCGCCCCCGCCTTCTCTTCTGGTCGGCTACTTCTACGCGGTCATCAACGTCGTTTTCGACTCCTACGCCTCCGTTCTCACAAAGCAGCACGCCGCTGCTCTCACGACGTGGGAGATTGGCTTGGTCCGCTTCGGGTCCGCCAGCGCAATGATGCTCATAACCTCCGCTGCTCTCATTGCGCGCGACCGGTACAACCACAAGGCCTTCAGTGAGACCCCGTGGTACCATCTTCCAACTCTCCCTAGGCCAATCTACCTCCGAATATTCCTCGGCGTGCTCCTAGTAACGTTCATCTGCTCCGCGCTCCGGAACTACGCGCTGTTCCAGATCTCGCTGGCGCTCGCGCTCACACTGGGCAGCATAGGACCTGTGTACGCGGTGCCGATCGTGTGGGCGTTCAAGGGCGAGCGGGTCACGAGCAAGGCCATTGTTTTCACAGTCGTGAGCGTGGCAGGCGTCGCCGTGCTGTGTGTGTGGGGGGTATAGCAGACATTAAGTGCAGTAGAGGCTTAATTAAATTCTCCCACCTCAAACCGCTCCTCCCAACCTCTGCCCTGCAATCTCCTCCCCCCCCTTTCCTCCCTCTCCTCCTTCATTAACGAAAAGATCACAGAGGTAAAACGCGAACAAACTGAGCCCACCGCTTATGGCAAACGACAGACACAGCCCAGGGTATTCTGGGCTCGGCGCAGCCTCTTTAGGAAATCCATGCGCCTCACAATAGTAATACTCGTGCCACTCCCCGACGCTTTTCGCAGCGAAGGCTACCAATAACCCCAGCAGCAGGTAGGCGAAGCACATGAAGAACAAGCAAGCCAACGACCGAATGGACCGGGGGTTCGCAGCGGCGTCGGCGCTCTCTAACTTCAAGAACCGCGCTGCATGCGACAGGAACGCCACCGGCACCGTCACAGATACCATGGAGATGGCCCCTGGAGTTCTGTAACCGGGAGCCTCACAGTCCACTGGGCTGTGGTCCCTGTTGTCCGTGGCAAGCTCGGAGAGCATCAGGGGGAGGAGGAAGCAAGTCGCCCCTGTGAAGAACAGGGACATCACCTGTCTCTTGAAGCCTGTCCGCATGTTTTGGATCGCAAATCTACCCGGAAATCTATCAAAAATGGATCTTGGGCTGGGGAACGGTGCGATCGGGACCCCAGTCGCCGTACAGGAGGGGGTAGAGTACGGTCTCGTGCCGTTGAATAACTTTTAATTAATGGCACGTGTTCAGACCCGGAAAAATTGATCTTATCGGTTTGTAAACGAGCCGACGCCGCCTGTGTACGGCAACCGCTTCGCGAATATTCGGAAATTTGTTTGCGCTTCTTCAACCTGCCGGACTGGGGCCATTTTTTATGGCCAACTCTCGACCCCTTCCCTAAAAGCACCGCTCCGATTCGCGACGCGCTGACTCCATATATAGCGATTCTCTTGCGGTTCTGGCGGCTTTGTGGATTTCGCTACGGCTTGACAGAGAACTCACAAAGCGAACGGCAATAATGGCGGCCACTATAGTACCCGCCGACGCGCGCCCCACCCTGCTCGAAATAATGACCAAGGCCGTAAGAGCATATGATGCCCCGGTGCCCAGCTAACTTGAGCAACTACCATCGGTTCATGCATTCATCTCTGCTGAGTTAGCAACATTCGCCGAGACTCCCACCTCCACCGCCCTCGTCGTCGTCCCGCCCGCATACCAACAGCTGCAAGCGATGAACGTCGATCTCATTTTTTCCTTCTTCATGTTCCTCATTAAGGCCGGTTGCAAAACACCCTCCGCAAAGACTCTAGCAGCAGGGCTTGAGAAATCTACCAAGCCGCCGAACGAAAGCAATCTGGCGGCGCTGGCGAGTCCGTTCTCGACGTACTTCATCACTGCTCAGTCCCCCGCGGCAGCAGTGGACCAGCTGATTGGGAACTCGGTTGCCTTGCAGGAGTGTGAACGACGGTCCGTGCGCGAGACAAGCGAGCGAGCATCAACCCGACGCGAGCTTTGCGAGTTTACCAGACGCGAGCCGCGAATTCCCGCGAGCCGTTCACACGAGCCTTGTTCCCTCCCATCTACTCTCGCTCACGCTCGCTCTCGCTCGCCGTTACACGAGCCTTGTTCCCCTCCCATCTACTCTCGCTCTCGCTCGCTTCGCTCACACGAGCCTAGTTCCTCTTCCATCTACTCACGCTCATGCTCGCTTCGCTCGCAGGTACGTACAAGACCTTCAGACCACCAACACTGTTGTTGGCGGAGCACCCTGGGCGCGACGTTCAGACCCTTCTTCGGCGCCGGGCTCAGCATGTTCGACTTCGTGACTGACGCGCTAATGTAATGATCCGAGACTACTTCCAGCAGAGCGACCAGGTACAACGGGCGTGGGCACTGTTGGGAATGCTGCTCGCGAACTTGGCCCTGAACCCGGTGATTTCCTACTTGCAGAAAAGGAAGAAGGGGTGGAAGGCGGTGGGGAAGGACTGGTTGCTGGTGCTGTCGCACTCGTGTTAGAAGAGAGAAAGACATTCGCTCATTTTCCTGGCGCCCACTTTCCTGGCGCCCACTTTCCTGGCGCCCAGTTTCACCCTGAGTTGCGCTCGAAATGCCGCTAAGCGCTCAAGACAGCTGTCTGACTAGCTCATTCTTGCTCACCGTAATTCCTGCACAGCGCATCATCACCCAATTCTCGGCTTTCCCTCGCATCCATTTTCACAATATCTTGTTGGCAGCTCAACCTCCAGCAGCGCCACCATGTACAGTTTACTACAGCATCTCCGCTCACACCTCCCCATCCTCGCCCTCCTCCTTTCCCTCCTCCTCCCCTCCTCGCGATCGCCTCATCCTAGTCCTTCCTCCAGCACCTTCAACCCCGTGATCCTGTCGATCTTCCTGTCCCCGTGCCCCTCCTCCCCGTCGTTGAAAGGTCTTGGCATGGTCTGCGGCGGTCAGCGCAACCTCATTCGCATCGCCTCGTCGCCCTACCTCAATTCCTGCGTCATCTGGATCTACGTCGACGCAGGCCTCACAACTACCGAGAACGTGGTAACTCACGAGTTTGGTCACATCTCGGCTTGCAGTTCGCCAAATTCGACTGCAACAACGACGGCTACCATAACGATCCGTGCGACCGGGAGTACGGCGACTACGTCTCTGCCATGGGCAACTATTTCGAACGCAAGGTGAGCCAGGGAGGGGGCGGGGCGCGAACCAATAGCGACCGAACGGCTCAAACCGCGCTATTGTACAAGCGGCTCAGACCAAGCCTCATTTGTTTACGCGTGTGCATGGCTCACTGCTTACGCCCTCAGCTGGAGTTCTCCGCTCTCTCACAGTACTATCTCGGGTACTACAACGCACACCCTTCCGCCATCGCAACGATCTCCGCATCGGCCTCTCCGCAGACCTTCTCTCTCGCGCCCGCGGACGCGTTCTCGTAAGGCGCCACCTCCCTATTCTTTTTACAGTTGTAGAGAGAAGCAGCAGCGCCGAGCCAGGCCACTTCGACCACGACCGATACGCGCTCTCTTATTTGAGCAAGTATGGCGACGGCATCCTCGTCCTGAACTACGTCACTAAGAAGCGATTACGACCAGCGGTTCTGGAACCATCCTGCGTACGACACAAACCTCGTGTTGTCGTCCCAAGCTGCCGGCAGCGTCTGGCGCGACGGCGTTTTGAAGACCACCGACTTGGGAGCGGGTTCGTTCGAGATTGAGAGGGACGACGGCGACGGCGACACACCGCCGCGAATCTTCGGCAACGCTGGGGAAGGGCCGCGACCAGGCAGAACACTCGGAGCCGTGGCGACGGTTGCTTTTGCTCTCTGGTAGGGCGATTAATTAAGAGATACGTTCAATGCACGAATGGTGGTGGGGTTAGGGTGCGTAGAATAGATGTTTTCGAGAAGCTGAGAGTAACGTTTGCTCAGCACGACCGACTTGGAACAACCGGCCCAGAGCGCGCTATTCGCGAGCGATTCGCGCCGAACGACCCAGAACGCGCTGTCAATCGTGCAGTAAAGCTTCAAAACTGCTTCTACGGTCATTAAGTCGTCTCGTCGCGCCACATTCAGCTCCCATCCCCCCAATTCGCACAGTCTCGTGCTCACTGGGATCCCCACGTTCATTCCGCTCGCCCAGTCGCTCTGCGGGCTCGCGTAGCTTTGCTGGTCCTTCAAGCGGTCATACAGCTCGCCCCCACCGAACGGAAACCTGTCGGGAAACGGCTCCTCCACGCTCTCAACACCGTTCACCAGCTTAATCTCGATCCGGCCATCGCTCTGATTCTTGACGAATAGCTCCGGCTGGATCGATCCGTGGGCGTGGTGCAGGCAGTTCTTGCACAGCTCGTTCAGCACGTAGCGGAGATACGACGGCGCAACGACGTTCTCGCCCCCTTGGCGGCCGTCCGGTGCGAAGTCTAGTTCGCAATCGATCGTTCGAGGCGTCGAGTTGGGGTTCTGGAGTTGGTAGGAAAACTGGGCCTCGGCGATAGTGCTCTCTACGGAGTCCTTCAACAACGCCGTCGTCAGCGGCTCCACGCTGGAGAAGGGCTTGATGGCGGAGGCAAGCCCTGTGTACTGGTCGGCTGAAAGCAGAAATTGGAAGTGCCCGACTAGGAGCGGGTTGATGATGTCGTCGACGGCTTGGGATTCAAGGTTGCTTCGTAGAGCTGTGGCGATGGTGTACAAGCTGTCGATCGTGCCACCGCTCACTGAATGCCTCGCGTGCGCTGCTTTCACGATCATGTTGACGCGGTACTTGTCGCCCTTCTCGAATCTTGAAAGTAGCGGCGAGTTGAGGGTGTTGTTGAGGGTCTTCGTCGTGTCCTTGAAAATGTAAAGGAGGGTATCGAGGGGCTTGGTGGAGTGGCTTTGGGAAAGCGTCTGCAGCAGAGCGGAGTTGGCCGCCAGCTGCGATTCCATCAGCTGCAGGAGCTGCGCTGCTGTTGGTTTTGCCAGCGCAGAGCTACCCAGTTGGTGAAGGTGGGTTATGAACATGGAGCTGGTGGCCTGACTGTGAGCGTCGATCAAATGTGCTTCTGGTGTCGATAGTGACAAGGGAGTGGATTGGACGTTGAGGGGGACGGAAGGAGCTTCTTGTTGTAGGGGACTAGAGTCGGATAACCTGTGGGTCGGGTAGGTCCGAAAGAAGCGGATGAGCGGATGGGGTAGCGAGTAGCGGCCGCCGCAGTGTTGATGATTGGCGAAAATCGCCATCTCGCCGACAACGCGAAGCTCAACAAGCACCGCAAAGCACCGAGTGGGGCATCTACGCGAGAGTTGCCAATCCTCGCCAACCACACGCTAGTTCACCCCCACCCCCCACTCCCGTAGCTAACCAACTGGAGCTGGTACGGCCACCCCCTGCCCCCTTTCACTGCAAACCTTCAAACGAGCGACAAGCAAACAGCTCCACTCCTCACGCTCACCATCGCCGCTCCCGCAGGACTATGGACACCGAACAGCAGCAGCTCGCGGAGTTGTTCGTAAACAGAGCGCCTCTTGCGCTGATCGAGCCTCTGGCGACTCCTGACGTTCTGCGCATCGCGGACGCCGACGGCAAGCCCCCGCTGTGGTTGGCGATCGAGCTCCACGACGACCCCAAGGTCATCAAGTTGCTTATCCGTCGTTTTCCACCGGCGCTCGATTCTGTTGATGGCGTTGGGCGTGTTTGGACTTACTTCGAGAGTCTGCCCGTCGAGGGCCGCTTCAGCAACTACGGCGAAGTCGGACAGCTGTTGCTCGACTGCTACAATGCGTTCAAGCTGCACCGCTTCCCTCACCTCATCGAGCTGTGCGGCACCTCCGACGCTCTGGAAGCTCTTGTTGCGGCGCACTCCGAGGCCGAGGACGGCCGAGGACGACCTGTCGCCGAACGTGCTCTGCCGCCGCGAGTCGTGGAACAAGGTACTCGCGCACATCAAGCAGCTCCCTACCCAGGCTACTATCGACGAGCTCTTCTCCCAGGACGAGATCGGGTACACCGCGCTTTCTAATGCGTCCGCCAACTAGGCGCCTGTGGAGGTGCTGGAGAGCATGATCCTTCTGGGCGAGCTGGACGCCGAGAAGAGCAACATCCTGGACATCGCTGACGTTTACAGCTGCCGTCCTCTGCACCGCACAGCCCAGGACCACCCCGATCCTGCCGCCATCAAGCTCCTGGTCCGTTACTACCCCTCACTCCGGCTCGCAAAAGACACTGGCGGCTTCATCCCCCTGGACCACGACATCAACGAGAGTCCCACCGTCGTGTCCCTCATGCGCGAGCTCACCGCCGCCCGCCGCGCGACCATCGCCCTCCGCACCACGCTCCTCCTCTGCATAAAGCACGGCTGCGACTACGTCCGCAGGAGCAAGCGCCACCGCACACCGAGACCATCGCGCTCAACTTTCAGCTCGCGTTTGAGGTGCTCCACGACAACGTTTGGTCGCACATCATGGGGTTCCTGTAAATCTGAGGATTCGTTTATGTCCAAGAAGCACCGGCGGGGCATGGAGGATCTGAATTCCTTGTATTTATGGCCTCAAACGTGTTTGCAACAACATATTACGCGTTCAACATTCCACTTCGATACAAATCTGGGCAAACATAATTCGAGCATTGTGTGCCCCAATACTTGTGCTGTGACCTCCCCCCCCTCATCCCTCCTTCCATCATTCTCCCCCCCCCCTGCCACAGTGTTCGCCCCCCATGCCTTCCTCCCAGCCCAGCCTTGCTTCCCTAATGCCCCCTGCCACGCTCTGGCACCAACTTCTTGTTCGCCGATACCTCCGCGGACCCTTCATGTGCTCCACCTTAATAATATTCCTCCTCCTGCTCCACATATCCTCTATGTCCTCCCGCCGCTCCCCCCCCAACCTAACAGTTCACCTTGTCCCTCACACTCACCTCGATCCCGGCTGGAAGATGACGACCGCCGCCACATACCAAACCTTGGCCGTCCCAATCTACAAAAAGACGCTCCTCGAACTCCTCCTCTCCCCTCACCGGACGTTCACCATCGACACCATGCTATTCTTCCACCAGTTTTACGCCGACTCGCGCGACACGCCCATCTCTGCCAACGTCGGCGGCTACACTTCCCCCCTCGAAATGTACACCCAAGCCGTAACAGCCTCTCTCACCCACCGCGCGACCACGCTGGAGCCCGGCATCGCGCACGCGAAGGACACGGGGGGGGGGAGCGAGGCGTTCACTACCCCCGACGCGGATCGGCTCTGGCGCTGGAAGCAAGTGCCCACGGTCCAGCTCCAAGCCATCGCCGCCGTGCTGCACGATCACGAAGGCCATCCCGAGACTGGTACGACAGCGCCGCACAGTGAGCGTGGGAACGAGGAGGGTGCTGCGACCCAGCGACGGCGACCCGGCGACGGCGACCCAGCGACGGCGACCCAGCGACGGCGACCCAGCGACGGCGACCCAGCGACGGCGACCCAGCGACGGCGACCCAGCGACGGCGACCCTGCCCAAAACGCGCTACCAGCTCGAAACGAGCGGCGCATTCGCAAATAGCTCATTCTGGCAAATGTCGCTCGCAACTAGCGTGTCGAACCCCACCTTTGCTCACACCACCCCCCTTT
>Ga0307985_10000823_pt1 | contig 17873 bp, 9 predicted proteins | sample EllFjometageno80_FD_203155 | JGI IMG/M metagenome (GOLD analysis project Ga0307985, IMG submission 203155) | Marine microbial communities from Ellis Fjord, Antarctic Ocean - #80 | ecosystem: Environmental > Aquatic > Marine > Unclassified | place: Southern Ocean | collected 2014-10-09 | reverse complement strand
GATTTCTATAATTTGGATATTTTACCTATAATTTATGAACTAGGTAGTTTAGGTGCTTCAGGAGATTTGGCTCCTTTGGCTCATATGGCTTTACCATTAATTGGAAAAGGTAAGGTATACTTTAAAGGACAAATTTTAGAAGCTGAAGAAGTTTTAAAACTAACTAATTTAGCACCCATTAAATTAGAAGCTAAAGAAGGCTTAGCATTGCTAAATGGGACTCAATTTATGAGTGCTTATGGTGTATTTTGCTTATTAAAAAGTCATAAGCTATCCTATTTGTCAGATTTAATTGCTTGCACCTCTATTGATGCCTTTAATTGTAATATGAGTCCTTACGACCCATTAGTGCATCTAGTTCGTCCACATCGTGGGCAAGTAAAAACTGCTGCACGAATTTTGGAATTATTAGATGGTAGTGAAATTGGAACTTCAAAAAATAAAAGTGTTCAGGATCCATATTCATTTAGATGTGTGCCACAAGTTCATGGAGCTACAAAAGACACCATCGTGTTTGCTACAAAAACATTTAAAACTGAAATAAATTCGGTTACTGATAACCCTAATATATTTATTGAAGAAGATAAAATAATTTCTGGAGGAAATTTTCACGGACAACCATTAGCATTATCCTTAGATTTTTTAGGAATTGCTATGGCGGAATTGGGAAGTATCTCGGAAAGAAGAACGTATCAATTAATTGCAGGATTAAGAGAGTTGCCTTCTTTTTTAGTTAAAAAACCGGGTCTTAATAGTGGGTTTATGATTCCACAATATACCGCTGCTAGTATTGTGAGTCAAAATAAACAATTAGCAACACCAGCTTCTATTGATTCTATAGTGTCGTCAAATGGCCAAGAGGATCATGTTAGTATGGGAGCAAATGCAGCAACAAAATGTTTGCAAATAGTAGATAATTTGGAACGCATACTTGCTATTGAATTAATGAATGCTTCACAAGCATTATCATTTAGAAACCCTTTACAGTCTTCAAGCTATATAGAATCATTTTTAAAAAGTTATAGAAATATTGTTCCTTTAGTAGAAGAAGATAGAATTTTAGCCATTGATATTGAAAACACCATTGCTTTTTTAGAATCTTTGGAAATTGATAATGAAATATTATTTTAAAATATTATTTCTATCTTCCTGAAGGCTTCTTTTAATGCGGTAAAATGTTTTTTATAAACTCCTTTTCTGTGTCAGTATTTGAAACATGTATTTTTTTTAAGGCATAAGAAAATTAGCATTATTAAATTAAAACGAAATTATTATGCTCCCTTTTTTTTCTTTTGTTTAGTAATTTTAATAATTAATTCATTTGTTTTTTTATCTAAATTTATTGAAATACTATCACCTTCTTTTAGCTTAGAATTAATGATTTCTTCAGCTAAGGAATCTTCAATGTATTTCTGAATAGCTCTTTTTAATGGCCTTGCACCATACTTTTTATCAAAGCCCTTGTCAGCTATATAGTCTTTAGCACTTTCAGAAAGTTTTAATTTATAACCTAATCCATCAATTCTATTATATAATTTTGATAATTCAATATCAATAATTTTATGAATATGTTCTCTGGATAGTGAATTAAATACAACAACATCATCAATTCTATTTAAAAACTCAGGTGCAAATGTTTTCTTTAAAGCGTTTTCAATTACACTTTTAGCATGGGAGTCTGCCTGATTAGATTTAGCTGCTGTACCAAAACCAACACCTTGTCCAAAATCTTTTAGCTGGCGGGAACCAATATTGGAAGTCATAATAATGATCGTATTTCTAAAATCAATTTTTCTTCCCAAACTATCAGTTAAAAAACCGTCATCCAAAACTTGAAGCATCATGTTAAATACGTCAGGATGTGCTTTTTCAATTTCATCAAGCAATACTATTGAATATGGTTTTCTCCTAACTTTTTCAGTTAATTGCCCACCTTCTTCATATCCAACATATCCAGGAGGAGCTCCAACTAAACGAGATATAGCAAATTTTTCCATGTATTCACTCATGTCGATTCGAATTAAAGCATTTTCTGAATCAAAAAGTTCTTGGGCTAATACCTTGGCTAACTGTGTTTTACCAACTCCTGTTTGGCCTAAGAATATAAAGGAACCAATAGGTTTATTTGGATCTTTTAAACCAGCTCGATTTCGTTGAATTGCTTTAGTTATTTTTATAACAGCTTCATCTTGTCCGATTATTTTTCCTTTAATTCTATCTGGCAAAGCAGCTAGTTTAATACTTTCCGTTTGAGCTATCCTGTTTACAGGAACACCAGTCATCATAGAAACTACTTCAGCAACATTTGCTTCAGATACCGTTTCTCTGTGTAATTTTGATTCTTGTTCCCAAGTTTCTTGTTCTATAGATAACTCTTTTTCTAAATTCTTTTCATCATCTCTTAACTTAGCAGCTTCCTCGTATTTTTGTTTTTTAACAACAGAATTCTTCAACGCTCTGACCTCTTCAAGTTGCTTTTCAATTTCTAATATTCTATCAGGAACATGAATATTAGTAATGTGAACTCTTGAACCTGCCTCATCAAGAGCATCTATTGCTTTGTCTGGTAAAAATCGTTCCGTCATATAGCGATTGGTTAACTTAACACAAGCTTTAATCGCTTCATCAGTATAGGTTACATTATGATGAATTTCGTATTTATCCTTAATGTTCTGAAGAATCTCTATAGATTCATCAACCGTAGTAGGTTCAACGATTACTTTTTGAAAACGTCTTTCTAAAGCACCGTCCTTTTCAATATATTGACGATATTCATCAAGAGTTGTAGCGCCAATACATTGCAGTTCACCTCTAGCTAAAGCGGGTTTAAACATATTAGAAGCATCTAAAGAGCCCGTTGCTCCACCTGCACCAACGATTGTATGTATTTCATCTATAAAAAGAATAATATCATCATTTTTCTCAATTTCATTCATAACCGCTTTCATTCTTTCTTCAAACTGACCACGATATTTAGTTCCAGCAACTAAACTTGCTAAATCGAGTGTAACTACGCGTTTATCAAATAAAATACGAGACACTTTTCTTTGTACTATTCGCAAGGCTAATCCCTCAACAATTGCCGATTTTCCAACACCAGGTTCACCAATTAATAGTGGATTATTTTTTTTTCTTCTACTTAATATTTGTGAAACACGTTCTATTTCTCCTTCTCGACCAACTACAGGGTCTAGCTTTCCTTCTGTTGCAAGAAATGTCAAGTCTCTCCCAAAGTTATCTAAAACAGGTGTTTTTGACTTTTTATTGGCCTTAGTTGTGCTTCCTGAAAACAAATTGTCCTTAGCAGATTGTTCGGCAGGTAAATCGTCATCGTTTGGAAACGATTCAGAAGTTGGGTTATCAATAAAATCTTCATCACTTGATATTAATAATTTAAACTGCTCTTTTACTCCATCATAATCTATTTTCATCTTGTTTAATAGTTTAGTTGTTGGATCGTTTTCGTTTCTTAGAATGCATAACAATAAATGAGCTGTATTTATAGAAGTACTTTGAAATAATTTTGCTTCTAAAAAAGTAGTCTTAAGCGCTCTCTCTGCTTGACGTGTTAAATGAAGATTTTTTTTATCATTTTCATTAGATACTGTCTGAGGATTTGCAGGACTAAGTATTTCAACTTTTCTACGTAGGTAATTTAAATCAATATCCAGTGTATTTAAAATTGAAAGTGCTTTACCATCTCCGTCACGAAGCAAGCCTAATATTAAATGCTCAGTACCAATGAATTCATGTCCTAAGCGCAACGCTTCTTCTTTACTGTAAGCGATAACATCCTTTACTCTTGGTGAAAAATTATCATCCATAATATACTTTATATTTTTAAACACTTAATAAACATAATGTTAAGTGTCGTTTGTTTTTCTTAAATACTAATTTAGTCCCTTGCATAACCTTTTAACTATACGCTCTAAACAAATATATAATTAAATAATCAGTAAAAAAGTTAAAGCTATGTTAGTTTATTTATAAAGTATGAGAATAACTAAAACAAGTATGCTAATAATTTTCTGACATGTTTGTGATCATAACTAATTAAGTCCATAAAATATCGATAGAAGGGTGTGAAAAAAAACTGCTAAAAATAAATAATAACAACTTAGGCTTTGGTTGATTTATCTATAGTTGTAATCTTAAATCTTATATGCTTTCTTTCCAGGATACAATTTCTTTTGCTCTCATAAGAGTTAATAACTATTAAACGTTACTCTATTAACTACGTAATTTGTAATGAACCCACATCTATTGCCATCATCAATTAAATAAATATAAGAGTCAGGATTATTACAGATTTCATTTATAGTTGCCACTTTTAATTCAGATTCATTTACTGAGTCGTTTGATGGGTAAGGTCCTAATGAAAATGTTAATGCTAATAACAATACTAATTTTTATATAATTTACTTAAGGTTAAATGCTTACATCTTACAAAGACAGGATTAGTCAAAATTTAGTACGCAAATTTACATTTAACTTTATTCCGATAAACATTGACTTATAATTTTATAGCTGCTAAGCGTATTTAATAAGGTAAAATTACATCCAATTAGTGAGTAGAATTAACAGCAAAAAAGAGTACTAAATTCAAAACCTAAAAGGGATAGTTATTAACGTTTTCATCTTTTTTTTTTGTTAATAAAATAGTTAATTTTTGAATTGATTTTGATGCTATAAAATTTGCAATTAATGTATCTTGCTTTTCAGAATTATAATTTAAAAATTAAAGAATTTATATATGGCTGAAGGCGAAAAATTAATCCCTATTAACATTGAGGATGAAATGAAATCGGCTTACATTGATTATTCAATGTCAGTAATTGTGTCACGTGCATTACCAGATGTTAGAGATGGTATGAAACCTGTACATAGACGTGTTTTATTTGGTATGCATGAATTAGGTATTAGAGCTACAGGCGCTCATAAAAAATCGGCAAGAATCGTTGGGGAAGTTTTAGGTAAATATCACCCACATGGAGACACTTCTGTTTATGATGCAATGGTTCGAATGGCTCAAGAATGGAGTTTGCGCTACATGTTAGTTGATGGACAAGGTAACTTCGGTTCTATTGATGGTGATAGTCCGGCAGCAATGCGTTATACAGAAGCAAGAATGCAGAAGATTTCTGAAGATATGCTTGCTGATATTGATAAAGATACCGTTGATCATAAACTAAACTTTGATGATACCTTAAAAGAACCTACTGTATTGCCAACTCGTGTTCCTGGTTTGTTAATTAACGGAGCTTCAGGAATTGCTGTGGGTATGGCAACTAATATGCCTCCACATAATCTTACTGAAGTAATAGGAGGTACCATTGCATACATAGAAGATAATAACATCGATATTGATGGATTAATGGAGCATATAAAAGCCCCAGATTTCCCAACAGGTGGTGTTATTTATGGTTATGAAGGTGTAAAAGATGCTTTTCATACGGGTAGAGGAAAGATTGTAATGCGTGCAAAAGCTTCTTTTGAAGAAGTTAGTGGTAGAGAATGTATTATTGTTTCTGAAATTCCATATCAAGTCAATAAGGCAGATATGATTAAGAAAACTGCCGATTTAGTAAATGATAAAAAGATTGAAGGTATTTCTAATATTCGTGATGAATCCGATAGAAATGGTATGCGTATTGTATACATACTAAAACGTGATGCAATCCCGAATATTGTACTTAACATGTTGTATAAGTACACAGCATTGCAATCAAGCTTTAGTGTTAATAATATTTGTTTAGTTAATGGAAGACCTCGTTTGTTAAATGTTAAAGAGTTAATACATTACTTTGTAGAACACCGCCATGAAGTGGTGGTTAGACGTACTGAATACCTTCTTAAAAAAGCAGAAGAACGAGCACATATTTTAGAAGGATTAATTATTGCATCTGATAATATTGATGAAGTAATACGTTTAATTCGTTCCTCTAAAAATGCAGATGAAGCAAAAGAACGATTAATTGAAGCTTTTAAACTTTCAGAAATTCAAGCAAAAGCAATTGTTGAAATGCGACTTCGTCAGTTGACAGGTCTAGAACAAGACAAATTGCGTTCTGAGTATGAAGATTTAATGAAAACCATTCAAGGTTATAGAGATATTTTAGCCAGCAAAGAGCTTAGAATGACAATTATTAAAGAAGAGCTAGAAGAGATTAGAGAAAAATATGGTGATGAGCGTCGTTCTTTAATAGAATATGCTGGTGGAGATGTAAGTATTACTGATTTAATACCTGATGAAAAAGTAGTAATTACTATTTCTCATGCAGGTTATATTAAACGAACTTCATTATCTGAATACAAAAAACAACATAGAGGAGGGGTAGGTGCAAAAGCAACTTCAACACGTAATGAAGATTTCTTGGAACATTTATTTGTTGGAACAAATCATCAATACATGCTTTTCTTTACTCAAACTGGAAAATGTTTCTGGATGCGAGTTTTTGAGATTCCTGAAGGAACAAGAACCTCTAAAGGTAGAGCGATTCAAAACCTTATTAATATCGGTAATGATGACAAAGTGAAAGCTTTTATTTGTACTCAAGACTTAAAAGACGAAGATTATATAAATAGTCATTATGTAATTATGGCTACTAAAAAAGGTCAAGTAAAGAAAACGCCTTTAGAGCAATATTCTCGTCCAAGAACTAATGGTATTAACGCAATTACTATCAAAGAAGATGATGAATTATTAGAAGCTAAATTAACAACTGGAGACAGTCAGGTTATGTTGGCTGTAAAATCTGGTAAAGCAATTCGTTTTGAAGAAGAGAAAACTAGATCAATGGGTAGAAATGCTTCTGGAGTAAGAGGTATTCGATTAAATAGCGAAAAGGATGAAGTAATAGGTATGATTACTATTAACAAATCTGAAACCGATGTATTAGTTGTTTCAGAAAATGGTTATGGTAAAAGATCAAGTTTAGAAGATTATAGAATTACCAATCGAGGTGGAAAAGGAGTAAAAACTATTAGTGTTACCGAAAAGACAGGTAATTTAGTTGCTATTAAAAATGTAACTGATAGTGATGATTTAATGATTATCAATAAATCGGGTATTGCTATTCGCCTAGCAGTAGAAAATCTACGTGTAATGGGAAGAGCTACTCAAGGTGTTCGTTTAATAAAAGTAAGGGATGGTGATGCTATTGCAGCAGTTGCAAAAGTGATGTCTGATGATGATGATGATGATGTAGAGTTAGATGAAGATGGTAACGAAATCATACCAGAAAATATTGAATCTTTAGATAATCAAACCGATGCTAATAATTCTGGTAAGATTAATGAAGAAGAGGAATAAAAGCAATAAAAATTTAAATATTAGTAAAATGAAAAAACAAATTTTAATCGCAGGACTTTTAATGGTTTCTGCCATAACATTTGGTCAGAAAAAAGAAATTAAAATAGCTCAAAAAGCTATAAAAAGCGGTAATTTTTCGGAAGCAATATCTACTTTAAATGGGGTAGAAGGATTAGTTTCTAAGTCTGATTCTAATGTGAAAGAACAATATTATTTAGTAAAAGCAGAAGCATATATAGGAAGTGCAGATAATAACTATGAAAAAATGAATACCGCTGCTGCTGCCTATGAGAAAGTATTGTCTTTAAATAAAAACAGTAAATATGCTGCTGAGGCTAAAATAGGATTGCAAGAAACGATCAACGCATTGTTAATTAGCGCACAATTAGATCAGAGTTCTCAAAAATATTTAGAAGGCTCTAAAAAAATATATAGAGGGTATACATTAAGTAAAAAAGACACCATCTATTTATATTATGCTGCATCTTTAGCTAAAGATGGACAAGCTTATGATGATGCAATTAAATATTATGAAGAATTAATTGATGTTAGTTATACAGGTGTTAAAGAAGAATTCTATGCAACAAAAAAAGGTACCAAAGAGGAATCTAAATTTGAATCAGTAGAAGAAAGAAATTTAGCTCTTAAAAAAGGTGAATATATAATTCCAAGAAGTAAATTTTCTAAATCTAAAAAAGGAACTATTTTAAAAAATATGACTTTTATTTATATTAATAATGGCGAAAACGAAAAGGCAACTTTATTAATGAAAAAAGCTAGGGAAGAATCTCCAGATGATGTAAGTTTAATGTATGCTCAAGCTGAAATGTATTATAAAAGCGGAGATATGATAAATTATAAAAAAATAATTAATGAAGTAATTATAAATGATCCTACTAATCCTGATTTATATTATAATTTAGGAGTTGCGAGTGCCAAAAATAATGAAAAAGAAGAAGCTTTAATTTATTATACTAAAGCTATAGAATTAAATCCAGATTATATAGAGGCTTTAATTAATAAAGCGCAATTAATTTTAGATGGTGAAAGCGCTATAGTTGAAGAAATGAATGCCCTAGGAACTTCAAATGCAGATTATGATAAATATGATTTATTAAAAAAGGAAAAAGATGATATTTATCGAGAAGCATTGCCATATTTAGAATCTGCATCAAAATTACGTCCAGAATCATTGGATATTGTAAGAACCTTAAAAGGTATTTATGGTATGTTGGGAATGGATGAAGAAGAAAATGCTATGAAAGTAATGATGGAAAACAATAAAGGTGAATAATATAAAAATATTCACTAATTATAAAAAAAGCTTCTAATTAATTAGAAGCTTTTTTTTTATACAATTCTTTTAATAACTCTTAATTTGTGCGTATGCATTTGTCTTTCATTATTAAATATGCCAGAATGATCTAAATGATCTACTCTAACTTTTCCATGAGCATGAATTATTTGGTTGTTTTCCATAATTATACCCACATGAGTGATAACACCTTCTTCGTTATCAAAAAATGCTAAATCACCTGGTTCAGTTTCTTCTATAAAACTTAATGCTTCGCCCTCAGTAACTTGCTGACTGGCATCTCGAGGTAATTGGATTCCATTTAGTTTGTAAACCATTTGAGTAAATCCACTACAATCGATACCAAAAGGTGTTTTTCCTCCCCATAAATAAGGGCTATTTAAATACAAATGGGCAATTTCAATAATTGTAGATTTTGAAAAATTAGAATCATTTATAGCACCATCAAAAGAGTGATTCAAAAAATTGACAACAGCTACATTACTTCCCAAACTAATAGGTAAAAGTTCGTTGGTAGCTGTTGTAATTATATCCAATAAATTTGTGGAGAGCTTAGTTGATAATTGATTTAATGAATCATATTCATTTTTAGTTAAATTAACAAATTGTTTATTATCAATCCAGCCTTCATAACTATCATATGTTAACCTTATTCGACTCCATTTTTTAGTTGCTTCCAATAGCTCAAACAAATCTCCATAAAGCACTTGAGATATCATTTCACTGCGATCTGAATCTTCTAATCGCAATGGAACAATACTTAGCTTACAAATACCGTGATTCATTTAAATATTTATTATATAATTTGTAGAAAATTAATTTCTTTCAATAATCATAGCAGATGCACCACCACCACCATTACAAATTGCAGCTGCACCAATTTTAGCATCGTTTTGTTTTAAAACATTAATTAATGTAATCAATATTCTTACTCCACTACAGCCTAAAGGATGACCTAATGAAACTGCACCACCATTAACATTTACGTTTGAATCGTTCAACCCTAATATTTTCATATTGGAAAGACCAACAACTGCAAAAGCTTCATTAAACTCAAAATAATCAACATCATCGATTGAAATATTGGCTTTATCTAATGCTTTTGGTAATGCTTTAGAGGGTGCTGTAGTGAACCATTTTGGTTCTTGGGCAGCATCAGCGTAACTTATAATAGTAGCTAAAGGAGTTAGACCTAATTCATTTGCTTTTTCTTCACTCATCAATATCATCGCCCCAGCACCATCATTAATTGTAGATGCATTTGCTGCAGTAACGGTACCCTCTTTAGTGAAAACTGGACGTAAGGTTGGTATTTTTTCCATCCGAACATTTTTATATTCTTCATCTTCAGAAAAAACTATTGGCTCACCTCTACGTTGAGGTATTTCAACAGGAATCACTTCCTCATCAAATTTTCCATCAGCCCAAGCTTTTGATGATCGATTATATGACTGAATTGAAAAATCATCTTGTTCTTCTCTGGTTATTTTATATTCAGAAGCACATAAATCTGCACATACTCCCATAGCATTATTGTCATATGCATCAATCAATCCATCTTTTTGCATACCATCTTCCATACTTTTTGGTCCAAATTTGTGACCATTTCTCAGATGTACATAGTGAGGAATGTTACTCATGCTTTCCATACCTCCAGCAATAACAACATCTGCATCGCCTAATGCAATTGCCTGGGCAGCGTTCATAACAGCTTTCATGCCAGAAGCACAAACCTTATTAATAGTGGTGCAAGGAACGGTATCTGGAATGCCAGCACCTATAGCAGACTGACGTGCAGGAGCCTGTCCGACACTAGCTTGTACTACATTTCCCATATACACCTCTTGCACTAAAGATGGATCAAGGGTTATTTTATCTAAGGCTCCTTTTATGGCAGCTGAACCTAATTTAGTAGCTGATAATGATGATAAACTACCCATAAAACTACCAATTGGAGTTCTTACTGCACTTACAATTACAACTTTTTTACTCATCTGTTATTACAAATTTTGTTATGAAAAATATAATGGACAAATTTACACATTTAATATTAAAAACATTCTTGATAATTATGTAATTGAAATAAAACAAACGATATTTATAGCTTATTATATCTAATAAAATTTAATGAAAAGCATTTTAACTTCTTTTGCTAAAAATCAATCTTTTATTTTCAAGATATTTCTTTTTATTCTTTCTACCGTTTTAATTATTTATTTATTACCAAAAGGAGGACAGTTTAAGTATAACTTTCAAAAAGGAAAGCCTTGGCAATATGAAAATTTATACGCTCCTTTTAGTTTTACTATTAAAAAAAATAATGAAGAAATAGAAGAAGAGAAAAAGCATTTAAGAGAAGAAGCAATGCCTTATTTTGAAATTGACACCTCGAAAGTTGCAGAAGTAAAAGCTCTATTTAATAATTTTTATAAGAAAAAAGATACTATTGATATAGTAACTGAAATAGATCTAAAAACAAAAGATGTTGGACTTCGTGTTTTGGATGAAATTTATGCCTATGGATTAATTAACGAGAACTATTCATTTGATTCAGATAAATTAATTTATTTAAAAAACGGAAATGAAATTCAAGAACTAACTTATAAGCAATTAGTTTATATAGGAGATTTAGAACGTATTATTAAAAATAAAGTTGAAGAATATTTAATTTTAGATTCTGAATTGTTTTTAACGGAATTAATTACAAGTGTTGTTTTATCAAATGTAACACTTAATAGTGAGCTAACAGAATCAACCATTAAAACTAAAATTGAATCCATAAACCCCAATCGAGGAGTCATCGATAAAGGAAGTAGAATAATTGCTAAAGGTGAGGTTGTTGAAGGGAATAAATTTCAAATTTTAAGTTCGTATAAAGCTGTTTTTGAATCTCAAATTTGGAGTAAATCTAATTTTTATTGGCTATTACTGGGATATTCCTTATTGATTTCTTTAGTTTTTTTGATGTTGTTTTTGTTTTTAAAGAACTACCGTTTAGAGATTTATAATAATAATACTAAAGTTACATTTATCTTATTTAATATCATTGTAATGATATTCCTTACCACTTTAGTGGTTAAATATGATGCCAAATTAGTTTATATAACTCCATTATGCATCCTGCCATTAGTTTTAAAAACATTTTTTGATGCTAGGTTAGGTCTTTTTGTACACGTACTAACTATTTTGTTATTAGGCTTTATTGTTCCCAATAGTTTTGAATTTTTATTCCTGCAAACAATTGCCGGAATGGTTACGATACTTACTGTTTCAGAATTATATAAAAGGGCTAATTTGTTTATCTCAGTAGGTCAAATAACTTTTATATACATATTGGGATATTTTGCTTTTTTTATAATTCAAGAAGGAAATATAGAACTGATACAATGGGATTATTTTGGCTATTTTGTGCTTTGTGGTTTACTGACCTTATTTTCTTTCCCATTAATTTATATTTATGAAAAAATGTTTGGTTTGGTATCGGATGTTTCACTTCTAGAACTAAGTGATACCAATTCTAAATTACTTAAAGAGTTATCTAATAAAGCGCCAGGGACCTTTCATCATTCTTTAAATGTTGCAAATTTAGCTGAAGCGGCAGCCAATGAAATAGGAGCCAATGCAATGTTAACTAGGGTTGGAGCATTGTATCATGATATTGGTAAAATGGTGAATCCAACTTATTTCACTGAAAATCAAATGTCCTCTATAAATTCTCATGACGAATTAGATCCTAAAGAAAGCGCAGAAATTATTATTGCTCATGTGATTAATGGAATTGAAATAGCTAAAAAGAATAACCTTCCTGATCGTATTATTGATTTTATTAGAACTCATCATGGTACAAGCTTAGTTTATTACTTTTATTCAAAAGAAAATGAAAAATTGGGTATCGCTTTAAAAGAAGAATTTAGCTACCCTGGTCCAACACCATTTTCAAAAGAAACTGCTATTTTAATGATGGCAGATAGTGTAGAAGCTGCCAGTAAAAGTTTAAAGGAGCCTACATCATCTATGTTGGATAATTTTGTTGAAAAAATTATTGACGGTCAATTAAATCAAGGACAATTTTTAAATGCAAATATTACATTAAAAGAAATTCAACGTATTAAAAAAGTTTTAAAAAAGAAGTTGAATAACATGTATCATTTGCGAATAGAGTATCCTGAATAAAAATTATGAATTTTTCTTAGAAACTCATAAGGTGAAAAAAAAGATGCCTTTAGTTTTAAATGAGAACTTGATAGGAGAGTGGCTTGCTCCATATATCTAAAAAATAAAATTACCTAATTTTAAAAGAAGGATTCACAAATAAAGTATTTATGTCTCATGCAATTTCTAAATCGCATTTTAGTGGCATTATTAATAGGAATAATTCAACTATTATTGATAAGGTAACTTATAACACACTTTTTGATTAACTAAATAGCAACTTAGTTATTATCTCCCTTTTTTTAAACCAAGAATTTTATCTTCAATATAATCTAAAGGTTTTGAAACTTGTTTTGGAGCTTTAAATCGGTATCCTACAAAAACTTGAAATATTGTTTTTGATGATTGAAGGCTAATTTCTTTTTTATTAAAAACTTGGTATTTATATTCACTTCCAAAATAAAATTGTTTCCGGTTATAACCTATAGCAGCACCCGTTTTAAAGGATAAGAAGGCTCTGCTAGAATTTTCGTCAGTTGAAGTATTATTAACTGTATCAAATTCTTTATCATTATAAAAATCAACTCCAACTCCAGGAGCAGCAAACACATTTACAAAAAAATATTTGTCTAATACAAAAGTATAATAATAACCTGGCTCTATAATAAGAGTAAGTCCTTTATAATCGTTATAAGGGTTTCTTGATCCAATGGATCCATCTCCAAGTATTTCTTTATTAGCATCCTTAAAGGTATAATATGTGTAATTTATTCCGGGCATAAAAGTTCCAGCACTTTTTAATTGAATTTCATTATAATATTCAACCGCCTTTATAGAATAATTTTCATTAAATTTATATTGAGAAACTCCGTTAAATGTATTTGTAGTTAAATTAGGGAGTTGAATGTGAAAGTTACCAAGATCTTCACCTGTAAAAAAATTAGTATTGTCAATATAATAACCTCTGCGATAACTATATTCAAAAAAATGTGCCCACTTATGTTTTAAGACATCAAAGCCAAATGTAAAGTGATCTGTATTACCCTTATTTTCTTGATCAGTAGCTGATAAATTTGGTCGAATACGCACTCTCGCAGAAAGATTTTTATAAGTAAGCCTAAATCCATAGCATATGCTTAAATTAGTTTTAACAGATGCAGATTTTCCATCTCCAAATGGTAATAAATATTTTAATTGATTATTAGAAACAATTATTTTAATATTTAATTGTTCAGTATGGTCTTTAATATAAAGATTCAAAGAAGATATACTATCGGTATCAATTTGATTTTTAGAAGATCCCTTTTCTGCTACATCTTGACTAAAACATAAGTTTGCTATAAGCAGTAATACTAATGTAAATAATAAATTTTGTAATTTTTTCATAATTAATTATCAGTTTTTTTTAAAAGTAAGCGTTCCAAGTTTAAATACTACCGGTACTTCTATTTTAATGGTGATTTATTTTTTTCTTTCTTTACTGGTATTTCAAAATCTTCACTTGACTCGGAGTTGTTTATTTAGTTGTGATACATGTAAAATGCTTAGAGAGAAACCAGCCTTCAATATGCCCGTTGTAAAGATCACAGATTGTCATTGTAGATGGTATGTTATCAGCAGTAAACGTAAGGACCATCGGATTAATGTAGTTAGATTCAGGAAATTTCAATAAATCATGCTCAACCTGTTGAGCAAAAAGTAGGGCCTTTTCCATCTCCTTATTTTGTGGTGAAACAGATTGCGGATTCGGTAAGACGCCACCAACCAAGTTTGAAATAAGAGGCATCGAATGGCGTTTTAACCACAATGCTAACCTTTCTTTCGGATGATTTGCTGTGAGGCCCTGAGAAGCTTGCGCTATAAGTAACATATTGCGAGTAGCTTCAAGAAGCGATTCCTGATTCCCCAAATCATTTTCAAACTCTTCCATATAACGTTCACCTCTCGCCTCAATCAAAAGATTTTCTTCGGTCAAGCCCCCTGTATATAAGAGGATATCTACCGGCAATGTAAGCCATACCATCTGGGGAATGTAACTTAGTTTTTTTGTGATAGGAGGACAAGACTCTTGGCTCAGGCAGAGTGTATCGGGAGTTGTTGATGTCCAACTAATTGGCCCACGTGGGTCTAAGAGTGTGTTATAGAACCAACCGGAGTTAGATTCTTCAACACCGAATTGAGCAAGAGCTTCCTGATAGGCTCCCCATATAAAAGCCGCTTTTGTATTTAATGTCCTGTTAATGTCGGCTGTCAGAACTCCTAGTAGGACGTCACCCATGGCAGAGGTAAGAGGAGCGAAATCTTTACGCGCGTTAACGATCTTTCCTTCCCTCCAGTTCCTAACAATTCCTTCACAAGCAGGAGAAAGAAGATTCTTTTCGTAATCTGCCGCTAAGGCTTCCCAGTAGCCGCTAAGGCCGAGTATATACTTTAGAAAGCGGAACTTCCTCGAAGCTTCCGAGTTGGCAGGAGCATCTTTAGCTGCCAACCGGGCTTTGTAATACAAATCGTATCCGATGAGCGCCACTTCATATTTCAGAGCCTGCGATCCTGCGAACGCAATAAAATTATTATTCTGATAATCAGATGTTTCGGTCACCGACCATTCGCAAGATTTACCAGTAGCAGGAGGTTGAGCTTCCTGAGGGGAGGCCTCTAAGGCTTTTTTCAATGCATCAACAAAGCCGTCAGTGTAGGATATACGGGGTTTTAAAACCTCGTTGAAATCTTTGGAAGGTCTATCAATACAGATAACTGCAATTGTAAGAAGTAAAAGTATAGTGACTAAATAAAGTAATTTTTTCATATTTTTTTTAATATACTATAATATAAGTAAATATGATTACTAGCTTAATATCTGATTTTAATTTCGTTTATAAAAGAACTAATAGTACCTAGATCAACTTGTACAAGGTTTGGTTAAAATTTAAACGATGGATCAAGGTACTGTAGACAAGCATTATTTATTTTAAGCTAGTGGATTGTTTCTTCCAAGTACTCCGTGATCGTATAAGTTTGTCCTGCTTTTGGATCTGATTCCGTTTTAATAAAATAATTATAATTTGACCAATCAATTGTTTTAATGTCACCAGAAATAACTATTCCAGTTCCTATCTTGAAGCTAAGCAATCCATTGCTATTTGTGGTTGATGTTTGAGTTTCAACATAAACTGGGCTTCCTGTCGCAGAATCTTTTAAAATACTAATTTTCATCCCCACAGTTTTATTTATGAGTAATTCGGAGTCCGCACTTCTAACAATAGCCTGGTAACTAATTAGATCGGAAACTTGAGAATACATAGTGAGGTTAATAAAAAAGATGACAGTTAGTGTAATTATATTTTTCATATTAATTATATTAAATATTCTATAAATATAAGTAAATATGATTAATCTGTTGCTTAAGAGATTAAGTATAAAAAAACCACACTAAATTAATAGAATGGCTTCGTGTTAGTTTAACACAAAAAAACTACTAATTAAAGTGAGGGTTTATAAAATGTAGTTATCTCCCATTTTATTTATTTGTGTGTGAGCCATCACAATACCCATTTAAGTCTTGCGTATTTCCACATCCACACATTGGACGGTCTTGTTTTTTGTAAATCATAATTGTGATTGTTTTAATTCTTCTGTAAAGATAATAAAAAAGATATATTTACTTAAATCTTAAGTTCATTAATATAGTAGTATTAATTCTTTGCGAACCAAGTAGGAGTGAAGTGTAAAAGCAAAAACCCCTCGTAGTTAAACGAAGGGTTAAAGTGAGCCCGTCAGGATTCGAACCTGAGACCGCCTCCTTAGAAGGGAGGTGCTCTATCCAGCTGAGCTACGAGCCCATTCATTTATTAAAATGGTTTCTTTTGCGGCTGCGAATATACAAATTATATTAAATAACAAATCTTTTTGTTACACTAAATGTTTACATTTATAGTTAATAATGGTCCTTGATAAATTAAAGAAAATTCACCTTCCCAAGATCTTTTATCGACTTGTGCTGAAGCTTTAAAAATACCTGTAGTTTAATCCCATACCTATGTGCTTGTGAAATTGATAATTAACACCTCCTCCTATATCCCACAAACCCCAGAATATTCTTTAATACTTATAGCAAACCAATCTAGTCTTGTAGTAAGCAACCATTTGGGATTTGGAGCGTAAAAGTACCAAACGCTAAGATTTGGTAGTGGGGCTACTACGCTAACACTACTTCTTCATCAATGGTTTTATTTATTGCGTTTTAACAGAAAAAAACTCTGAAGACAATGTCTATATTTGAGAAAAACGCCAATTAAAATTTACAAAAAATGTAATTTTATTTTTATTCGCTCCATCTACTACAATTTTCATCTCTTTATAAGAAAGATACAAGCCTGCATAAAGATTAAATTTATCAGATAGTAAGGGATGTTTAGCAATAGAATCTATGGAAGTCAAATGAGTATCTTCTACCAGATCATTTTCTTGATAAAATAAGGTTGTTACAAAAAATATTAGAGTAATAGTTGTTCATAATCTTTGAGTAGCTATTCGCATAGCTTAATTTTATTGACCATTAAAAATATGAAATTATTGCCATAATAAAAAGTTCAAAATTTAAAATATATTTAAAAAAAAACCCAACTAAATAAATAGTTAGGTTTTTGTCGGGGTGGCAGGATTCGAACCTGCGGCCTCCACGTCCCAAACGTGGCGCGATAACCGGGCTACGCTACACCCCGAGTAGTTATCAATATTTTTATTTCAATGATGCGGAGAGACAGGGATTCGAACCCTGGGTACCCTTTTGAGGTACGCTTATTTAGCAAACAAGTCCTTTCGGCCACTCAGGCACCTCTCCAATAGAGTTTGATAAATCGCCCTCAATTGCGGATGCAAATTTACTTCAACATTTCTAATAACGCAAACAAAAAACAGGCTTTTTTAAATAAATTTTTAGTGGGTTTGTTTTCAGACTTTTGTACAGCTCAATATTATTTTTTTATTTCCTTCTGTAGTAGTGAAAAATAAAAATAGGTCTCCACCATCTTTAATCCTTAGTTTTTTTCTTAAAAAAGCAACACTTTCTGGAAAATTTCGAATACTAATATTTGC
>Ga0307985_10000819_pt1 | contig 17895 bp, 16 predicted proteins | sample EllFjometageno80_FD_203155 | JGI IMG/M metagenome (GOLD analysis project Ga0307985, IMG submission 203155) | Marine microbial communities from Ellis Fjord, Antarctic Ocean - #80 | ecosystem: Environmental > Aquatic > Marine > Unclassified | place: Southern Ocean | collected 2014-10-09 | reverse complement strand
GGCGGGCGTTCTCGCGGTCTTTGTCGGAGTGGGCGGGGCGGTGGTCTGAACGCGTTGGGTCTTTTGGATCATGGCAAACCTGCAGACCAAGGTTGTCAAGGTCGCCCAGCCGGTGTTCTGCGTCTCCATGGCCGTCGCCGCGGCCGTCGTCAGCCTCAGCAACATTGTCATGGTCGGCCCCAACACCGATCTCACGTGCCTTCTCAGGCCGTGGCTGCTCAACGTCTTCTTCGACGTCATGTTCGGCAGCCTGTTCCTGAAGACGTTCCTGGCGTACAAGATTTTCGGCAACAAGACGCTGTCCAAGCTCAAGATCTCCACGAAAGACATCATCAAGACGCACGGGAGCATCATCATGATTGACGTCGCGCTGCTTGCCATGGGGTGCTTCACGAGCGGCATGAAGCAGGTTGAGATCGAGAACGAGCTCTCAACGTACTGGACGTACACGACATCGGAGTGCAAGACCGCGGACACGTGGGCGTTCTGCACGACGTTCTTCAAGGCGCTCATGGTCCTCGGCGGGGTTTACTTGAACTACGTCACCAGGAACGTGCCGGACAAGTTCGCGGAGAGCAAGTGGATCGCGCTGAGCATCTACCAGGTGTTCGTGCTCGGTTTAGTCGGCCTGCTGGTTCAAGCCACAAGCCACAAGCCATAAGTCCTTGCTGCTCATTCAGGGTGTCGCGGTTCCAGCCGTGTGCGCGTCGACGAGCTGCGGCGTGTTCGGACCCAAGTATCTCATGAACAAGAACCCGGACGATTACCTGGACGCGTTGGCGACGAGCACGAGCTGGGGGGCCACGAGCGCGGGAGTGACGAGCGATGGGGGGGGTGGAGGACCTTGCGGCGGCGCAGGAGCGCATTTTGAAGCTCGAGAAGCTTTTGAAGGAGGCGAAGGGGGGGCAGCGCGATTGATAGATGGGGGGAGCATGTAACCGATGAGAGGAACTTGGATTTGTTGAAACGCGAGCATGCGAGCATGTTATGTAGAGCGGCAGTTACAATCTTGACTGCAGCGAGCTGAAAGAGGCTCGAAGCGAGCCAGAGGGGAAGGATGCGAAGACCGGCGGATGAACCGGCCGTTATGAACCGGCCGTTTTGAGCAGAGTGTCTTTCTCAGCGCCCTCTTCGCCGGTCGCTCTTCGCTCGTCGCGCTTCGCCGGTGCCTCTTTGCTCTTGGCCGCGCGTTCTCGCCAGTACTCGTAAACAACTCGTGTAACAACTGCACAAACATTAGTGTTGATAGGCTGTGTGTGTGCTCCTCCTAATCCTTCGCCAGACCCCGTTACGACCACGCGCTGGCTACCGGCTGCTGCTGCATCCTCTTCGTCGGGCTTCTGAGATCGCCTCCGCCCGGGGCGTCGCCTCGCATTCGGGAGCCAGAGTTGTAGTTGTTTTCTTGCGGGTTGGAGGAGCCAACGAAGTTGTTGTCGTGGAAGTAGTTGTCAGAGGGCGCGCGCTTGGAGGCGGAGCCTCCGTAACTGCGATCGCCGAAGTTGTCGTCCTGATAGCCGCTCTTGCTGTTGCTGTAATTGTTGCCACGAGAGTCGTTCTCGTATCCGTTCAGGTCGTCGTAGCCGCGCCGGTCACCATCGTCGCGATCGTCGTAATCGCGGCGCGAAGAGGTGGGCGTGCGGTAACCGGAATAACTGGAGTGACTGTCGCCATCCTTGGACTCGTCGTTGTAGGAGGCATCGGGGTCGTATTTCGACGGCGTGAAGTTGTTGCGGGTTACTGAGGTGTCGCCTCGTCTGTCGTCGCCTCGCCTGTCGCCGTGAGATTTCTGAGGAGGCGTGGCAGTGCGCGATTGTACCCCGGAGTCCCCCTTCCCGCTGCCAAAGCCGCCCACCTGCGAGCCACTCACATGTGAGAACAAAGGGGGGGGGGGGGGGGCGAGTGAAAGGGCGCGAGAGAAGGCCCGGTCGCAAATCGGCCAAACGCCGAGGAGCTACAGTCGTTTTGCTGCAGCGCTTTGGCGCTTTCGCTTGCTTTGTGAAATGAGACGCGTCTCCACGTTGGTGATGCTTCTTGTACGTACCGGGTTCTTGCTCTTCTTGGACGACGAGCGGGGCTCGGCGCACATGGACTTCTTGGTCGGCGTGTCGATGCCATCCTCCGGCTCCGACCGGATGTCGAGCGTGATCGACGCGTCCTCGCCGCACTCGTCGAGCTTGTACGATTGCTGCCGGACACGCGAGTGAGCCACACACGCGTAAACGAAGAGGAAAGAGGGAAAGACGAGAAAAAAGCTGTGGCGACGATTCAGCCACACACACACACCTCTGGCCCAGAACATATTAGTCGGTGTGAACAAGGGGGCGCGCCACACACACAGAGGTGTTCGCTGAAGGGGCACCGCTCGGTGTGTGTGTTTGTACTCGCAGTGCATTTGGCGGCCGGTTGCTCTGAGGCCTTCTAAGACAAATTGCTTCGCCACGAGCCGACGATTCAGCTTGACGAGGGAGCTGGGCTCCTGTTCTGAACCCTTCGTTTTGTGCGGCGCGTTTGGGCATAGTGCGAGCAGTGCATTTGGCCGGTCGCTCCGTCACTCCCCTCCTTACCTTGCCACAACTCTCCGACACATCAATCTCCACCTTGCCAAAGACCTGCCCCGGCGCCTCCTCCTGGCAGCTGTTCCAGATCACGACCACGTCGAACCGCTTCCTTTTGCACGTGCCGTCTGGGCATCTGTACAGCGTGCACGTTTGCGTGACGGTCTCAGCCCAGTTCACGGAAGCGCCGGTGGCTCTAACAAGAGCTGTACCCCGAGACTTGCCCTTGCGTTGCAGCCAGACCATGAACTTGCGGTCGGAGGCGTTTGCGGAGAGGGACATTGTGGAGACGTGCACGGAGACTTTGGAGGCGACGGGGGTGGTGTTGAGAGTCTTGATGAGGTGGCCGAGGGACATGGTGGGGAGTGTCTGACCCTAACGGCGGGGGCGAGGCTGGGGAGACGAGGCTGGGGAGATGAGGACGGATTCTCCGGGTTTTGGTTAAATGTAGTGTGGGTGCTTCTGATGCCTGGGGGGGTTAGTTGGGACAGGGGTAAGTTGGGACAGGGGCAAGTTGGGACTCGGGCAGTTCGTTGGTTGTTCGATTCGCAGGCGTAGCAGCACCAGGTGCTCGCAGCCCCGGGGCAAGCAGCTCCAGAACAAGCAGCTCCAGCAGGTCCAGAACAAGCACCCCCAGAACAAGCAGGTCCATGTCAAGCAGCACCACGTCAAGCAGCACCACGTCAAGCAGCTCCAGGGCAAGTAGCCCAAGAACAAGCAGCTCCAGGGCAAGCAGGTGCAGAGCAAGCAGCTCCAGGGCAAGCAGGTGCAGAGCAAGCAGGTCCAGAGCAAGCAGGTCCAGGTCAAGCAGCTCCAGGGCAAGCAGCTCCAGGTCAAGCAGCACCAGGTCAAGCAGCTCCTGAACAATCACTCCTGAACAAGCACCTCCAGAACAGTCACCCCGGAGAAAATATGATTGCCGGTGATTGCCCAGGGGGGGCATCGTTATGTCGCTCGCCGTAGCTTATTCTCCAGCCTTGTGCACTCCGCTTCTAAACCCCCCTTCGTTATGCGTTCGTTCGTCGTCGCAGCATGGGTTACCTGTTCACTTCTGAGAGTAATCTAGAATGCTGGCAACCGTGGTGGAGGTGATGATCGATCGCGGTTGAAACGCTTGGCAGAAAACGGACGAATGAGATTCCACACATAACGAGCCAAACGCATGTGTGAACAATGAGGGGAGGCGGTTTTGAACAAGGGGATCGCGCCACGTTTGCGTGATCGATGTTCCGTGCTTTGTCACAAACATGACTACAAATATATTTACTGTAGAGAATATTTTGGCGTGCAAAACGGCACAATGCGCGGCTACCGCACCGTTGATTCACGGGCACTCTGTTATGGGTTATGAATCAGTCGCACTTGCATGCTGCAGTGCTCACCCCCAACGTGATTTGATGAGATCGTAAAACCTTATCCCTGCTCTAAAGGCGTTGACCAAAGGCCAAACACCCGTCGCCCAACAACCAGGCATGGACTCTTCGCGACAGGACGCACTGACATCCGCACGGGAGTCATTCAGGGAAACGCTGGGTCTCAACTCGTCTCGCAGCGCCTTGCCGAGCGGTCGATCAGCGAGGTCAGGTAGGGAGAGTAGCAGATCCCAGAGTCTTGTGAGTGGAAGGAGCAGCGCTCGGGGGAGTGCGAGGGAGCCGGAGATGGGCAGCGCGAGGAGCGACTCCATCAGCTTGAGCATGGGTAGCGCCAGGAGTATGGGGAGTAACATGGACAGTAGCAGGACTTGGAGGACTGAAGACATGAACACTGGCAGGGCCGAGGGCATACTGGAGAACCTCAAGCAGGAACGGCTCAATTTGACCAGGAGGCTCAGGGCGGTGCAGGAGGAAATTGACGAGGAGGACTGCAGGGCCAATAGGGGAAGGGAGGTCGTTGTCCAGAAGGTCAGGGAGCCAGGTAAGCACATGTGGGAACATGGGGGGGGCGTGATAGAAGGGGAGAGCGACGTGGCGGGCGAGGATAGCGCCTTTTGAGCCGCGAGTGGCGCCTTGAGGGCAGCTCGCGGCGCCTTGAGGGCCGCTCGTGGCGCCGTTCTCGCCGCTCTTAGCGCCTTTTGAGCCGCTCGTGGCGCGTGTTTCGCCGCTCGTGGGCGTGTTTTCGAGCGCATGCATCGCCAACCGCGAGCGAACAGCGCGTCCTGGTGGCACCCGCGGTCACCCTCCCCCCTTTCGTCCACAACCCTTTCTAACCATCTCTCCCAGTGCTCAAGACCAGGAAACCCATCTGGCTCAAGAAGAAGAAGCAGGGACCCAGAGATCCGATGAACAAGTAATGAAGGGACTTGTGCACAGTAAATAAGGTTTGCACAGGACTGCTGTATGTTTGATAGATTATCGATCTAGTTTAAGGTCGCCATGAGCACAAAACCGGTGACGGCGATGGCCACACCGAGCTTCGTGCTGAGCGACTTGAACAAATCACCCATCCTGTTGGCGCGATGCTTGCTGCTGGGGTCGCCGCCTGCGCTTGGGTCCCAGTAGAGTTCGTGCAGCGTCAGCAGCCCGCCCAGCACCTCGATGAACGTCACGTAGAAGTCCAAGAACAACTCTGGCACGAGCTGGTACATCAGCAACTTGACGACCGCCGCTGTCTCAATCTTCTCGCTCGTCGCGAACGAAAAAGCGCCGATCGGTGCCAAATACAAGATGAACATCGCCGCCGCGAGACTCGACAGGTACTCCACGATCATGTCGTTGGTCCATCAACTACCCGCAACCTGCCTCGCTGCGCGAACTTGAACCGCTGCTCGTCCGTCATGTCCTTCGGGTTAGTCCTCATGGCGGCGAGCGTGAACCGGTTGAAAAAGAAGACGCGCACAAACACCTCCGCGGTCGCGGAGAACAGGGACGTGAGCTGCGCAATGTGCTCGTTCGGGATGGAGAGCTGGAGCACGCGGAGGAGTGTTGCGGTCGCGAACTCGCAGAAGAAGAGGTTAAAGTCGGTGAGCCATGGTCTCCCTCCAGCGACGATCTTGAGCATGCCTTTGTTGCCTAGGACCTTGATGCTGAATGCTAGGAGCGTCACGAACACATTCCACAAGTCGCTGGTGTAAGCGCCGAACCATCGTAACGTACATCATCATCCCCAACACGAAGAAACTGGGCAGCGCGCCGAGCACGCCTGTCGTGAGCTTCTTCTTGAGCGACATGCCCTTGAACCCTAACCCTAACAGTCGACGCGAGGAAGATCTCAAACGTGGTCGCTTTAAAGTTGAGGAAGTTGTTCGGGTCCACGCTCAATCGTGTCATCTTGCTGTCAGCCTTGACCTTCACCAGCATCCCTGCTACGTCTTGCTGGACTGCTAACTCGCTTTCAGCCGCCTTCCGTCTTGCCTTCGGATCGGCGCTTTCCATCCCAGTGTGCTCTGCAGCAGCCCGGATTTCTTGGCAAGCTGATTGGGCTCCTGCCATCGCCTGAGAGACAATCTCCTTCAGTTCATCAGCAGATGAGCCCGAGGATTCGACAGGACAGTGTTCTTCACAGCGGCGGCGACAAGGCTAGCTATGTCCACGGTTGGCCCAACTGTTAGGGCTCAACTGTTAGGGTTGACACAGCTGTTAGGGTTGGCCCAGCTGTTAGGGTTGGCCCAGCTGTTAGGGTTGGCCCAGCTGTTAGGGTTGGCCCAGCTGTTAGGGTTGACCCAGCTGTTAGGGTTGGCCCAACTCTACTAGTAGTAAGAGTTATGTGTCGACTGACAGTTCTGGTGGTACAGGAGTTAGTTGGGGAGGGGACAGGGGCAGATTCCGGGGGGAGGGGGAGGGCGTGGGCTAGCGACTTTAGTTTCGACAGCAACAAATCTGGCGTTTACCTTTCCAGAATGGGCGAGACAGCAAATCGCTTACGCTTATAATAATCCTGGTGTAATTTGTCAACACTCTCAACGCATTCTCCAGGACGGCGGCCCACGATTGCATGCTTCGATTCGTGGCTCCGCTAATGTGTCTACACAGGGTTGCCGTCTCCGCCTCTCCCAGTCGCCACGCCGCTTTAGCATCAAACGTACGCTCGGTTTCGATAGACCTCGGCGGGGAGCGCCGCTGGATGCGGCGATGGAGGATGGGCGAGAGACAGTAGAGAGGAAGGAAAGAGACGCGACGCGAGCTTTATGAAGGCGAACGTCAATCGAACGTTTTGTTGGCCTGCAGTGTGTGATTGTGTGGGGGGGGGGTTATAGAGGGGGGGTTATGGACTGGTCTGTCTGAAGGATGCGATTTAGGCCTGAACAACATATTCTACCTGTGAGCAGCTACCTGACCGTGACCGTCCCGACTATGCCGATATGCTGTGCTCGTCCCTGCCGACCACCTCCTACCGCTAAACAAACAACGTCCTACCAGTCCTCTGCCCTCCCCCCTGCTACAGGACTCCATGGACCCCCTTCCGATCGATACCTACCAAGTCTGCCCTGTATCCGCTACGGGTCGTACCTAGTCATCCGCCGTATCGCATTCAGCCACGCCACACTGTTCCCGACGAGCTAGTGTTTATGACTACGCTGCCCCTGCCACCGCCGTCCCGAATCCAGCTCTCTACCTGACTTTAGCCCCCGGAGACTTTTTATGGAGCAAGCCCCTTGCCTGCCTACCCCACCCGGCCTGGCTACCCCACCCAACCCACCAATAGGCATCAACGACAACCCTCTAGCCTACCGTTTTGTCCTTTCTCCTACCATGCGACTACCCATCCATCCACCTTTCTTTTCTTTCTCGCCCTCGTCCCCCCCTTTTCCTTGTTGTTGTGTGTGACTGCTTGCTAACCCCTCTTATCTAGACTTCGTAAAAATGGCCTCCACTAACATGTCCAAGAAGCGCAAGTTCGTCGCCGATGGCGTCTTCTACGCCGAGCTCAACGAGCTCCTGACCCGTGAGCTTGCCGAGGATGGCTTCGCCGGCGTCGAGGTGCGCGTGACCCCCATGCGCACTGAGATCATCATCCGCGCCACCCGCACCCAGTCCGTGCTCGGAGAGAAGGGCCAGCGCATCCGTGAGCTGACCTCCGTCGTCCAGAAGCGTTTCGGCTTCGCCGAGGGCGCCGTCGAGCTCTACGCCGAGCGCGTCGCCAACCGCGGCCTCTGCGCCCAGGCCCAGGCCGAGTCCCTCAAGTTCAAGCTCCTCGGCGGCCTCGCCGTCCGCCGTGCTTGCTACGGTGTTGTGCGCTTCGTCATGGAGGCGTCCGCCAAGGGCGTTGAGGTTGTCGTCTCCGGCAAGCTTCGCGGCCAGCGTGCCAAGGCGATGAAGTTCGCCGACGGGTACATGATCAAGACTGGTAATGCGTGCCAGGAATACACCGACATGGCCGTCAGGCACGTGCTCATGCGCCAGGGCGTCCTCGGCGTCAGGGTCTCCATCTTCCTCCCCCACGACCCCGCCGGCAAGCTCGGACCCAAGCGCACTCTTGATGACATCGTGACCGTGATCGAGCCCAAGGAGGAGTCTCTCCCTGTCACCGCTGGCTTCTAAATTAAGAAACGTCAAGTTGCAAGAAATTTTATTGAGCACGAGCGAAGCGATTTTTATTAGAAGTATTGTAACGCACTCAAGCACTGCGTGAACGCAATTGTGGTCATGCTCTCTCTCTCGCTCGCTCGACAACATCCACGTCAGAATCGCGTGAACAGCTTCGAATTTGTTGCCCAGTTCACCAGTCGTTCGGTTGCGTGTTGCGGTCACTGATGAACGTGGCTCGGATACGACGGGCCGTCAGGCGCCACGGGGGGGGGGGCGCGTCCAGATCTCTTTCACGCACTCACTCCGGGACACCGCTTTCTTCCAAAGGGCACCCGCTGAACATTGCGTACATTCTTACACTTTCCCCAGTCTGAACACTTGCCATTAATTAAATGTTATTCAACGACACGAGACCGTACTCTACCTCCTCCTATACGGCGACTGGGGTTCCAATCACACTGCTCCCCTTTTTGCTATTTTGCATGATGCTCACAAAATCGCGCATCATAACCCTCCAATCCAGCCGCCCAACTTGTTCACCCTCACCTCACCTGCCTTCCACCCCCTGCCGCCTTCCTTTCTCAACGGCATGTCTCTCTCCGTCCTCCACCCCCCCCCCTACAATGGCGCCACCCGCGCCCCCGCCGAGGGCTTCGGTCGGCGAGCAATGAGGGAGATGATGGACCCAACCGAGCCCGACCATGTACTCATGACCGCGGGATCGGACGGACACACGCCGCTTGACAAGGAGAAACTCAACTTCGTGAGGATGCTGCTCGCGATCAAAATGTCTAAGACTGACGGCGTCCCCGGCGCCCTTCCCAACTCTCCGTCTGTCTACATTGGCTCAGTCGGAGCTGCCTACAACCTCAACAACCTCAAACACCTCAACATCACGCACGTCCTCAACCTGTGCCAGCCAATCCAGCCCAAGTTCCCCCACGATTACACCTACCTCACCGTTCCCTGCGACGACATTCCCGGATTTGACATTGCCTTAAAGTTCATTGAGTGTGCCGACTTCATTGACAGCGCTGTACGTGCGAGCGTGTGCGAGCGATAAGAGCAAGAGCGATAAGAGCAAGAGCGATAAGAGCAAGAGCGATAAGAGCAAGATCGATTAGAGCAAGAGCGATAAGAGCAAGAGCGATAAGAGCAAGAGCGATAAGAGTAAGAGCGATAAGAGCAAGAGCGATAAGAGCAAGAGCCACTCGCCCAACCTGTTCTCGCTCGCCCAACCTGTACTCATTCTCGCCTTGAGCTCATTTACTCGCAGTCACACTCACGCTCGCTTCGCTCGCAGGTACACAACGGCGGGAAGGTGCTCGTGCACTGCTTCGCTGGCAAGTCCCGCTGCGCGACCATCGCCATGGCGTATCTCATGCTGCGCAAGAACTGCGCCTTCAAGACGGCCCTCGAGCACTGCCGGGATGCTAGAGCCGTGGTTGAGCCCAATTTGGGCTTTGTTGCGCAGCTGAAGGCGCTCGATAGGAGCCTTCATAGGGCGAGGTTTCAGCACAATGCGAGTCAGGAGAAGGGGAAGGGGACGAGTCCGGGGAAGCTCACGAGCCCTGTGCCCAAGACGGCTGCCACCACCGCGACAGAGACTGCACCGACACCACCCACATCGGTACCATCACCAACCCACCCTACCATCAACGCCAACGTCCTGCCCCCCTCGCCACCCAAACTTGGCTCGCCCCCGCGCCCCCCAACTCTCGAAACAACCCACATCGTCTCCTCCTCCTCCGCCACCCCCAAGGGCGCCTCGGCCGCTCACCCCCCCCTCCCTCGCTCCCACTCCCTTTCCCTCTCCTACGACGAGTTCGGGCACACCACCCTCTCCGTGACCCCCAACCCCATTCCACCGACGCTCACAGAGCTCGAAAATACCAAGAAACTCACGGCCGAGCGCCTCAAGGAGCACGCCAACAACCACCGCATCGCAACCAACGCCTGCGATCGACTCTACAAGCGCGCCCTCGTCCAGGATAAAAAGCTGACCAACCTCCGCTCAGAGCTCCCCCCCGACTGCACGTTCTCGCCGAAACTCAACCCGAAAAGCGAGGTCCACGCAGCGGTCGCGGCGGCGAGGGGGAAGGCGGGGTATGAAAAAATGACTCAGGCGCAGATTACCGCGACGGAGGAGAGCATGGCGAAGGCGTTTTTGATTCAGGATCGGCAGCAGAATAATATGAGGGCGAGTAGGTGAGAACGAATGTCCACGTGAAGCGTTTTGAGGTGTCCACGTGTCCACATGCCACATGTCTATCCCCCCCTTGTTCACACTGTTTGAGTGGCATGAGTGATCCCAGCTCACACGGTTCTTGCTGCAGGTTTGAGGGGCACAACAGCATATTTTATGATCTGGAGCCAACAGCCAGGGGGCTTGGCCGGAGCAGCCCGACCGAGATGCATCCGAGTTTCACGCCGAAAGTCAACAGGAGTCCGAGCAAGAATGGGGTGGAGGTTGTGAGGGTACCGATCGAGGAGAGGTTGGCGAAGGGAACGAAGGCGAGTCGGTTGTCGGCGAGGATTGCGGCGAGGAAGAGGCAGTTGATGGAGGAGATGGGGGGGAGCAAGAGGCAGAGAGACCGATTGAGTGCGAGTGGGATGGTGGAGGGCGTGGACGAGGTGGAGGCTATAATCATTGCGGAGGATGCCAAGAAGCGAAGGGACCTCGTGAGGTCGGCGGAGAAGGTTAAGAAGGGTGTGTGGAGGGGGGAGGGGAGGAGCTTGTCGCCGTCGAGGCGGGACCGTGACGTGAGCGCTACTGCCGACGACAGCATGAGCAAGGAGACTCTTTCTTCGTTCTTGAAGCGCAGCAACGCGGTGTCCCACAAGGCGAGGCTTGACGCGAGGAAGTCCGGGCCGAACTCGACCAGCCGCTTCGTGGATGGCCCAGATAGTCTGTATTACTCGGTGGAGAACGCGGCCAACATTGACGTCGCTCACTGGCAGTACGAGGATGATGTCGCGCAGAAGCGCGTCGGGCGCGTCGTCGAAAGTAAAGAGGACCAGGACGAGGTGAAAAGGCACATCGAGGAGCGCCTGTACAAGGACGGCCTCAAGTACATGAAGAAGCGCGAGGACTCCCAAACGAACAAACCCCTCGACAAGGAGTGCACGTTCTCGCCCAAGCGGGCTGGGCAGTGGACTCTCCGCGGCGAGAAGGAGAACTCCGAGCGCAAGCGACAGCTGCGCGTGCAACGGGAGCTCGCGAAGGAGCAGGTGGCGGCGCCCGCGCCGGCCGTGGACCGCGATATCGAGCTCGACGGGCTCGAGAAGGAGGAAATGGCGGAGATTGTGTCGGAATTTGCAAAGCTTGTTCGACGAGACAGCGATGTTATGCGCCTGAAGGAGCTGGTCGAGAAGAAGAAGACAAACCCAATTGTAGCGCCCGTCGCAGAGCCTGAAGCCTCACCCACTCCCACTCCCACTCCCACTCCCGCTCCCACTCCCACTCCCGCTCCTACACCCGCTGCCACCCCGTCCGCCGCCCCTGAGCTCGCTCACCAAGCTAGCGACCTCTGGACCGAGATGCGGACCGACACCAATCTCGAGATCAGCCCGCGGACGAAATTCTCCGAGGACTGGGGCGTCGTTGAGGAGGCCGTCGTGACGGACAACTTGGGCGACATTGGGTTCGACGACGCTGCCGAGGCCGATGAGGCTGGCGAAGGAGGAGCGCCCGCAGATGCAGACAACGAGGTTGAAATGTTTTGACAGAACTGATTCTTGCAAGTAAACTCGATTCAGTAAACTCGATTCTTGCAATCAATTACTCCACCACCGGGACCACTGACCTCACCGAGTGCGCCTTCCTTAAACTGATCCTGTTCATCGCTACTCTGTCCACCTGATCCGTGTCGACCCCCCCCCCTCCTGCATTCCCCCCGTCGACGCTCAAGAGATTGATCAGCCCCTTAATGCTGCTCCTCCGCTGCGGCTCCCCCAACGAGCCCCTCCTACGCAGGTTCGCTGACGGCAGCAAGTCTTCGTCCACGAGCCCCATCCACGCATCGGTGAACCAGTCGGGCTTAGTGTCCTCGAAAATAAACCACATCTTGTTGAGCCAGTCTTTCACTTCGCCGCGAATACTTTTCCACTGCCTGGGGTTCTTCTTGAAGATCTTGCTCTTTTTGGCATCATCTCGTGTCTCCAAAAACAGCGCCCTGGTCTGCTCAGCGCCAGTCTCAAAACTGAAGAAGGACTTCCTGTAGTCTCTCTTCATCAACCTAACCATGGTCGCAAACAGGGCTATCCAGATACCAACTAAAACGGGAACAGCTACCTGCATGTAAAACACCATAACCCCCTGTTCGTGGTGACTGTACAGCCAAAGCGACAGGAAAGCCATACCAAAACTGACGACCATAGAGAACGTCCAATAAACCCCCCCCAGCTCTTGGCTTGCTCGCATGTGCAGCAGCCCGGTGTAGTCACTGATGCCTTTAGCCGCGACCCTCGCAATGACGGATGCAACGATGCCCAACGCTCCGGGAATATTCAGATGATAGTGGAAGTCGTGGCGCGCTATCTTCAGTAACAGGTACGAGCCGTAGTCGCACCCCAGGTACCAGAAGAAGTACGTTGTGTTGACCGAGATGAGCATGCAGACGCACAGCCCGCGGATCAGCAACATGACCGCGCCGTTGAAGATCATGCAGAGGAACAAGCCCATTCTCTCGTTAGGGGGATCCGGAACGTAGCCGTAGAAAAAGGGGTTGTGTCGGCGTTTCGACGGGTCAGTGTCCAAATCGTACGAGACGGTCGCGCCACTGAAGCCTGTCGTAAGCGCGGAGATGAAGATGCTGAACACAGCTCGCTTCTTAAACTCGGGTGCGACGGTGAACGCGTAAATTTGCTGTGCGACGGGTTAGTGAAAAGATCAAGCTTCCCCTTCACTCGCTCTCCTACCCTCGCTCGCTCGCTCTCCTTCCCTCGCGATCGCTTTCCTTTCCTTTCCTCGCTCGCTCAGCACTCCACTTACAAGAATTGCCCCTGGAATAGACTCCGTAAACACTTCGGCACACTTGCAAAAAACCAACTCTGTCTTCGGGTCCAGCACAAGTTCTCTCTGCTGTTCTTGAGAAGTAGCCACGCGGAACGCGTCTAAGGCTGGTTTCAGCCCAAACACAACAACGACCGCCTCCTGCAGCAGAACGGTCGGGTACTCCCAATGCTGGACAAAGCTGATCCCGAGTTGCAGAGCCAAGTTCATCAAGACGAACGCGAGCAAGCCCCAGCCGAACGCCCTCTGCTCCTCGCTTTGGAAGTAGTAAACGATCACGCCCAAGTCGCTACCCAGATCTAAGAAGCTGAGGGTCGCGCCGATGACCACACGCCACACGACGCCCCACGGCGCAGTCTTCAAAATTTCTTGCGCCATGGTCAGCACCAAATGTTCCGTCCAAGGATATTTCTCGTACAGCTCGGAAATGCACGGGTTCTGCACGAGCGAAAGAGTGTCAGTTCAAGCACGTGAAGGTGTGGGGTAAGGGCGGAGTGAAGAGAGGGAGAGCAATAACACCGGCCGTCGTTTGTTCTTCGCCTTCGACTACCCGAACACTGGCCGCCGCCGGTCGTTCTTGCCCTCGCCTTCGCCTCGCCTCACCTGCATCCTCCACTGGTAAACGCCCGCCTCCGGCGTTTTTCTCTGCCGCAGAGCCGGACTCAGGGATGCTCCCAGCCGTTTGGCCTCCAAATCACCGATGCTCACCAAATTAGACTTCACCGCTCGGCTGATAGCCAGCTGGCCCTTGACCGCCTCCTCCAGGAAAATGGTGAGCCAAGGATACTCCTTCAGCATTGTCTTCAAGCCGCGATGAGAGTCGACGATCTCCTTGACGAGGTCGCACCGCTTCTTCTTGGTCTTCTTGTTCGCCGCCGACTCTTCGGCGCCCGAGCCGTAGAAGAGACGGAGCGCGAGCATCTTGCCGTCCGGCTCTTCGTACTGGTCGAGCTCCCTAATGTTTTCGAAGTGGTTACGAGCACGCAGCGTGATCGCCAAGGACAGCCGAAGGTGCTTCGTCATGGCGAACGCCGCGATGCTGCGGCCCAAGTCAAGGTGAGACACGTAAATAACTCTGCATGTCGTTGGGTTGATGGACCTGATCCGCATGGCACACGTCCATTTCGAACGCACCCTAATCTGCCCCCTGCCGTATCCCGTGGAACCACCCAGGGACTCTCGCATGCTCGCCGCCATGCCGCGCCCGAGTTTGGATTTGGGTGTCTGGGCCCTCGTAGAGCCCCCGGCAGACTTCACGCGGATGCCGGCGGGAGCTTCCCTCACGCTCACTTCACGCTCCCTGTCGTTCTTCTTGTGGTGCGATCTGAGGAATCCTTGAGTGCTCTCAAAAGAAGAATTTTCTGAAGCGCGCGCGTCGGGGTGCTCGGTCGGCATTCCGACGTACAGTATAGAGTCGTCGGTCTCGCGGGCCCACACGAAGTCCGAAACCGATTCGCGGGCTAGAGAGGTCACGAGTCCGTCCCGAAGTCTCTTCTTGCACTGATACGAGATGTGGTGATGGTCGTTCTTCGTCTCCAAAATCCGCCGTTCGATGTCCGAATCGCTCCAGCGGTGCTTGTCGTCCATGGTCCACATGTAGGCGAGGATCTGCTCGGGTGACGCGCGAACGAGGGTCTCAGAACGCCCCCAACCGAAGGCATCGCCGTCCTTGTAAGCGATCTCGTCGTGCACGAGCACCCCGCCGCCCTGCAACTTCGTCTTCTTCACGTTCTCGTCGTGGTCGTCCTTCTCAAAAATAACGAAGCACTCTCTCCCCTTCTTCAGCACCCCGAGCTCGTCCTTCTCGTACATGACGGTTCCACCAGAGCTGTGCTCCTTGAGGCGCTTGAGCATTTCCTTGTGATTCTCGACTTCAAGGGAGTGCGACTTGTCGTGGAAACGCCTCATTCGAGAGATATACATCATGTTCTGCACTCCCAACCCGTTCAAGTAGAACTTTGGTATGTTACCCATCAAATCCACCTGCTGAATGTACGCGACGCGGGTTTGCGGGACGTTTCCAATCGGCGGCATCTTCTCGTAAAAGAAGAAACTAAGGGCGGTTGCCCGGACAAAGGCGCTGGTCTCAGGGAATTGCGGGTGATCGATTGTCTGGTACACGCACAGCAGCTTATCTCTGTCGAGAGCGGTCCCCCGTCCGCCCCCCCACGACCAAAGCACCCTGCAAACGAATTCGCGGGGGGACAGCCCGGGCACGGCGAAGTCGTAGACAACATGGTACAGCCAGTGATGCTCGTTGACGTCGACGCAATCCCTCCTCAACCCCCCAAAATTGTAATACTCTTGCGTGTTCGCTCTTCCCGTCTTCTCCATCTCCCACGCGGCGCACTCCTCGATGGTGGCGTCGACGACGGTGATCGCCTTGCCCACTGCCATCGGATCTTTGTCGATCCAAGACAAACCAATCTTCACGAAATGATCCGGTGTGTCCAAGGTGTTGAACGGCAGAGCGTGAATGTCGTCCAACATGTCGAGGGCGCTGTCGAGCATTTTCTTCTCGTCGTCGTCGTACGGCATATCCGCGCCCGCCAGTTTCCCCTGCAGTTGAGTGAGCATCGTCTCGTCAATCTCCGCATTCCTCTGAAACGTCTCCCTCATCTTATCCATCCAAAGCATCGACTCAGGCACCTTCGCCCTAACAAGCCACAACGGGATCGACCCGCCCGCATCCATCACCGCGTGCATCACAACCTTGCACATGTTGTCGTTGATGGGATAGACGCAGAACGTTCCCTTGACGGACGCCTTAACAACCGGGTACTTGAGGCTGTCGCGCGCGTAGTTCAATGGAATGTTCCAAATGTCTTCCTTCACCGGACAGGTCGCCGCGACCAGGGTTAGGTTGGGATGCTCGCCCTTGGTAAAAAGCACTGTTCTGTTCTTGAACTCCCTGTCAGAAAATGGAAATATCATATGCTTCACCTGGACCGTCTGCTTATCAAACCTAGTCTGGGAGGAGATGACAAGCTTCACCGGATCATTGCTCTCCTTCGCCAGCCGCATGTTCTCTCTGCTGCCAAACGCATCGTACCACGCGAGCACGTCCATCGCACTCGTGTCAACCACGCACGTGGCCCGTCCCAAACTCCTCGGGAACCGGTGACTGCTGTCGTCAGTCTCGTCGAAGTAAGGGTACACCATCTGCATCTGCGTGAACGGGCTAGGCGCCTTGAGGTCAAACCACTCTCTTGTGACTGTGTTAGTCTCCAGTTTCGTGCACTCGTCCACAATCTCTTTCTGTTCGTCGTCAAGGAGAGCGACGTCCGGCAGGGACGGGATGGCGGCGATGAAATCGTCCCTAATCTCCTTATCCACGACGGCGCCGTTCCTACCACACACATGTGTGAACAAAGAGGGAAGGCGGTGGGAACAAAGGGGCAACACACATGTGAGAACAAAGGGGGCGGCGGCGTTAGCAAAGGGGCCACACCCATGTGTGAACAAAGAGGGAAGGCGGTGGGAACAAAGGGGCAACACACATGTGTGAACAAAGGGGGCGGCGGCATTAGCAAAGGGGCCACACACATGTGTGAACAAAGAGGGAAGGCGGTGGGAACGAAGGGGCGTTCAGAGCAGAAATGCGAGCCGCGGTTGCATAATCGGAGTCTCAAAGTAGCGGCGGCGAGCAGAGCCCTTACCTCATGCAGTCGTGCTGATAGTCGCCGATCACTTTCGCCTCCCTGGCAAATCTAGCTCTCTTCAGCCAGTCCGGGAAGAAAGCGTGGTTCATCCGTTGACTGACTCTATCATGGGCATTATCAGTCCCATAAGTTGTTCGACTCACAATGGTTAGCGTGCAAACGTTTGCAGCCACCCTGGAAATCTTATAGTAACCCCTCCTCTCCACCCTCCCCCTCCTGAACTCGTTCGGCGCGCGCGTTCTGCACCACACACATGTGTGAACAAAGGGGCCACGCACATGTGTGAACAAAGGGGGCGGCGGCGTGAACAAAGGGGCCACACACATGTGTGAACAAAAGCGCCGTTAATCGACGACGCCCTCAACAACGCACTATCAACAACTCGCTCGTCGCTCTCGCTTTCTCACCTGCAATCGGCCATGACTTCTCTAACGCTCTCGCAGTCCCCATACTCCTCAATCGGTCTAAACGCGACCACGTAATCCCACTGCTTCTCGACCTCGTCGTACACGCGACCCCAGCAGTACCACGTGACGATGCACCGATCGACAACGCCAACGGGCATAGAGCACACCGTAGCCACGAAAACACTCCGACCCTCACTCCCGTAAACCCTCCTCATCCCTCCCCCCCCCTCAACATGCTCCCTAACCCTCCTCTCCCCATCATGATTAACCAGGTACGCCACCACATCCTCCCCCTTCCGATCCACGACCGAAACAATCTTCTTCCATGGCTCCGACTTGTCATGCGGCATCGGCCCTACGTACAACCTCACGGGACTCAGCACGCTGCTGCTCGTCAGCGTCCAACATCCCCTCGTGACGACGTGCGTTTGATCGTCATCCGACAAGCAGTTGCCCACCAGCGCTTCCTCGGGAGGGGACAGAGGGGGGAGGGAGGCGGGGAGCAACGTGCTGGTTATGTACGCGTGGACGGCGGCGTCGTAGGTTACTGGGGACGAGTACAGCTCGTGTAGCGTGCGAGAAAGGGCGGTGATGTAGTGGATTACTGGGGCGGTTGAGTTGGGGGGGAGTGGTACGTCGTTTTGTTTGCCGGCGGTGGTGGACGACGGGGACTTGGGTCGTGCGATGGCCGACTTGCCGGGTCGGGCTCTGGTTTCCTTGCTCTCCCTTCCATATTCGTCGCCTCGCGGCATGCTAGCGTGCGTGGTGACAATGCAACTCTCGAACGGCGCG
>Ga0307985_10000816_pt1 | contig 17945 bp, 21 predicted proteins | sample EllFjometageno80_FD_203155 | JGI IMG/M metagenome (GOLD analysis project Ga0307985, IMG submission 203155) | Marine microbial communities from Ellis Fjord, Antarctic Ocean - #80 | ecosystem: Environmental > Aquatic > Marine > Unclassified | place: Southern Ocean | collected 2014-10-09 | reverse complement strand
ACACAAGTGTGAATAGGGGAGGAGTAAGGTGTTCGCAGTGCAGGAGTTATCAAGAGGGGATATTATTGGATATTATTCGCGACGTGTTTTGGACGAGTTCAGGATCGCACATGAGTACACACGCACGCACACACACATTGTGATAAGCGTACAAAGCATGCCACAAAGGGTGGTCACGGCAGCTTGTCATGGCACCATTCCTGTCACTGCACCGTTCGTCGCGTGATCAACACGCTCGCGCCCTTCCACGTCAGGCCGCGTGCCCGCTGTCAACTCTTACGCTCATGTTTGTTGCGTACCGCGGCCCTGTACCGCGGCCCTGTACCGCGGCCCTGTACCGCGGCCCCTGTACTCGCTTTAACTGGCTTTAAGGCTCCATGTAAGGCGCGCGTTTTGAGTGACCTTAAGCATCACGCCCTTCGCCGTCAGAACTTCTCGCAAGCGACACAGCTACCGCAATTACACCACAGCCATGCTATACCTTCTCATCATTCTCATCGTCATCTCCCTCCCTACTACCCTCTCTACTACCCTCTCTCCCACCACTACCGTACCCTGCGCTACCCCTCTCTCTTGTGCCTTATGGAATGCCAGCATCCCCATTCCGGACACTCAAATCCCTCTATCAATAGCCACTATGACCCTTAGCAGCCTTACCTGCAACCACTTCGTACTCACTGACGCCACACCCTCAACCCCCGCCTATGCAGAAGTCGCAATTTCTCTTTCAGGCCTCGGCGGCACCTGCAGTGGCAAATACTACATTTCACCACCAGCAAAACATGGATTACACGGCGACTTCACGGCGACGATAGGGGAGGGAGCCACCGTGCCGTCGAAACTTGACCTGACGGTGGATCTGAACGTCAACGACGATACCATCCAAGTGTCAGATTGCGTCTCAGTGATAACAATCCCCTCAGAAACACTCATCTTCACTGGCTCTATATCAGCTGACCTCGTTGAGCTATTCGCAACGCCGGTCGCCAAGCTGCTAACCAGCAAACTCAGCACCGACCTGTGTCCTCCTTTGCAGGACGCGGTGTCCAACCAAACCACTGCGCTGTTACGGCAAGGTTTGGAGGAGCTATGTAAGTGAAGCAGCACAGAGCGCGAGGAGGTGGAGAAGGCGAGGTGGAGAGGAGGGCAAGGAAGGAGGTCTGTTCTGGACAAACTGAGAAGAAGCGCGAAGAAGTAGGCGCTGCTTGAATCGGGCTGTGAAGAATGACATGCGCAGAATGACCGGCTCAAAACACGCTGCTCGGAACGACCGGCTCAAGCGACCGGTTCAAAAAGACTGGTTCAAAACGACTGGCTCAAAACGCGCTGCGATACAGCCGACTCAAAACACGCTGTCCAAAGTGATCGGCTCAAACGCGCTTCGGAACAACCTTCTCGGAATTACCGGCTCGAACGCGCTCCGCCTGTGTGGCGCTCCTCACCAACCGGACATCCTAACCCTTCCCCTTCTTCTCTTCCCTTTTTCCCCCAGCGACCCTCTCCGACCACTTCCCCTCCCCTCCAAGTCCCCTCTATCCCCCCTCCCCCCCCTCCCCTCCCCTCTATCCCCTCGCCACGCTACCCCACATCCCCCACCTCCTCGATCACCTCAACGCTCTCCTCCCTGCCCTACCCCCCCACATTCCGCCCGTCATTACCATGCCACTGAACACCACCATACCAACCCCCTTGTTCCCTGTCACACTAACCGCTGTATCAATTTCCGACCTCAACACAATGAGCAACATAACGCTCTTAAAACCAACCACCAACACGACGTTCGAAACCACCGTCACAATCCCCGCCCTTTCAGTATCCGTCAACATAACCCTCCAGACAACACCGGCTGTGCCACTAACCGTCACAATCCCACTCACGTCGCTCACCGCAACCCTCGGCGTCGGCGTCGGCATCGACCCCACCACTATATCTAACGTTACGCTGCAGCAGATTAAAGCAGGAGGAGGATGCGGGTACGTCGGCGTCACCGAAGTGACTGTATACGATCTGGCCGTCGCCGTAACGGTCGGGAGCGTCGCTGTCCACGGCGACTACACGGACGACGTTGCGGAGGGGCTGCTAACTTCCGTCACTGATGTGCTGGACGTGCTGTTCGCGGGGTACGAGAAGGAGGTCACAGGAGCGATTGTTGGCGTTATGGAAGGGCCTGTTCGCGAGCGATTGAACGAAGCGATCGACAAGGTGGTTAACGACCCGGCGAACTCTTGCGGCGAACACGTGCAAAGGGACGATAGTTTGGTGCACTTTGATGAGTCCGATGTAATTGAGAGGATTGAGGAGTTCGCGAGCACGTGGTTCAACGTTGAGGCTGTTAATACGGTTGTGAGGTATGTGCTGGGGAGCTACGGGGGGGAGGAGGGGGGCGCGTTGACGATCCCGATTGGTCCGGCTGTGATCACAATAGACAGTTTGGTGCACGCCGATGACGTCGGGACGTTTTACGTGATGGACTTGTTCGAGGCGATTGGGCATTACGACCTGAGGAACTACGTGGGGGTTGGGAACTGCTCGGGGTTTAATGATGTCGAGAGGGACGGCTGCCACCCGGTTTATGTTGGCGCGACGGTGGGCGTGTACAGCGAGGAGTTGGGGATGGATAAAGTGATCAACGTTACGATAAGTATGGGGGACTTGTCGCTGGCCTTCGGTGCCACGGTGTACTTCTCCGGGACCAAGCTGGAGGACCTGACCATGGAGCAGGTCATCACGCCGGGGTGCCTGGTCACGCCGTTCGAGAACGGGAGCATGGTCGTGGACGACGTGGCGCTGGGGGCGTTTCTGGCGAACATCGAGGCGGGGGAGGGAAGTAAGGTGAGCCACGCTCGCCGCACACATGCCACGTCACACACTTGCCACGCCACACACATGCCACGTCACACACATGTGTGAACAAGGAGGGCGGCAGTGCGATCAAACGACGGCGAGCGAGCGCTGCCCAAACTGGCGGAAGAACAGCGCGTCGGCCCATGGCTGAGAGCGCTGCACCAATACGCTGGTCAAAGCACGTTTGTTGTTCTGCCCTTTTAACACTCGCTTCGCTCGTGCAGGTGATTAGGGAGACGCGGTTGCCGACGGCTGTCATTTCGGCGGCACTGGGCCTTGTGCAGTCGCGCGCTAACGACTACGTTGCCGAGAGCATCATGAATAGCCGGTATACGTGTGCGGGTGAGCCGATACCGACGCCGAGTCCGCCCCCCACTTCTGTGCTGTGGTACAGCGGCATTCTTCTTACGGTTTACGGGGCGTTGGTTGTGGCGGGGGGGGCGCTCTTGTACGTGAATTACAGAAGACGGGCGCTGGCGGCGAGAAGGAAGAACGACGCGCTAGTAGAGGCGCCGCTGTTGCCACCACGGGAGACGCATCCTCCTCGGGATAAGCCGCTTGCGACTGGGCATGGTGTGCTTAAGTATGTGGTTGCGGTGTGCGGCTTGAGTATGGGGATCTGCCAGGCAATTGGCCTGAGCGGGCTTCTGTGGGGGGTGCTTTGCACCGTTAACGCGAAAGTTGTTGGAGGGCCGGACTTGCAGGTGAGCGCGGGGAGGGGGGGGGCGCAAGCGACAACGAGGAGCGCGGAATGGTCGATTCAGAACGCGCTTGGTTGGACGATAACGAGGAGCACAACAAGGACCGGGCGAGCAACGCGCTATTTGTGAACAAGCCTGCGCGGAATGCGCGGAATGGCAGGCGATGAGCGCGCTTTGCCGGACAACGAGGACGATCGGCTCGGCCGTCCACGCCCTTCGCTCAGCGCCTTCTACCCCCCTCGCCCGCGACAACGGGGACGACCGGCTCAACACTCCACGCCCTTCGCTCAGCGTCTTCTACCCGCGTCTTCTACCCCCATCGCCCGCAACAACGGGGACGATCGGCTTGACACTCCACGCCCTTCCCTCGGCACCTTCTGCACTGCAATTCTGCGCTCTTCTCGCGCTGCATTTCATTCCCCGTTTACCCCCTCGCCTCTCTCACACACTCGCTGCAGCTGTTTGAGTTCACGTTTGGGCAGATGGTTCATGATTTCTACGCCGCTGGAGCGTACATGATTTGCGCGCTGATTGTCGTGGGGAGCTTGTTCCCGGTTTGCAAGATGGCTGGCTTGCTGTTCTTATATCTGGTCGCCGTTGACGCTCGTCGGAGAGTCTTAATCCTTCGAACGCTGGACATCTTGGGACATTCGTTCGTCGCCAACATCGTATTCATCGGGTACATGGTGGCGACTTTGAGCCAGAAGATCGTCATTGGGGAAGGGCCGAAGGAAAACTTAGCGGTTGACATGGCTTGCCTTTTAACGACGAACGGGATCGTGCTCGGGGGAGGGGTTAGTTTCTCCGGACATTGCGCGGGGCAGGTTTTGCTCGGGATGGCGGAGAGGGAGTGCGATAGAAAAGAAGGGGGGGAGGAGGAAAGGGAGGAGGAGGAGGAGGAGGGGGACAGGGAGTACTTGAATAAACGGGAGGGCGTCGCGGCGAGGTGGTACTGGTCCAACATCGCTATGCTGTCCGCGTTCCTCTTCTGTTACGTTAACTCTTTCGTGTACGTGCTTGCGTCGTTCACGTTCGGCGGCTTGGCGGGCGATTTCGTGACGGCGCAGAGCTTCACGACGTGGCAGATGATCGAGGGGTGCGGGACGCTGTTCTTTAGCGCCATTTTGGTGCTGGTCGCGGTCGTGGCGCCGTGCGGAGCGGCCGGGTGCGCGGCGGTGTGCTGGGGGCGGAAGATGGACGAAGAGGGCAGGAAGAGGGCGGCGAGGTGGCTGTGGGCGATGTTCAGCTGGTGCGCGATTGACGTCGTGCTCTTAGGGACTTTCGCCGCTACGCAAGAACTGAACGATGTGGCCACGTTCGTGGTGCAGGACAAGGCGCCGGAGCTGTGCGGGAGTGCTGTGGACTGCATAGAGCTGCACGGGACCATGGGCGAAGGGGGCGCGTACATGGTCGGCAGCGTGATCAGCTTGGCCTGGCTGTGCGCGAGCACGTGGTGGCAGGTTACCAAGAAATAAACGATTGCGCGTTGCAGAATTTCGAGTAAATGGTTTGAGTTAAACATATGGGCAGCCGCCTGGTCCTCCTCCCTTTGCCTCTTTGCTGCCCCCCTTCTCTGGTTTCCTGGCCACGACGACGACTCTAGCGCACAGTTCGTTCATATCGAAGTTCTGCAAGTGTTTGAACTCCTTCCCGCCTCCTCCATGCACTTGCTTCCGTCCCCTCGCGTCCGTGTCTCCCTCCTCGACCTCCTCCTCCAGCTCCTGCGCCATCTTGCTGTCGCTCATGTCAATCTTCACATCCTCGAACCCCACCCCGCTCACCATTGGTACCAAATCGTCCAATCTTGCGAAGACTTTCATGCAGATGGGCCACTTGACCCCGTCCTCTAATCCCCCTCCCTTCACTGTGCTGGTACACACGACCATTCTGCCTCCTGGCTTCAACACCCTGTACGTTTCCTGGAACCCCCGTACTTTGTTGGGAACAAGACAAAAAGCCCCGTTCGAAATCACCACGTCGATGCATTCATCCGGGATGGGTAGCTCTTCCAAGTCGGCATGCACAAAGCGTACATTAGCTTGTCTCTCCGTCGCCCGCTTGGTCGCGTGTCGTACCTCGCCCTCGCTGATGTCGACCCCCACCACCTTCCCCTCCGCTCCTACTTTACTCGAGGCAATCAAGGAGTCCACGCCCAGGCCACTTCCCAAGTCTAAAACCACCTCGCCCTCACGAATCTCCGCGTGCTTGTGCGGGTGTCCGACGCCCTGATAATTGCAAGCGTCTCTTCCCGCGAACGCGATTTCTGAAGCAGAGTACCCTAACAAAGTCATGATGCGAACCGCCTTCTTTATGTCGCCCTCCAAGTGCGCCGTATCGCCGACTCTGTCGTACGCCTTAATACTCTCTTGCTTGACGCGCTCCGCCTCCATGGCAGCCGTGTCCTGGTACACGAAGCAGAAGTCCGCAGCAACATCCCCCTCTGCCGCCGGCACGACGCTGTGGAGCACTCCGCTCATATCGTCCGGCAGTCGCAAACCGACCTGCTCGTCAACGTCCAGGAGGGCGGGCCGCGAGTAGACGGAGGTCGCCTCGGACCGTAGCCTGGGGTGCTTCTTGAAGATCCTTTCTGGCACGCCGTGACCGAAGCCCATGTGCCCGTTCCCGCACAACACCAGCACGCGGTCCCCCTTGTTCGCGTCCCAGTCCGCGACCAGCTGGTTGACGCGATGCGCCATGCTCGCGTCCTTCAGGACCTGCGCCGGCAGCATGCGTCGGTACTGCTCCGACAAAGGGCGCGTCAAGTCCTGCGGGTCTGCGAAGCGCGCGTGAGCGAGGGCCACACGCATGTGTGGGGGCGGTGGGGGGCGGTGTGAACAAAGGGGCGAGAGAGGGATTGAGCGACGAGCGAGGGATTGAGCGACGAGCGAGGGAACGAGCGGGTTGGGGCGATCGGATACTCTGGCGACCAAGAAAAAAACCCGCCATTCCGAGGCGGTCGTTTTGAGGCAGTCGTTTGAGGCGGTCGTTTGAGGAGCTTGTTTTGAGCAGCCCTATCAAGCAGCGCGCTCTTCGCTCCCGCTAGCTCGCACGTTGCACTTACCTCGGCCAGTCAGGAGACTCTCGAAGTAGCGGTAGTGGTTTTCCGTCGCCCAGCAGTCCTCCTCGTCCGCAACGAACCCTTTGCGCTTGGCCTTCTCGAGCGCCACGTCAACGCCCTCCTGCATCAGCGTTTTGGCGTAAGTGCGAGGGATGAAGCCGCCGTGCAGCACGCACCGTTGCGGGTTCTCCCTAGCGAACTCCAGCACCTCCTTGTACGCAGTTACGTCGTGGCCCTCGGTACCCACTACGCGGTACTCCTGGGCCAGCGCGGCGAGATCCATGTCCCCGCGGCAGTACTTGTCAAGCATGGGCTGCATGTCAAGGCTGAAGTGCTCCATGACAACATGCAGCTTGGCTCTTGGCGTCTTGTTAGAATTTGTCGTAGCCTCATTAATAATTCGCTTCACCATGTTCTTCTGCACCTCATGCTGCATTTTGACGACTGCGGGTGCGGCGTGAATCTCGCCGAAGATTACGAGGCGCGATTTTGAGATCTCGCCGACGTCGCCGTGCTGGAAGATGGAGGCGGGGTCTGAGAGGGCTCGGCCAGACAGCCGGAGGAGGCGACCGGATCGAGGCAAGACCATAAAAGAGAAGAGAAGAAAAGAGCCCTGGAATAAAAGAGAAGAGTTTGGAGGTTGAACGAGAGGAAGGCAGGGACCTGGAGGAGGGGACGGAGTTAGGAAGCTGCATAGTTATGAGTGTCGCAATGTCCTGACACTCCTCACCGTCTTTCACGATAAGGAGCGCTGTGTCAGACAGAACACGCATCGCAACCACCTCAATACACTGTCGGAAGAGCACCAGTGCGGAAGAAAAACAATTCCGCCGACTGAGCCTGTATGGCGGCTTGTGCGCAAAAGACTGTGCTCCGCTTAGATGTAGACTGGGGGCGGCGCTGTGATCTCTTCGTTAGTCACGACGGCGGACAAGCTGCTGTCGAAGCCCTGCAACTCCGAGTTCCGTCCGTGCATGTTGCGCAGAACGGTGCTGGACACGAAGCGCGCCTCGACCTCGAGCTTGGCGTGCACGTTAATGGACGCGAGCGCAGAGACTCCGGTCTGGCAGGCGGCTTCGAACTCGGTGATGACCGCGTCGCTGCTCTTCGCCGTCTCGCGCATGTCTGGGAACGAGTTGACGAAGGCGCCGCCAACGAAGTTCATCAGCGTCACCTTCACAACGCCACTCTGGTCACCGGCGTTGGTCAACAGCGTCTGTCCCTCGATGATGTAGCGCCCGACAATGACGGGGTCCTGGATCTGGCACAACACGAGGAGTTGTTCGTCGTAATCGCAGATGCAGCTCTCGTTGACGCCGCAAAGCAGGATCGAGCGCAGGAGGATGTCGCTCTGTGCGGACGTGGGATCGTTGGAACCGCAAACGAAAAGCTCGAGTTCGTTGGCGGTGGTCTTGTCGAGAGTCAAGCCAACATCCGTCGTCTCGTCACGCCAAGGGCCGGCGAACTCAGTCGAGCACGCCGTGTACGCCAGATTGAGGAGGCTGGAGAACTTGGCAGTGCTGGGGAGGAGGACAGACACGTTGAGGTGGTGCAAGATGCTCTCGTCGTACACGTCCTCGTTGTCATTGTCAGTGTGGTGCCTGCGGGTGCGCGTGGTGGCGTTCGCCGTGAGAAGCGGCGCTCGCCGCCCTCCAGGTCACGCGGAAGAGAGGAGGGACGAGGACTCCGCGACAGTGAAGCTGTCGAACATAAGACGGAGGCTACGAACGAAGGGGTGGTATTCCTCGTCTTCGGGCTCGCGGCGGCAGAAGTGGAGCAGGAACGAGTCGGTGGTGGGGCTGAGGGAGAGCAGCTCAGAGGAGTTCTTTGCGAGGCAGAGGAGTGGGTGCAGGGAGGAGAGGTACGAGACGACGTGGAGCCCAGGGTCTTTGTCGAGAATCTCGTAGAGCGAGGTGTCGTTGTTCATGGCGCTGCGGGACTGAGGCTAGTGTGAGCGAAGGTGTACGAGAGGAGCGGGGAGGGTGAGCGTGAGGAGTGGAGCTGTTTGCTTGTCGCTCGTTTGAAGGTTTGCAGTATCGCAGAAAGGGGGCTAGGGGAGTGGATGGTGGTGGTCATCTAGCGTGCGCTCAGCGAGGATTGGCAGCTATCCCGTAGATGCCTCACTCGTTACTTTGCGGTGCTTGTTGAGCGTCGCGTTGTCGGCGAGATGGCGATTTTCGCCAATCATCATAACCAGGTGACGGCCGCCACTCACTACCCCGTCCGCTCGTCCGCTTCATTCAGACCTCCCTAATCTACCGGTTATCCGACCCTAGTCACCTACACCGCGCAGCTCCTTCCGTCCCCCTCAACGGCCAATCCATCTCTTGTCACTATCGACACCAGACCAACCCTGATCACGTCAAACCATAATAGCCTCCATTCATGGATAACCAGACGACCTCCTCGCCCGCTCTCTCGAAGAAGCAGCTCAAGCGCAACGAGCGCAAGCGCGTGAAGGCCCTCGCCCTCGCCGCCACAGCCGAGCAGCTCAGAGCAGAATCAGCCCCAACTAGTGTCCAGACAACTTCCGATCCTGATGCCACATTGCAGTCTGCACCCGGTGGCGGCAAGGCGGCGCGTGCGAGAGCGGTGAGGCGGGGCAACGACAACGTCGGCACGAAGGACGAGCACCGCCCAGCCGGCGCCGGCGCCCTTTCCAGCGCCAGCAGTGGCGGTTTCTCTGCTGATATTACTGCAAGGATTGAAGAATGCGAAAGCGAGGCGAGGTTCGAGGGGACGGGAAGGAGGGAGAGGGCTATACTAAGGACAGACTGTCACGGGAGCATGATATCGGACGCGGAGATGGCCGCTGCAACTAATACACCTGAGGATCCCTTACACTGTTCTCTCGTTGGTCTCTCGCTGAGGGCTCTACCTGCACTGCCGTCACTTGCTCTTCACACTCTCGACTTGACGTCCAACGAACTCGCTGAGCTGCCCGCGCTGCCGCAGACGCTGCTCCACCTCAACATTTCGCGCAACTGGTTCGCAAAACTCCCCGCCTTCCCTTCGTCGCTCAAAACACTCAGGGCCACCCACAACCTTCTCCGCAACTCCGGCATCGGCGCCCTCCCCGTCAGCTTGAACGACGTCGATCTGCGTTTCAACCAGAACCTGAACAAACTTACCCACCTGACCGCGCTGCAGACGTTGTATCCCACCATGTCGATCCGCTTCACAGGTGAGTGAGACGGCGAGCAAGCAAATTAAGGCGCGGAGCTCAAGGCGCGAAGCTCAAGGCACGAGGCGCGAAGCGCGAAGCGCGAAGCGCGAAGCGCGAAGCGCGAAGCGCGAAGCGCGAGGCGCGAAGCGCGAGGCGCGATGCTAAAGACGCAACTAACGGCGCTCAACTAAATGCGCTCAGCTAAGACAGAAGACGCGCCCCAAAAGAACTCCACTAAAGGCACTCCAAGCTCTACTAACCCGTACCCAGTAACCATGCCCCCTCCCCCCGATTTGTACATCGGCACCTCCGCCGCCGTCCGTGACCCCACCCTCCTTCGTTCGCAGCTCGAGCCGTGGCCGACGTCAGCTCTCAGGAGGCGCATCGTGACGGACTTCCATGGACCGGCGCTAGATGAGGGGACGAGTCGAGGCGAGGTCATGGAGAAATTGCTGGAGGGTTACGAGAAGGAGGCGGCGAGGAAGATTCTCATTAGTAGTGGGATTGCAGTGGATGAAGGGTTGATTCAGAAAGCTCGCGTGATAATGAAGGCATGGAGCGACGCGTTCGATAACGCAAACGAGGAGAGAACGAGCGTGTCAGCCGAACACTACATGATTCTGGTGAGCCCGAGATTGTACACTGCAGGATCGAGAAAGGCGGCGAGGGCGGCAGGCAAGGTGGCGAAGTACAAGGCGGTCTGGGACATGGCGATGGAGGTTTTGGGGAGCGTCGATAAGGACTTTGTGGGGAGTGTCAGTGCGGTGGCGGTGACGCACAACTTCAAGGGCAGCCCGCACATCGATAAGCAGAACACAGGGCCGTTCTACGCGATTAGCGTGGGGGATTTCGAGAACGGCACGGGGGGCGTCGAGGTGGAGTGCAGGTAGGTTGGAGGGGGTGAGAGGGTTGTAGCGCTTCGAGAAACGCGCGGGGAACTCGTGCGGGGAACGCTTGCGAGGAATGCGTGCGAGGAACGCTTGCGAGGAACGCGTGCGACTCCTTTAACTCACGCCCCTTGCTTCTTGCACGCGCTGCCTCTCCTTCATGACCCTTCCCTGCCACTCACCACGTCACCCTCAGCTCTCGTGTCACTGGAATGGTCCAGACGAAGAACAGGCTGGGCAAGATTGACGGGCGCTACCCTCACTGGGTGAGCGAGTACAAGGGAGAACGGTGGAGCTTGGTTTTCTACAGGACCGAAGGCGGCGGGGAGGAGGTCGGGCCAGCTATTTTCTCGGTGGACGACGAACCTAATAAAGCACCACATGCCTAGCGAACGCCACATAAGTTTAGCCCAATGCTACTGCACAGCGCGTTCGAACTCGAGAAGCGGGACGATTTCTTTCCGCGGAATCAAGAGTTACATGGCAGAGAACATTACACTGGCTCGGCTACGATGTCCCCCTTCGTTCACTGGGTGACGCGGATACCGAGTTGGAGGATGTCAAAGATGAAATAGTGGCGAGGTAGGGTTAGGAAGCATCATGGGAAACCGTGACGCCGGCCGTCAGATGCTCTAATGTTGCTGTGGTGGGTGGCAGGGGGGTAGGATAGAAGGTGTGTGAAATGACAGCTGTGTTTGCGGCTCTCTTACTGGACTGCGTGTGTGAAATGAGGACTTGAAAAGTCATTTTCCATGACGTTTGCGATATGGCTGTCGTGGCCTGTGCGCGGGAGGATACGGCAATGTTGAAGTGACCTGAACGGGGAGAAGAACTTACGAACGGGACGCCAGGTTGAGCGGGCGGCGCGTCGTGGGCCGCTTCAGTCGGCGGTGGCGGCACGGGAAAAGGGCCAGCTGGTGTTTTGTGATTCAACATTGTGCCTGTCTCTGCGGCCCGTTCCGTCGAGTCTTCCTTCTGGTCGCGTGTGCACGTCGTGTGCGGCGAGCTCTCGCCCCCGCGCGGAGCAAAAAGAAACGCCCGGCAGCACCCCCAGGGGGGGCGAAGCAGGGCGGGACAAAAAGATGAACGCCAAATGCGTTGTATTGTTTGCTCCGTCTCGGACTCGAACCGAGCTGAAGGTGGGGTTAGACTATGTCAAGGAGGAGAGGTGATGGTTGGAAGTGCTTACGTTATGAGAATCAGAACCTCTGAAATGGGGGGATTAGAAGGATGCTTTGTTGGGGTATGGAAGGCAGAAAGACGAACCATGTGATAACCACTGAGGAGGAGAAGGGTTAGAAGATGCTGGTTGGATGATCAGAAGGACGAAGTGACTTACCCTACACTAACAGAGCGGGTCAGATCAGCGTTGATAGCTGATTGATGAGACTTTCCACCGAAACTTGGCTACCTAAACAAGGTGTACCAAGTTTAACAATATACTTCGACCACTCAACTTCGGAACATGCTGGCACCGCAGTCGAGCACTGCGGGCATCCCCTGGTACCCCCTCCCCGACAACCAACTCAAATACGAAATCTCTTGCCGCCGCTCAGAGGCAGCCCCCCCCATTGTCGATGAATGCGATATTCTCGGTGAACCAAGGTCTTCTCTTGCCCAGCCCTGTTCGCACGCTACGTGCCTGTGATTTTCTGTTGGGCAATACTCTCAGTAGTGGGGTGCCGTTGATTGTGGTAGATCTAGTTCGCTGTGTCCAGCTCTGCAAGTTACGTCCTCAAACATGACATCCGGGCAACTGCATCTCACACATCTAATTGTCCCCCGGGCATCCAAAATGGTCAGCTTTGGCTTCTGTACATGGTGATGTGCGTTGTCGCGGATTACGACGGTGTCTCGCTGTGCGGGAGAGCTGCCCGTTGTGGTGTCGGCTGTCGTTCACGACAGAAGTGATCGAGCGATGTTGACGGGATGAACATGAGGTGAACATGAGATGAAGCATGGCCCGCATCTCGATGCTCGCCATCGTCGAACAGGTCCGTAGTGTGCCATTGCGGAGGGGAATCATTGCGGAGGGAAATTCGGGCGATTCGGCGAAGATATGTGCGCTATACGTAAGCCCAGACAGCGAACAGGAAAGGGGAGCCGATAGTGTAGCACGAGGACCAACCGCATCCCGCCACTCGCCTCCTTCTCGTAACCCCACGCTAACGCCCGTCCACAGCCCACTGGCGCCCTCAACTTCGGGCGGGTTAACTTCGCGAGCTAATGGACAGGAAGCACCGCTCTAATTACTAGGAGTTTTTGCACCACTCTCGCGCCTCGTCCAAGCTAATAACGCCGCTTTCATCTTTATCAAGCTTCTTGAACCACGCCTCGATCTCGCTCATCTCCACATCCTCTCCCCCCTTCACGCCGTGCACGATCTTCTCAAAGGCCGCCAAGTCGATCTCCCCCCCTCCCCCCGCGAGCTCAGCAAGCAGCTTCTCTCTCATCATCTCCTCCAACCCGCCGCCCACTGCCCCAAAGTCATCCTCCTGTGCCGGCGGCGTCGTCGCCCCGATATAACCCTTCGGTCTGATCGCCACAACGTTCTCAATTTTCGTGCACAGCGTCCCGTCTTTCAAATAGAAGCCGTACGTGAAAGTCGGCGTCGCTCTCCCCTTCTCCTCCAGCTCCTTCCTGATCTCCTCCTCGAGCGCCGGGTCGAACTCGAACCGCAACTCCAGATCTGTGCTCCCGCCAAGAACGAAGTCAATCGTCATGGCTCTCGTCCAGCAAGAGTAGCCGGGGAAGACACGGCTGCAAGCAAGTGCCGCAATAGGATCTGCGAGGGCCGCCTGATAACCGCCGAACATGACGCCTGGAGGAGATGCCGAGTGAACAAAGGAGAAGGCGGCGTGAACACAGAAGGCGGCGTGAACATAGGAGGCGCTGTGAACAAAGAAGCGCTCGTCTTGCGTTTCTTGGTCGCCACCGCGTCCAGCCGTCATTCGCAGCCCCGTTCCTCAATCGCCGCTGCGCGTCCTAAGCCTGTTGCGAGACAGAACAAGAGAACGAGTAATAATAAACAACACGTTTGCGAACAGCTCGGCCACATCGCTTCAAGTTCCGGGCCTGAGCCTGCAGCGAGCCAGAACAAGAAGAACGAGCAACAAACAACACGTTTGCGAGCAGGGCTGTTCACATCGCTTTGTAAGGTCTGGGCCAGAGGTGTGTGTGTTTGGCGCTCACCTCCAGGGTTTCTGCTCAGCGTGTTCAGCGGTAACTTGATCTTGACTTCCCTCCAACTGTTCCTGAGTGTCAGGATGGAAACTCCCATGAGGAAGAAAGGAGGATAGAGCGACATCTTGAGCTTCTCAGAGAACAACCGAGAGGCACTAACTTGCTGCATGAGGCCCATGAACCAGGTCGTCTTGAGTCCGTCGGCGGTCGTCGCCTGGGGCACGTAGACGCGCTTCGGCTTGGAGGCAGGAGGCGTGGAAAGGAACCGAATTTGCGATGTCACAGCTTGAGAAGATATACCATGTTTACAGTGATTATAATGGCCGAGTTGAGTAGGGCGAAGCAAGGGCCGGAGGGCGACGCGGGAAGCTGAGAGCATGGCGCGGGAGTGGGCGAGGATACGAAGAGGTGACAGCGACTAGCTGATGTGACTATGCAAGAAGCAAGATTGGACTCAGTCATCCTCGTCACCATGACATGATGCTTCAACGCACGCTTTGGCCGCACATGTGTGCAGGTCCTACTAAGCTTAACTCCAAAACGGGTACGGGGAGAAATTGCCGAAACCGCGTCTATTACATTTTTGCGATCGATGCGATTTGCTGCGAGAACAGCTATCTCAAAGTCAGACGCTCTCCAGGTGTCGATAGAGGTGCATCAGAGGTGCATCTCAGCACACAAGCACACCTTCACCCTAACAGCAGACCAAGTGGCTGCCAGGCGGGAGACTACGGCTGTCGACGACTCTCGCAGGAAAAGACGAGCACAGAACCTACGTTCTTGGCATCACAGTCTTCGCTAACTCTGCGGCTCCACGCCCGACTGAAGACGAGGGCGAAGCTCGCCAAGGACAAGCAGGGCAAGACCTATCACGAGCTTCTTCGACGGAGACAAGAACTCACCAGGCAGAACAACAAATTGCAACCGACGACGACGAAGAAAAATAAGCCAAAGAAAAAGAGAACGGCGGCAGTCGAGACGAGACCATGGCCGCCATGTACGAGGTCCATGTTCGGCAAGCGCCCACACACAAGCCCACAGCGTCCGCCATGCGCGCTCACGAATAAACATCGAGCGAGAGGAGAGAACGGCGGCGATTGTGTTGCTCAATGAGCTGTGAAATTATGAGTCTGTGCTTGTCGTGAGTCCGCACTAAACTCTCCGCTGCTATCTCCTCTTCTCTACCACCTCATCATCAGCATCAATACACGCCCTCACGCCCACGTACACCGCCATCCCCACCGTAACTGTCAGCACCACGAGTAAGCTATAATACCGCCCTCCTACATCCGGAGCATCAACGTACATGTAATTCACTATGTAACTGTCCGCATCCCCGCCCTCCTCAACCTTCTTTTTGAACTCCATGTACATCATATAGCTCGGAGTGTACTCCACAAGCTCCGGCGGATCAAAGACGAGTTTAATGTCAATGCTCGTCAGCACTCGTAGCGGTTCTACTTGAAATAAGGGGATGAAGTTGGTGTGGAGTGGTGCACCGAGGGGAGGTGTCAACGTGAATTCGATGGACGTGAGCGGTAGCCGATGTGGCGTCGCAGACTGAAGCGACGAAATAAAGGTATCGGGATAGCTGTGACTGTGCTGTGAATTTTTCAATGGTGTTGGTTGCTGGGAAACATATCCTGGTGTTGGAGGCTCTGTGTTATGCCGGGAGTGGAGGCGGGTTGTCAGCGATAGAACTTGAGGCTGGGCATCGGTGAAAAGAGATAGAGAGAGGGATAGGACGAGGAGAAATACCAGCCTGTAGAGCGCCATTACTACGTCTGAGTTATTTAGTTGTTAAATGTCCACGTGTTCAGACTGGGACAAAATGGCACGTGTTCAGACTGGGGACAAAATACCATTTTGACAATGTTTTAACGCGCAATTGTAGAAGACAAGTACACAGCAACGGCACTAAATCGGCAACGGAGCAGCCGAGCCGAGCCCGGTAGAACGCCCTTACAATCCAACCCCAAGCGCGAACCAAGCTCCTACTCGCAAACAATATACAACGCATTTGGCGTTCATCTTTTTGTCCCGCCCTGCTTCGTCCCCCTTGGGGGGTGCTGCGGGGCGTTTCTTGCTCCGTCCAGCTTCGTTGCTCCGTCCAGCTTCGTTGCTCCGTCCAGCTTCGTTCCCCTTTGGGGGAGTTGCACTGTCTGCGTCACCCACATACCGCTCACTACTCACATTCCACCTGCAACCTCCCCAATCTCCCCCCGTGTTTCTACCGCCCCTCACTGACCCCACCCCCACTCCCCCAGTAATGCAGTTCACCGTTCTCTCCACTCTCCTTGCCACGGCCACTGCCTTCACGGCCCCGGTCACCAAGTCCTCCCTCACCACCCTCAAGGCCTTCGAGAACGAGATCGGATCGCAGCCCCCCCTCGGCTTCTTCGACCCCCTCGGCCTGCTCGACGACGCCTACCAGGAGAGGTTTGACCGCCTGCGCTATGTTGATGTCAAGCACGGCCGCATCTCAATGCTCGCCATCGTGGGACAGGTCAGTAGTACGCCAGCGAGAAGGGGATACACGATGGTTCAGTGATGATATGTAGCGCACGTCGAATACTATAATGCGAGTTGCGTAAGGCCCAGACAACCAAAAGGGCGCCAATAGTGAAACATGAGGACCAACCCCACCCCATCACTCCCTCCCCTTCTCACATACCCACACTAACACACTTCCACGGCTCACCACCGGCGCCGGCATATACCTGCCCGGATCCATCACCAGTCCGGCACCGCCTTCTCCTCCACCCCCACCGGCTTCGGCGCGTTCGACGCCATCTCTGGCGCTGGCATTGCCCAGATTATCGGCTTCGTGGGGTTCTTCGAGCGGTTCGTTATGAAGGACGTCGATGGCACCGACCTGTTTCCCGGAGATTTCAGGAAGGTGAGTCTGCCGAACGTGCGCGAGGGGAGACTGGATGGTTCAGTGATGATATATAAAGTTTGACCTGCAGGTTACTAGAATGCGACTGGCACTATCGGCGACCAGCGCTATGTGTAAGCCCCTAGACGAAGAAAAGGGTGCCAATAGTGAAGCACGAGGACCAACACCCTCCCCCCCTCTCCCCTCCACTCTCCCCGCCCCCCCTCCCAACCCTATCTCATCGTACGCGATTATTCGAATTTAAAATTCTATAAATCAAGTCTGTTTGAGCAAGTACTCGTACAAATATATAATGCATATTTACACTCGTAAGGTCATCATTTACTTTTCTAAAAATAAACGTAGAGTCAAATCGCGAGATAAAATGTTAATTTCAAAAGTTCTGTTCATTAGTCTCGGCTACTATTTTCTGGAATAATATAATGGTCAAGCACTTTCTAAGAGAGAATCAAATGTTTAGCTGCTCATCTTTACCGATTTTCCATTTAAACGCGTTTTTGTTAATTTAAAACAGAAGCTTTCCTGTGCGAAGGTGCTCTGCTCGAAGTGAATCACGAACGCGACGAAGAAGCTACTGTACGAGTCGTACGTGCACATCCATCCTACTCTTCGGCAGCGAGCTCTGGCGGCTCAACGCGGCGTCGCTCGCGAAGTTGGAGTCGTCCCTGAGCGCCATGGCCCGAACAACAACGTACATCACGTGGAAGAATCACACCAGAGCGTTCGAGCTCGAGAAGCGGTTCGGTTTGCGAGGGATCAAGAGTTACATCGCAGAGAATGCACTAAGCTGGCTGGGCCAGGTTGCACGGATGCCCCTCAACAAGCTGCCTCGGCGACTCTTAACGGCTTGGGTGTAGAAGTCCAAGGGCGTCAAGAACGAGCACGTGCTCAAATATGCGGCTCACATACGGCGCATCGATGAGCCAGCACCACTTCGCGTATCTGATCAAGAACCCTCCACCCATCGGTGAGGGAAGCGTTCACGAGGGAGGTCGAGTTCAGGAGCGTGGAGAGCGGCAAGGCCTAGGCAAGAAGCAACCGGTACCAGAACCTCCCCCACCGCCGCCGCTGCCGCCACCACGCGAGACACCGAAGACACCGAAGACACCGAAGACACCGAAGACACCGAAGACACCGAAGACACCGAAGACACCGAAGACACCGAAGACACCGAAGACACCGAAGACACCGAAGACACCGAAGACAC
>Ga0307985_10000814_pt1 | contig 17988 bp, 30 predicted proteins | sample EllFjometageno80_FD_203155 | JGI IMG/M metagenome (GOLD analysis project Ga0307985, IMG submission 203155) | Marine microbial communities from Ellis Fjord, Antarctic Ocean - #80 | ecosystem: Environmental > Aquatic > Marine > Unclassified | place: Southern Ocean | collected 2014-10-09 | reverse complement strand
TGCTTGCCCTAGTCCAGATTGCAGAAGGATGATTGTTGTGTGTTGCTTTGTATAGAGTGGAATCTAACTCTTCCGTGGGTGAACGCCAACGCTTAATGCGTCTGCCAGCCCTGTGTTCTATGTACTGATCACCATCTAGTTGGCGGTGTGCAGTGGACATAAGCTGTGCATATTCGACAATCATTTTTACCACATGCTTATCGAAATGCCACTGCGCGGCTTGCTTTGGTTCTTGATCAAGATAAAATATGTTCATATGCCACCATCTCTTACATCTTGCAGGATGTCATACACCAGTGACTGATTGCAATCGGTAATTTGCATGAGTTCATTGCGTAACGCACCCCAATCTGGATAATCTGGTGTTTCTATCCAATCTTGTACAGCATCAAATACGTCGGTGCGTAGTTCTCCGTAATACCAGGGTTTAGATGTCATCTTTATTCTTCAATCCTTCATAGTGTACAGGAACAAATTGCTCGAATACTCTCCAGAGGTCCTTGAATCGCGCCTCACCGAGTTCTTTAAGACCGAGCATTGCATTCATTCGCTCGTCTTCTGACATATTCTCCATTGCATAGTAGACCAGATCAATGTCATTAATGGTTAACCATGCCGCCATTATCTTATCTTCAAGATCAATTATCGTATTTTCTTGTGAACGTAACTTAATCATATATTATACCAGTGGTTAATATACTATTATAACAGGAAAGGTTAGTCGAGTCAAGCGGCAATTGGCTCTCCGCGCCAGTTCAGAACTTCACCGGACTCAGTGAGTAACTGGCAAAGATAATCTGACCGCTCACCACCACTCTGAATCCATGTCTCTTCTTTTTGGGTGATATTGCCATTCCGCATATCAGTGCTACGAGTTGCATTGAATACACCTTCGATGGCGGTTGGAGTGAGAATGATAGGAGAATCCCACTCTTCACATGGTACTGGCTTTCCCTCATCTAAGAGTTCATAGCCAACTGGGTACTCTTCCCAGAAATCATCATAAGTCATGACAGCGGTACCAATAGACTTCCAGAAGTCGCGGTCTTGCGCCTGGGCTATGGTCACATTCTCAGTGACGTATGTATTACCGCCCTTGTACTTCCATCGCTGAGGACATTCACCCTCGCCGTTCCAATCATGTGCGCCATAGTTCTCGCGTATTTGAGTTTGAGTTACAATTTTCATTATACACTCTCCACAGTGAAGTATTCAGCAGTTAAACGAGTGACATCAACTTGGGCGAACCCAGTTTCAGTCTCGCTAGAAGGAGTTAACAGGCGACAAACCTGCCCAATATCCATGCTTACCGCATCATCGAACATGTTTACTATAACATCTTTGCTTAAAGTCATTTCTCTTTCTCTCTCTCATTACTCGATTTCAGATAGTATTATAACACACTGGCAGGTAAAGTCAACCTTTTTCTTTGGTTTTGACCAGTTATTTTGCATATAAATAGTGCTATTGTTACCTATTTTATGAGTATATCATGGCTAGAGCCAGTCGATTCTTTCTATTCCAACGCAAATCCGAGTTCTGGATAGTCGATGAGAATAGCCTCCAAACAGTACCTAAGCCACGCGAGTTGATCATCAAACTATCATCGGTTGAGGCATTGCGCGATTACGTGGTTCATTACAATAAGAAAGACTTCCCCATAGTGGACAAATGCCGAGATAGGACTGAATGGCATACTCCTGAAGGTCGTGAGCGAATCAAAAAAGCCAAGCTAGGTAATAAGCATCCATCCAGAAAGAATGGATGGACCGACGAACATAAGCAGAAAATCAGTGATACTATGACCGGCACCAGACAAGGAGAGTTTAATCCTATGTATGGGCGTAAACATAATGCAGAGACAATAAAATTGATTAGGATGAAGGCTTTTCAACGTCCCAAAAGAAAATGGTGCGTTGAACCGGATGGCTCGCGGCACCTTGTATTACTTGAGTTCAAACTTCCAGATGATTGGCAATGGGGCAGAGAATATGACCCCTATCGCCCTAAGCCGCAGATTTCTTCTTAGTAACTCTCTTCTTCTTAGCTTTCTTGGCGACTGGCTTGTTGTATTCGGTGATACCCAATGGGGCAAGTACTGCTTCTAGTTGTGGATATTCAGCCAACAACGTGCCATCTTTCATAGCAGTGAGAATGCTTGCCTCTTTTGGATGTACTGCTTCTAGTACCTGAACCCATACGGTCTCTCGTTGAGCCTGTTTTAAGTTATGGATATTGGCAGTGGGATCAACGAATCCCTTGATTCTGCGCCACTCTAGTTGAATGGTAGAATTGGACATTCCAGCGGGGATATCTTTCTCTAACTTGACTGTGTTTGGCATACCTTCTGGTATGCCCCAATCGGCTTTGATGGCACCAACACCATGTCGTACCAATGGTACTAGTGACTGATTCGTACTTGCCCATTGCTTTAGTCGGGCGGCTTGTTCTGTAGCACCACTGACTGAGAACACCCAATCAAAACCCTCATTAGTTTGTCTAAATTTCATCATTTACTCCATTATTTATTTGGCTTACCGTAGTATTTATACTAGAAATCTTCAATGACATCCATCATACCAGTCAACTGCTTTGCTACGAAATAGCCAAATAAGTCTGCTCGACCCTTGCCTTGTTGTGCTTCATATGACTCCACAATGCCATCTTTGATCTCTTGAGGAGTCATTGACAGGTCTACCAGTCTTTTGTTGCGCTTGTAGCCATGAGCCATCTCACCAGTCACCCATTCAGATGGCTGTTGCTTCTTCCACTCTTCTTTCAGAACAGTGCGAATAGGACGCTGTCTTTTAGACTCTGTAACAAAAGTGTCATCGTCTGACAACATGTTAGGCACACCATCACCTCTGTCGCCAATGATAATATGCTCCATCAGTACATTGTGAGCCGGTTCGGTGATCTTAATCATCTTCTTCTTGCCGGGGCTGTACTGTGACACATTAGGAAACTTCTGCAACTGGGCAAAATCGTGATCACCAGATATAACTAGAAATGGTTCAGCAGATGCAAACAGCTTCCCCTCAGTACTTGCTGTCTGGCTATACTCTGCTAATGCACCAACCACATCATCAGCTTCAGCCCCATGTATGTTAATCACAGGATAGGGCATGAACTCGTCAATCTCATCACGCACCATGTTCAATGCGTCAAATATAGATGACCAATCTAATCCACTATCATCACGGGACTTCTTACGACCCGCTTTGTAGTGTGGAAAGACTTCTCTGCGCCAGTAGTGTCTATTATCACACGCAATTACTATCTCACCAAACTCTTTGCCATATCTGTTTTTATAGCTACGAATTGAGTTGAGTATCATGTGACGGATGAGTGGGACATTGATATCCACAGATTTATCTTTACGATGACCTATTTCTGCCATGAAATTAGAAATGGAGACTTGACTATAATCAATAACAATCATATCGGTAATACTCCTGCTTCAACTTCATTAGGATCAAAGCCCCAACGATATCCAAGATCAGGATAAAACACACCTTTAGAACGCTTTGGGTTACCATCGGAGTCATAAGCTAGGGTCATGCATGTCCACTGAGTTGCGTTATCTGCATTGGCACCGTATCTATCATCGATCCAGTCACCACTTCTGAGATACGCTTCCATGTGCCGAATGTAACCAGTGCATGAGGCTGCTTTGGCTATTGCACCTTTATCACCGGCTTTAGCACCACGATTGAACTCGGTGAGATATTCTTTCTGAGTCTTGATCCACTCTCGGACGTTCACCAGACTAAATGTCTCATCGTCATCTAGGGCGACAACAGATGGGGCGATACCTGCGTAGGTGGGAGGATTATCTCTTTGACGCTTTTCTCTAGCCAGTTTGAGCCGTTCGCCAGCTTGGGCTCTTTGCTCTTCTGACATAGGCTTGCGCTTCTTGCGTACTTTCTTAGCTTCTGGGCGAAACTTTTCGTACTTGTCTTTAGCCATGGTGAAATTCCTATTAATTGTTTGTTTACAGTATCTATGTTAACAGGAACAACACCATGTGTCAAGAGGTTAAACTAAAGTTTTGATAGAGGATACTCTGATAGAACGCCAATCTTTCTTCACAGTGTCAAATACAGTCAATGTGTCTTGATTGCGCTGGAGTGCCACCGCTTCATCGCCATAGATTTCTTTGAGGATACTGGGTTGTATCGTTGCTTCCATAACACGCTCTGTGCCATCGACTTTAGTGAATGTAACAGTGCGTACACCATTGCTTAGACTTTCAATGTATGCTTCTTTACTCATAATATAATTCCCCTTCAGGATTTAACGCGGGCTCTTAGGTCGCTGGTTGAAAAACGATGATCTCGTTTATTAAAATATAGTGCGATACCTCTATCCTTGCAGATTGTGGCACCAGTAAAGTCTTTTTCTCTATATTCTTCACCTAGTATTCTAACATTAATATCGTACATTGTCAAGATATCTTCTAAATCAATTTCATTACCATATGGTATAATCTCATCCACATAGCGAACGCCATTTAACTGGGTGTATCGCTCTACCACTGTCTGAACTGGCTTGTTCTTATTTTTTCTATCGGTAGATGGGTCTACCTGCAACCCACATATTAGATAATCACATTGCGATTTTGCATCTCTGAGCATTTGCACATGTCCAGCATGAAGCAAATCAAAGGTACTGCATGTGAAGCCTGTAATCACTTGAGTATCAGCCCACTAGTAAACTCACGGTATGAACTAACTACGTCTTTATGAACTTCAGCCACAAATACCACATTAGTGGTGTAGAAAGAGCATTCATCTGCCTCTTCACCGCTTGTCATACTCAAACCACGTGCGAATCCCATGCCAGATTCACCATGAACAACCATCCGTGGATCTTTTAGTGTGATCTTGCCATCCTCTTCGCTTACAAATTTGCCGATGAACTCACCGACGGTCGATACTACTGATATTACATCATTCACTTCTACTGACATTATTATGTTTCCCTTTTGTCTATTAGCCAACCTAGTTTATTTCTCAAATTCCTGTCCAGTCTGTTCAACTGGTCTACTTCCGTATCACTTAATTTTGATTCAGCTACTACAACCTCCGGGGTTGGTTCTGGTTTTGCGTCCATCATAAAATCTTCAACAGTTTCAGTAGCATCATCACCGAGGAACGTCATCGACTCACCTCGCCTTTCCATGAGACTCATGTTGGCTGATATGACTAGCAGTATAGCTAACGGATCAAACACTACTACAAGTAATAGTATCACGAATCGCACCGCTTTGTCAAGTAGTTCCTTGTCGGAATCACCATATATTAATTCAGCGATATATTTGATAGGTCCCACTTCAACTTCAATCACCAATTGTTCTGTCTCAAGCACTAATTTGCTTGATAGGAGCGTCTCCATTGCTTCACCAGCGTCATCAATAGATAAGTTGAGTGTCTGTCTCTCTAATGATTGTGACTGACGTACAGCTAGGGATCCTTCAGCCCCTCTTATTCTATCGTAGTCAATGAGCGTCTGTACAGCTTGGTCCAGCTGTCCGATAACTTGTTGAGCATCATCTACGCGCCTTTGTTGTTGCGCTAGTCTGGCATCGATCCTAGCTATCTGGAGAGACTTATCACCCGTTGTCACCGAGTGTTCTAAGTGTGCTTTGGACAGATATCCGTAGATTCCCATAGAGGTGATGACGGAAAGAATAATGACCGATGCAGTGAAATAGGTTCTGAGGAGAAACCCGGCTTTCTTCCAGTTTCTATATAGCCATGAGGCTGTGACCAACTTAGCAAGTTCTAATACAATACCCATAGCCATGATGGGTATTTTGACTGCGGGGAATATAGCCATCAATCCAATAATGGAAAAATAACCCGCTACGGCAGATACTGACAGCGCGGATACAATTAATAATACTAGGAATATCATCTAGGACTCCACTTGATTGGTACGAATTCAGCGAGGTGACTTCTACGCAATCTGATATTCAACATATCATTCAGACATCGTGGGTCTTCGCGGCATTGCCACTGTAGAAGAAGTTCCTGCATCTTAGCATAGGACTTCTTCTCATATTCCACCAGAGTATCTTTGATAAGATCACCTTCATATTCTAGTACGGCATTGCCACTACCAAAATACTTTTCATATTGTTTAATAGGTTTACACGAGTATCCAATGTAGTATCTTCCATCTGGGAAGTATGTACAATATACCCTATGTACTTTCTTTTCCGCGGGTTTCTTCTTCCGCTTCTTCTTCACTACTTTCTTCACTGCTACCATCTTCTAATACACCTGAATCATCATCTAGTGTACTATTTATATTCTTTTTCCCGAATATGGAATCCCAGTTATTGTCTATCTGTTGTTGATTTTCTCTACGTCTTCCACTTCCTTTACCACCATGCCAACCTTTCATGCATTTCCTTTGTACATATAAAATGTCCAGAATAGACGATTTCGTTTCTCCACAACTGGATATTTACATGCTATCTCTTTGTTATCGTATAGTTCTTTAGAGAACACTATCTGCTTTTCAAACAGTATCTCCCAGTCATCACCATACGTTTCGTTAAATGCTTCATCTATCTTATCTCTGTCACTGAAACTCAGGACAGCAGAATAGAATTCACCACCGGTATTGAGGTATTTCTTGGAGTCTTTGACAGCCGCAACTGTCAACTCCCATCCATTTTCTGGTGTAGGGACATTCTTAGGAAACCATGTAGTTATGTCTGCAATCTCTTTAGCACAACCACTGATGTCACTAGCAATAATGTCAAATTTTTGGTCTGTGAGATTGGAGTATATGTCGCTTTGAAGGACTTGCATTTCGACATCATTGGAAGCACAATTATCCTGCGCGTATTTCACATGACCATCATATATGTCCAATCCAATGCAACCATCTGCACCGTTTTTCATAAAGTGAATCCCTACTGCACCAACTCCACACCCTAAATCCAATATGGTCTTCCCTACTGGATCGATGTTTTGTGCAAAGAGTTTGGTAACAGTATTTGGTTGAAAACATTCATCATCTATAGCTAATTCCATATCTAGGAATTTCAACATACTCTTCTCGCTTTATTTTATAAGCACCAACTAACTTTCTTGTCACCAAAGTATTCCCTGGCGTACCCATTTTCTAATAGCGCATACCGCAGACTAACTCCATCAACGATTACATCACCTAACACTCGACCGCCATATTTATCCCATGATAAGATAGCAACTTCGATCTTTTTACCTGAAGCCAGCATGTCCTTGGTGAACTGAGATGCTTCTTCTCCCAATTTCTTTTCTACATCACAACTACCACGCCAGCTTTTCTCTGGTGTGTCTACGCCGAAAACTCGTATGCTTAGTTCTTGCTTGAGTGGTGCAGGTAGAAAGTTGGCTTCAAATGCAACAGTGTCACCGTCAATTACTCGGGTGATAGGGAAGTCATAGATTGTCATCTCTTTCTCTTTGCCAACGGCAATAGCACTAAAGATAGCAAATAGAATTGCGGTAGTAAATATAAACGTCTTTTTTAAAGTCATTATTTCTCTTCTATATTGATTAGTAGGAACTCATATTTATACGACTATTCGTCCCTCTGTATATCCTCTTCACTCGTATCAGACCCATACTGGATCTCTATGATGTGGCATGGAGATCGATAAGGATTGCTTATTTGATGCCACTCGTTTGCTCTTACAGTGAATACATCATCCTCTCTGAGGTTGTGCATGGTGTAATCTGTTCTCTTGCCTTTGCTATGCTTAACTGTGCATTGACCTTGACTAACGAACCAGATTTCACTACGCAAAAAATGCTTCTGATAACTGATAGATTTGTTAGGCTGAATCACCAATTCCTTGACTTTGATTCTGCTATCTTGAAGTAGAATTTGATATCTACCCCAATCTCTCTTGGTATTATTGCCCTCTGACCATTGAGCCAAAAGTTCACTACTGCTACCAGACTTTCCTCCACCAACATCATATCTAAACTTGATGTTGGTGGAGGAGATAGAGTTTTCTGGAGTATTAGTTATGCTTCTATCGCCACCATTAGCGAATATATACTCCACCTGACCAGAAACTGGCATATTCATCACTTGACATATCAGGTCAATGGCTGTATCGTCCGAGTCATCAAATGATATAACATCATCTACACCTTCAGTAGCCATCAACATACACCAGCGATCATCAAAACACATGAATGACCTGCCTTTCTTGCGAGTCAACCACTCATCTGAATTTAGACCGACAATTAACCAGTCGCCCATGGCTCTAGCTTCTCGTATGTAATCTAAATGTCCGGGGTGTATTGGATCGAATCCACCAGAGATGATTACAACAGTCTTTTTAATCCCAGTCTCCGCTGTCTGCATCGTCAGCTTCCTCTTGTTCCCAGTCACTTTGTGGTAGACCTAATTCAATTTCTAGTTCACTACCACAAAATACACAATAACTTTCACGGTAATGAGTTTCTGACATATCATGTGAGAATCTAAAGGTAGACTCACATGTTGTACATTCAATTCTAATTGGTTTTGGCATATAACTTTATTCCTGCCTCGGCTAAAAATACGTGTCCACTTCCCTTGGAAGCATGATAATCGTTTATATAATAAACTTCTTTTATCCCCGCTTGATACACTAGTTTAGCGCATTCTATACAAGGCAAATGTGTTACGAATAATACAGAACCAACACTTGATTCGGTTGATTGGACTAACTTCATCAGTGCGTTTGCTTCAGCATGGATTACTTCTGGTTTGGTTTTAAGTTTTCTACCATAGCCGGTGTTGCCAAACTTCACTTCTTCTTCGCACTCGTTATCCCAACCAGCTGGCGTGCCATTGTATCCAATAGATAATATCCTACTATCTTTTACAATGACACAGCCAACTTGTAGCTTCTTGGCAGATGACAACTTAGCAGTCATTGCGGCTATAGAGAAGAAATAGTCAGCAAACTTTGGTTTAATACTACCTATTCCCAAACTTCACCCCAATCTCCACTGAGCGCACCACGAGCATAGTCAGTACTTCTATTCTCAAAGAAGTTTGTATGCGTTGGTGCATTCACCATTTCTTCTACCCAGAGTAATGGATTCTTCTTGACTTTGAATATACCTTTCAAACCAAGTGTAATCAATCTACGGTCTGCAATATATCTAATGTACTTCTTAACATCATCTTGTGTCAGATTTTCCATTGGACCCATTGAAAAAGCTAGGTCGATGAACTTATCTTCAAGTTCTACCATTTTCTCTGCTATTGTATATATGCGGGTCTTGAGATCATCATTCCAAATCTCTAGATTCTCTTCAACGTACTCGCGGAACAATCTAATCATGGACTCGGCATGCATTGTCTCATCAACAATTGACCAAGTAACAATCTGACCCATGCCCTTCATCTTACCATGACGTGGGAAGTTCAGTAGCATAATAAATGAAGAGAACAACTGCATACCTTCAGTAAACGCTGAGAACGCGGCTATGTTCGTTGCCAACGTCTTTTTGTCTACATCAGCATTAGACATATCCATAAAGTATTCATGCTTGTCTTTCATAGCTTCGTACTCTAGGAACTCATTGTACGTTGACTCAGGCATACCAAGAGTCTCAATGAGATGAGAGTATGCCGCAACATGTAATGCTTCTCTAGCCGCAAATCCCATCAGCATCATACGAACTTCGGGCTGAGGAAAGTGTGGTAAGTAATTGTTTACATATCCACCTGCCACATCAATATCACCCTGAGTAAAGAATCGAAAGATGTTGGTCAAGAATGCTTTCTCCGCATCGGTACAGCGGTCATTCCAATCTTTAACATCTTCGTTCATTGGTACTTCTGTGTGTAACCAGTGGCTTTGTTCGTGCTTCAACCAAGCATCATATGCCCATGGATAATTAAACGGCTTAAAGCAATCTCTTTCGTCTTGTAGAGTCAGTTTCTTTTTGGGTGACATTTATTGGCAGACCTTAAAATAGTTATTCCATTCGGAAGATGATGATAAAGCTACTAAATCTTGGTAGCCACCTATATTTGCACCGTCTACGATGATTTGTGGAACTGTACCAGTGTCTTGAGTTTCTTCCGTGAACTCTATCTCCATACCTACTAAGAATGATTTTGCATCATCACAAAATTGGCAATCACTTCTCGATTTAATTACTACATCAGTCACTAGTTTTCTCCCTTATCGATTTTTTTTATTTGGTTGAATCCCCATTCACGCTCCTTACACCACCAACAGTTATTACATCTTCCTCTATTCTGTTCAGTGCAACTATGCGTTATGGGCATTATGATACTAGCGATTCCAAGCTGAAATGCTAACTCTATGGTCTGTGCTTTTGTCCAAGTGGCGAAAGGATGACCAACGTACTGCTTGTGTTCTTCTGGTGTTTCGTACCTATCATTTGGTAATGGGAAATCAGGCAACATCTCTTGCATGTTCGGTGGATATGCATTCTTAGCATTAAGTAAGTATTCTGCTTTCCCTGTCTCCAATATTTCCCATGCACCAGATGTTACATAATCAGAAGGATTCTCGCTGTCTATTTTACCAACGATAGTAGTTTTCACTGGTGGTATCCTCATCCATTCATTAACTGCCTTTAGCACCAAGTTTGCATAATGTTCAGCCCCATCTATCTTGGGTACTGTGAACGGAACACATTCTTGCCTACGTTCAATGCATATCCTCTTAGCCATACACCATAAGACTGCGCTATCCCATCCACCAGAAACAAGTACACCTATCTTTTTGTCTTTGGGAATGTAACTGCTTACGGAAAACATGCCACTCACTATCATCCTTCGCATGCCAAACATTCATCATCATTAACAAGTGCTGTCATATCCAACTCTTTGATAATCTGGCGCTCTATTCTATTGGAAACTTTATCTGCTTTACCCAGTTTCTCTGATCGGCAGTAATATAATGTCTTCAGACCTTGCTTCCATGCTAGGTAATGTGCCGCATGTAAATACTTGATATTAACATCTGGACGGAAGAACAGATTGAGCGACTGTGCTTGATCTATGAACTTCTGCCTATCTGCGGCGTGTTCTATAACCCATCTCATGTCAATTTCCATTGCTGTCTTGAAGGTAAGTTTCTCGTAATCTTCAAGGCATTTCAAATGCTGAACTGACCCATCGTTTGCAATTATTGACGACCAAATCTCATCATAATCCAATTTCGGATCATTCTCAATTTTATTCTTGAGAAGCACATCCAAATGCTTATTTTTGTTGAGATGCGCGCCACTAAGTGTGTCCTGACGATAAGCATTTGCGCGAAATGGTTCAATGGAAGGGCTAGTGTTGCCCATAATGATACTGCTACTTGCGTTAGGAGCAATAGCCATAACATGACTAAACCGTCTTCCCGTCCCACGTGCATCGATTGCCTCGCCTCGCTCTTTACCAAGTCCCAAGTTTGCTTCATCTAGTTTGCTCCTTATCAGCCTAAACATTCTCATGTTTGTGCCTTTAGCTATTGCGCCCTCAAATGGAATTCCTTTTTTCTGCAAATATGCATGGTAACCGAGAGCACCGATACCAATACTTCTTTCCTGTGTTGCAGAGAACTTAGCCCGACTAACTGAATCGGGTGCGTTATCAATAAAGTATTGTAACACATTATCTAGCATCTCTGCAACATCTTTTAAGAAATTATTATCCTTTGACCACGCATCATAGTACTCTAAGTTAACAGATGACAGACAGCATACAGCAGTTCGGTCTTTGTTAGTGGGTAGTATGATTTCCGAGCATAAATTGGATTGGTGTATCTTCAGCCCCAAATCTTTCTGAAACTGCGGCAAGTGCCGGTTGCTCGTATCAATGAAATGTATGTAAGGCTCTCCAGTCTCCATTCGCATTTCAAGTATCTTCTGCCATAGCTTTTTAGCGGAAACAGTCTCCTTGATCTCTCCAGTGTGTGGATCGCATAGGTTCCAACCATCATCTACAGCGGGATCTACCATGCACCGCTCAATTATCTCCATGAACCTATCGGATATATTAATACCGTGGTGTAGATTCAGACAGCGCATATTAGGATCGCCAGTAGGCTTTCGCATATCTAAGAACATGGTGATGTCTGGGTGTGAGATATCTAAATATGCGGCATATGATCCTCTTCTAGTTCTACCTTGGCGATAAGCAAGTGAAGAACTGTCGTAGGTTTTGAGATGAGGCATAACACCAACAGACTTATCATCAGAGGCACGGATCCCAAAGCCAATACCGACGCCACCACCAAGCATAGATAGCCAGTTTGTTTCAGATAGGTTTTCAACCAATCCCTCCGCTGTATCATTAATATAATTTAGAAAGCACGAAATGGGCATGCCACGTTTGCTACGACCATAAGAAAGAATTGGAGTAGAATAAGACAACCAGTGTTTACTTGAGTAGTCATACAATCGTTGTGCATGTTCTGGATTAGATCCAAATGCATGACTAACGTGTGCGAATCTTTCTTGTGGTGAAGTCTCATCATCGCGCATGTATGATTCTGAGAGTCTTTGTAGACCTAACTTATCAAATAATTCATCCCTTGAGAGGTCAATCTGTAACCCCAAGTATTCTTTCTTTGCCATTATTTACTGACCCCAATAATCTGTTTGAATTCCTGCATGACTGCCTCATGGAAATGCTTGCCTGGATGCATCAAGTCTCTTCCCACACATTTTGATTCGTGTTTATACTTATCATAAGTAGAATTGCCAATTCTGTTTCTGGCGGCAGTGTCCACGACATGTAACTCTACATCGTGCATATCACACCACGCCTTAATGGCTAACATGTTTTTCTGTCTGGAAATGTATCTCTCGTTTCTATTGGCTACTAAATCTTTTCGCCAGTCTTCTAGTGACCAATGTCCAATGGAACAGCTTTCATTGCCTAGAAATATTTCCCTAGCTAGTCCACTGCTCTCAAATAAAAGAACGGTCTTTGATTTCAACACTGGTAGCCAATAGTACAATATTCTGAACGCTTGGTCTAATCCTGAAATCGGTCTGCTCAAATTGAATATCTTGGTGTTAATCTCGGCTTCAAGGAGACTCGGCCATGTCATCTCTCTGGGTAAACCTGTACCAAAGGTGAAACACTCACCAATGGTTATGATTGAATTCTCATCAGGGCAATCAAATTCTTTATCTCTGAACCCATGTGAGTTTAAATCATATGTTACTGAGGTATCGTCCCATCCATACAAATCTAATTTATCTTGTGATTTTCTTTGATTCTTTTCGTATTGCTCTTCACTGTCAGTTGAGATCCAATTAAGTACACATGGATACGGCACGTCATCGTGTACCTCAGAGTACTTAATTCTATCATGGACAGCGGCTACAACATCAGGCTCATCTTCAGACGTACCCCAGACCTTCATAAACGCATCGTATCGAGATTTACGCATTACCGTATTTCATTCATCGTTTTCACGACAGATGGAAAATGAGACTCTACGATTTTCCAACATTTTTCAGCAACATCCATATGTTCTTTTTGTGTGCCATTCGCTGTTCGCAAACCACAATAATGAATCCAGCTCCGCAGAGAACCTGCCATATAAAGAGTGGTTTCGGTATTTCCTTCTGGGAGAACTGCTCGGGCTTGCTCTTTGGCAATGCCGTTATCTAGCGCCCATTCATATGCACTATTGGCATCAAAGATGACTTTAGATTGCTTCATATTCCAATCTTCAGCCAACGCTTTGTCTGTATTCTCTACACTATTTTGGCGATTCGTCTTGTCTTGAAGCCGAGCCTCTCTTTGTGAAAAAGATGTACTTACAGCATAGCGTTGACTGAATTCTTGGAATGCGAATGACCGATGGCGTAATATTTGTCTTGATATATCACGGGTTGTAACAATTTCCATCGTCATTGACACCATTTCAAACGGTGACCAATGATTGTTCTTAGCTAAATAACTAAGAAGTTTTGGTGCAGTCTTAGGATTGCTCTGATTCTCAGGATTACTAACTCTTGCGGCATATGCAACCAACTCTTCAGCGGATGTACACCCCGTAATAGCACTTGGCTTTGAAACAGCAATTAAATTCACTTCACACATAATATATTCTCTAAAACTGGATTGATTTTACTTCTTAGTTGGTGCCTTTTTTGCTTTGGGCTTGCGTCCTTTGCGGGGCTTGCCTTTAACAGCATCTACAATATCGCCTGCCTGTGACGCGGTATCTTTTGCGGAATCAAGAACATCTTGTACTTCTTCCTTGACTCGCTTGACTCGGCGTTTTGTTTCTTTCTTGGTATCCTCAACTTTGTCACGAGCATCGCTCATAGTGACAATACCGTCTTGGTTGTAATCAAAAAGGGTTACAAACCAAGTCTTAAATCTTACCCATAGTGCATTCATTCTATTCTCCTAACATTTTTTCCAAGTTGTAAATTTCATCTGAGCGCGTAAACCAATAAATGTATTTCTATTTATTATACTAGAAACTTCACCCCTTGTCAACCCACTCAGAACCATTTCGTTTATATCTTTACCTTCTCCGGTACTCGGCCAGATACAAATCGAATACTCTAAATCAATATATTTACTCATCAACTTACATATTTCTTTGTTCTTTGGCTGATTATCAAACACGATAGTCAGCTTTTCTTTGGGCAGGCATAACTCTTCTATCTTACCAAATGATGTGCCCGATACAGCCAATGCATTCTCTAGAAAAAGACTGTCTAATTGACCTTCTACAATTGGTATCTGAAAGCTATCATCCACTGCGTCCAGACCAAATACAGTCGGTGCATCTTCGTTAACTTTCACTACTATATATCTAAGTGCCTCATCCCGCATACCACGCAATGCCACAGATTGTAGCTGTCCATCTTTGGAGAAACATGGTATTGCCAAGCGCGGCTCATCAGTTACTATGCTGTCTTTGTACTTCTTATTTAGTTGGACGATATCTTTTATATTGTGAATATAGTACAATCTATCATACTTATTCTTGGGGATAGCACGGGATTCGCAGTATTTGACTGCTTCGTGGTCATGTGGCAAGGTATCTAGTCTGTCCATTATACTATCCAAGAGACTCTTGGGTCTGAAATCTGGCTTGAAATCAGGTAAGACCGGCTTCGTGTGTGCCTTGAATTTTGACTGACCATCTTTATATCTCTCAACGAGATATTCTTTGTATTCTAATGGGGCTACTTGCTTGAGGATGTTGCCGAAGTTCGTACCAGCATCACAATTGTGGCACTTGTAGAACATGTCATTACCTTTCTTGTAGAAGTATCCACGCATTTTGCGCTTGTTCTTCTGGGAGTCACCACAGATGGGACATCGTACATTGAAAAGATAATCATCTTTGCGCTTGAACATCTCAAATCTATGAGAGATCATGGAAAGATACTTGACATCTAGGTATAAACTCATTATATAATCCTGTCATTAAGTAGTTATTATACTACAATGACAGGTGCAAGTCAATAGAATTTAGGTAAAAATAGCGGCTAGTACTTCCATATTACCGACAATGATGCCAGCTAGGGTAGCACCACCGATCAATATCCACTGCTTCCTCTCCAGATTACGGATTCTTTCTTCAATCTTGTCGATTTCTTTATCCGTGCTAGACTTATTTACGCCCAATAGTACCTTTATCTCGGAAATGTGATCTTCCAATCTTTTATAGTCCTCACGGATCTCATCTTTTATCTCTCGCTGTGACGTGGAGATTCGACTATGGAGCTCCTTATCGGATGCTTCTTGATCTTTACGTCTTAACTCAACCAATTTGAAAAGATCTCCGGTGTCTTCCTGCGTTTGGGCTATCTTTTGCTCGTGGACTGCCAACATTCTATTGATACTATTTGAAACATCGCCCATTTTTTCTATTGCTAGATCGAGTCTAGAAAATAAATCTGTCGTGGATTGAACATTTTGTTCTAGGACAGCAATCTTTGTGTCAAGATTTGTTGGGGGCATTACGCTTTTTCCTACGATAGAGTGGTCTAAGTACCTGTTTGGTACCTCCGGGTTCGCCTTTAGGTCCTGCACCTATCCCATCTATTGCACCGCCGCCTGCATTATTTACAGCGACATCATCAGTGAGAAACATTCTAAAAGATACCATACCATGTTCTTCCAGTACAGATGCTTCTTTTATAACTTCCTCATCAGCCATGTATAGTTCTAGTAAATTAAGATTATTCTCTGCTTCTTCACCGTGTTCTCTTAGTATAGCAATAGCGGCAGCGAATGTCAATAGTCTTCTGGCTTTATAATCCGGGGATTTTAAAAGTGCCTGTTTTACTTTTATAGTGAAACGAGTCAATAGAGTCCAAGCATTACGCTCTTCTTCTGAATTGGGATTCTTTAGTTTTTTGCCATCTGCGTCAATGATGCCTAATTTATATGCATCCGTATCCTCTATCTTAGTTGCGAACAACCGAAGAATACGATATACGATCAATGCATCAATTGTTCTGGACATCAAATCTTCCTAAGGATATTTATTATTTTAAAGTCGAGTGGGATGTCAGTATCTTTGACTCCGCCCGTTACTATCTGTTCCATTGGCATCCTATTAAGGAATACCAAAAATGTTTTCAGTATCGGCCAGTGTCGCTCTTCAGTCTTGAAGAACAGCATTGTGGTAGCCGCCGCATCAAACACGTTATACAAAACGATTAAGTGATTGATTATTAGTCTATCACTTAAAACTTCGGAAGTCTCATATCTGTTGAATAGTCTCTTCAGATATTTGAATCGTTTTACATCGTCTTCAAAATCACTCATCCCAGTACATTCTGGGTTGTTATAATTCTTTATTGCATATACTAAAAATGTTTCATCATTCAATGTTATCATTATTTAAAGATTCTTTTTTACACTACGGTTGCGGTACCACCTATGAAGTACCATTTACTACTAGTATATATGAGGGTTGCAGTATCGCCAGCACCGTCAAAGGTTATGGATGTATGTCCAAGCTGAGAATCTATTAATGCTAAAGTGCGACTTCCACTATTAGCTGTCATAATGACATGTTTAATTTGTCCCTCAACTCCGGCGACAATAGTTAAATTGCCACCGTTGTCGGGATTAGTGATTAAGGATGTTGAGTAAGCAACGGATACAGGACCCGCTCCAGTGAGAGTTTCTGAACTAGTTATTGCAAATGTTCCAGTGAAACTAGCAGGAGTAGCCACAGTAGCAAATACTTGCGCTACCGTGGCTTTCTTACTTTCTGAGCCTTGAACAACATATAACGAGTCAGTTCCATTAACGGCTGTCACTGCTGGTAATTCGGATACTTTTGAATCAGCCATTTAAGTTTCGTCCTTATTAATCAGGGATTTCAGTGTCATCAGCGGCATCGCCAGTAATTCCGTTCTTGCTCATAGCACATAGAACTTCATACTGTACTCGTCCTGCTCGGGCACCCGTACCGACTGTACGCTTGATCCAACCAGTGTGAGATGCGGCTGAACTATTACCGCCACCAGCACCTAGTCCGATACTAGCAGTAGCAGTTGCAAGAGTCTCTGAGTCAAGTTCAAAATACTGTGCGTTGTTACCAGTACCAGTAAGATTGACAAGAGTTGCTTGTAATAGTGTGATACCAGTGGGTGTGCCAACAACAGTAGTCAAGGCGCCACCAGCTTCAGTCTGTAATGTAAATCCGCTTACATTAGGTGAAGTACCAGTCACCGCAGATACTTTATAAATTGTACCCGTTGCGTATGAGTTGATTGATCCAGTTCCAGCAAAAGTGCCAGTAATCTGAACACGATCACCAACAGCGGCTGTAGCCGCGGCACAAGTGAATGCACCAGATGTGCTTGCGATTACAGGAGCAGTGATGCTAGTGCCGGCAGACAATGCAAGAGTAGTTGCTAGACGGAATGCATTAGCAGTTGCACCAAGAGCAGACTTAAAGTATACAGTGTTGTCAACAAGACCGGCAAGTGCAGTACCGCCACCATCTTGATA
>Ga0307985_10000812_pt1 | contig 18003 bp, 16 predicted proteins | sample EllFjometageno80_FD_203155 | JGI IMG/M metagenome (GOLD analysis project Ga0307985, IMG submission 203155) | Marine microbial communities from Ellis Fjord, Antarctic Ocean - #80 | ecosystem: Environmental > Aquatic > Marine > Unclassified | place: Southern Ocean | collected 2014-10-09 | reverse complement strand
ACATGCTCACTCACATGCTCACTCGCGTTGCAGTGGTTGTACAGTGGCGCCGGTAAGACCGACGCCTCCGTGGAGGCAACAAGCGCCGTGGTGAAGAAGCGGCAGAAGACGAACGAGAGGAGCGTGAACGTTTTTAAGGACGCGAAGAAGTTCTCGCAGATAATCTTGGATTATTTTTGGATCCCGGACTCGTGGGCGGGGAATCATTGGAGGTGAGCAGAGCTGAGCGAGACGGGGATGCGTGTCCAAGCGCGACCTGTCCTACGGCGACCTACAGCTACCGCTCTACAGCGACCTACCCTACAGCTACCTGCTCTACAGCGCCGCCTTCCTTTCTTCACCCCCCCCCCCTCTGGTTCACACAATACCTTTCAGGCCTAGTTTTTACTCCACGAATTTGCCTGCTATGAAGGACATATTGCTTCCGGACACGGGGGCGATCTATCTGCCGTTCTGTGGGAACTGCTTCAAAAACCTCGTCGCTGCTGCGAAGGCCGTGAATGAGGTCTACAAAATTGAGTTGATAAGGAGGGAAGGCTTGAAGGAGATCAGTTTGTGGAAGCACACCCACGACATTAACGGGAAGGTTATGCAGGTGAGGCGCGCAAGAGCTGGAGGCGCGACGCAGTTCTGCAGCCGGCCTGCTTGCTTGTCCGCCGACTTGGTATCCTCTGTTTGCTGCTTCTCTTTCACCCCTCCCCTTTGGCTGACACTCTGGCATTTCCCTTTCAGACGGTGCTCGGCAAGAACATCAACCAGGAGGAGGAGTACTGCAACCTCAAGCCCTTGCAGCTCAAAAACAACGCCGACTCGGTGGTTACCCTGGAGCAGCTCAAGTTCGTGTACGACTGGATCGATGAGGTCGAAGACGTCAAGTTCATGAAGCTCACTCTGCTCAAGGGGGAGGGGAAGAAGAAGGAGACGGGGGGATTTGTGCACATGCACGGGAAGAAGGGCAAGCGACCGCCGCTCACTGACGACCAGAAGTACCTGACGAAGACAAGGTCCAGGTGAGTTGTCGCCCTGACTACGTTCTATTGCTCACGCCCACCCCCCTCCTTTGTTCACACTGCGCACGCTTGCTCGCCGTCGCCCTTGCTCGGTCCTCTATTGCTCAAACTTTCTTGATGCCCCGATAGCGGCATCAAGAAAGGACCAGGAAAACTCAGGAAGCATCCTGCTCACCCCCCCCCGGGGGAAAGGGGAAGACCCAAGAAGCATCCTGTTCAGGACAACGTTGAGACGTTGCTCGCTTTGCTCACCCCCCCCCCCCTGCACAGGCAACCACCCACCCTCCAGATGCTCAGCGACTTGACCCGCCCAGTTCACGTGCAGCTAGCCCGGTTCAATGCATGGCGGCTGTCCAAAGAGCTGGTCCCTGGCGTGGTCTCTCTGCTGATGGACCAGTACCCGTCGCTGTCCCTTGTGTCCCCGCCCAAGCACATTCTGGAGATGGCGCGGGACCGCGTCGGCCTCGAAGGCCCGTCCCACGGCCCTTCCAAGATCTTGAGCGACCCGTCCATGGTTCTTTGCAGCGCGGCCGAGTACATCAGGGCGTTCGACGGCTGCTTCGAGTTCTTCAATGCTTCGAGGTCTTACGGTCCGCAGAAGATCTGGAGCGAGGAGCACGACCAGGTGAGGCGAGCGCTAAGGAAGTCACGCGGGAAACGAACGGCACTCTCCACGCTCACAAACAGCGCTGCCCTCTGTTCACACTCCCTTTGTTCACACATGTGTGTGGCTGACACTCTTTCTTCCCCTCAGTGCATCATCGACGGGATTGTGAGGTACGGCAAGGAGGAGTTTGCGATGAAGGACGTTGACGTTTGGAAGGAGGATTTTCCCCTTCTGAACGTCCCCCACATGGACATCCAGAACATCGGGCACAAGGCGGTGAAAATTCTCGCAAGCGACATTGACTGGGACGCACTGTTCGAGAAGAAGAGGGTTGAGGACGAGCGCCTGGCCGAAGAAGCAGCTCGGCTCCAGGCGGAGCGCGTTGCTCGGGCGATCAGGAAGGGCAGGGAGGACAGAGGGTTCTGGTTCTGCTCGAAGTGCGACTCCGAGCATCACGTCAAGGACATTGCTCTGCCGACTGACGGCCCCCTCTCTAGGCAGGATGAGTGGTTCTGCCCCCCGTGCACATCCGACGAGTCCAACGCGGCCGCTCTCAGCAGCGCAAGATTGGCGAAGGCTGCTCGGATCGCCAGGGAGGCTGCTCAGAAGGTTGAGAGGGATCTTGTGAAGGAGGAGAAGAAGCGCGCTCGCGAGGAGCAAGCGCGTCTCCGCGCGTTGGAGGCGCGATTGGGCAGCGACAGGGAGCCATGCCAGGGCTGCGGGGTGGCGGGGGACAAACCGATGCTCGCTTGCGATGCGTGCGCTAAGGTGAGAGCGCCCCACGCTGTTTCATTCGTGCCGCCCTCCTCCCTCCCTCCTCCTAACACTCGCTTCGCTCGCCCCTTCTGAAGGAGTATCACTTGCATTGCTGCTGGCCTGTCATCTCAGAAGCCCCGGAGAGTAAGTGGTTCTGCGAGGACTGTGGGAACGGGTGCTCGGCGTGCGTCACTGTCATGAGCGGGAAGCCGTACGAAACCAAGACTGCGAGCCATCGATGCACCGACAGGCCGACTTGTGTCGGCAAGAACAGCGAGGGCGCTCCTTGCACGAGTGAGACGCCGCACGCGAGCTTGAAGTTCTGCTTGGTGCATAGGAAGGTGGCGGGCGAGGACGGCAAGTGCGCGGAGTTGCATCCCCAGGACGAGGGGTTCGTGATGCCAGAGGTGGAAGAGGGCCAGGCGGAGTTCGTGCAGAGGAGGCTGGAGATCAAGGAGAAGGAGGCGAAGGAGGAGCTGCAGAAGGCGCGGGCGGCGATGGTGAGCTCGAGTTCTACGGTCTACTGTCTGCAGCAGGAGTAGGCGGGTGTGAGTTGTTGGAGTCGATGATATACGTTGTTGGCGATGGTCATTAGCGATGCTTGTGTTGCTTCGTTCCTCGATGTTTCTAACCCCCTGCAGGCGGTGACTGGTGGCGGCGAGACGTACAGGAAGTATACACCAGAGGGGTTGTTGAAGGTACTCGGGGAGGGGTGGGAGATTCTGAAGGTCGGTGGACAAGACTCGAGCAGGAACTGGAGCATAAGAGACGCGACGGGTACGTCGTACCGATCCGTCAAAGCCGCATTGGAGGCGAGAGAGGCGCCGCCCAAGACTCCCGCCGTGAGGCAGCCCCCCGACGAAGCCGTGTACGGCAAGGACGACGACACCTGCGCGGGCTGCATGCCCGTCAGGGCGGGAAGGTCCACCAACGAAGCGCCCAACACACCTCATACTTGCACGCGTGCGGCGTGTGTTGGGAAGACGGCGAAGGGCGCCCCGTGCTCTCTTGCGGTTTCCGTCTCCGGTGGCTCCAAATTTTGCCCTCAGGATCACGCTAACCTGGAGACAGCTGCCACAGTCGCGGTGACGAGCGCGGACGAGGTGGCTGCGATGCTGGAAAAGAATGAGAAGAAGATGGCGGAGGAGACGGCGGCTGCAGCGGCAATGACGGCGATGGCGGTTGCGGCGGCAGTGTCGAAGCAACCGCCATCAGTGGCGGCGAAAGTGCCCCTCGACGAAGCTATCTACGGCCAGAACGACGGCACCTGTATCGGCTGCACGCGCATCAGGGCGGGAGGGAAAAGCAATTGGCATGTCTGCGTGCGTGAAACGTGTGCTGGACAGGCGAAGTCAGGCGACCAGTGCGGTAATACGGTCGCTATCTGTGGCGCCAAGTACTGCCTCCGGCTCCACCGTCAGTATGAGACAGCTTCGACTTACAAGGCAAAGACCGAGGCCGAGCTGGCTGTTTGTCGGGCGCAGGCGGCGGTTGCTTTGCAGATCAGGAAAGAGCATGCGGAGAAGAGGGTGAAGGAGGCGGCAAAGAGACGAGAGAAGCCGGGGAAGAAGGCCCTCGACGAAGCTATCTACGGCCAGGACAACGGCACCTGCTATGGTTGCACACGCGTCAGGGCGGGGAAAAAGGCCAACCAGTCTCCTGCGGTCTTTCACTGTTGCTCGCGCCGGCTCTGTGCCGGGAAGACGCAGACTACTGGTGACTCGTGCACTAAGTCCGTTTCTGTCTTCGGCGCCACTGTTAGGGGGAGGGAGGGGGAGGTGGCGGCGGAGGCAAATAAGGCAGAGGCGGAGGCGGGGGCGCTGTTAAGGTCGGTCTCGTGCCAACCTGTTTCAGAGTCGCCCTTGGAGGCAGCTCTCGTAGCGGCTGCGTCGCCGGTGGACGCGGCTCCCCTGCCCATCGAAGCGGCTCCCCTGCCCATGGAACAGCTGACCTCGTCTGCTGCTATGGTCGTCGATGCCGTCAATGCCTTGGTGCCGGCGGCCCCGCTGGACTCTACAGTGGCGCCGATGGACGTTGACCCTTCGCCAAACGTGTCTTCGCCTTTTAGCGGGTACAAGCCAAAGGTGCCGAAGTACCGACAGGAGCAGCAGCCGGTGGTTGAGACGAGTGAGGTTAGGGGGATCACGCCAACCGAGCAGAAGGCGCCGGCAGATGCGTAATCTCGGATCGTTTGTCAACAAATAACCGGCGTACTTCTTGAACAAGCGCAAGGGCGTCTTCCTCGCGTTGTCATGGCTCTAGTTACACTTCACGCCTTCTTCTTGCTCTCTCTGAAGGCCAGCGTGCTCGCATTCCCAGGCACGTACCCCGCGCCCTTCAAGTCATGCTCGTCACTGAACTTCCTCAGCTCGGCCAGGATCTCCTCCTTCGTCATCTTCCTCGCGTCGAACGCTCTGCTCGGGATCATCTCCTTCGTGCGGTAGTCCAGCGACCCGAACACAATCGGCACGCCAGCGTCCCGAGCGATGTAGTAGAAGCCGCTGCTGATGTAGTCGCTCTTATTGCGAGTGCCACTGATCCATATCCACAGCTTGCAATGCTCCCTTGTCTTGAAGTCGCTCGCCAGCGTCTCCGTCTGCCTCGCATTCGCGCCCCTACTAACCGTCAGCAACGGCAACCCCAAAATCTTCATCCAAGCAAGCGAATCCTTGACCATGACACGCCCACCTTTGTACTGGTAGACAAGGAACATGCCGTAGAACATGTCCCATCCTGATCAAGGGAGGCAAGGGTGAGTAATTGGTACGAGGCAGAATGGCAAAAGGCACAACGGCACAAAGGCACAAAGGCACAAAGGCACAAAGGTAGAACGTACCACTTGTGTGCGGGTAGCACGCGAACACGGCGTGCTTCTCAGTTGGCATGGTCCCCTTTAAGGTCCATCCGAGCACAGATTGCATGTACCACGAGAAGAAGGCCTGTTTTGGGAGGGAATATAGGATGGTTAGGAGGGCTAGGAGGGCGAGGGCGTTGGAGGAGAGGAGGAAGTCGAGCATGGCGATTGCGTAGCTGAGGAGAAAAGGGGGGACCCAATAATGTAAATCCGTGACACCCATTTACAAATCAACAGGCGTGGCATGCTGGATGCACTGGCTGGCCGTGCAATGGCCCCGGACGACAGTCTATTGGGGACATTGGGGGGGGGCATGAGTCCTTGTACGTCGCAATCTAAAACGGCCCTAATCGCCTAGCCTTGCCGTCCGCACACGGCCCAACCAGTTGAGCGTTAAATCGGCGCAATTCTCGCGCAATCAGAACACTGAACGATTACGCGAGTACAACGCCCGACGTGCAACACGATGAAGTTCTCCCTGGGCTTAGCTATCGCCCTGTTCGCGCCAGCCTTCCAAGCCGAGTACACGCCCACCGCAAACCCCGCCATTACCGACGAATCCGCCAACCCTGTGCTTACTCCGGATGAATCTTTGGAGTGGATACTTGGGGATCCGTCAGTTGTTACGATCCCGGGATGTCCGCGTATCCTGCTGGGGAATGAGATATTCCATGGCATATTGCAGTACGTCGAGACGGACTCAGCGACGAATTCATTCGCCAAGGTCAGTAACCCTTCACTTCCCCCCCTCTTCCACCACTGTTCCACCACTGTTCTAACGAACATCGATCCAGACCGGCACCGCAGTGCACACGCCAGGGAGCGTGCGGCCCTTTACTATAGTCTCCGGCCCCGAAATCTTCCTCTTCTACGAGCAGTACACCCTCCTCAGCCTCTTCAAGAACTCGTCAATGCAGCTCAAGAAAGGGACGGTTACGGGGTGTGATATCACGTGGGAGTGGGGGTCTAGTACTGTACTTGCTCCGACTCTTGAATGGGAGAAGATCGGCACGGAACGCGTGGGGAACCCCTTCGTCTACCAGCATCCAACGACCAACAAATTCATGATGTACTATTCAGCCAGTAGTGTTCACCTGGAGGATTCTGACATTGACGAACCGATTTACCTTGGGGCTGCTGTCGCGGATAGGATCGAAGGCCCATACACGAGGGTGTCCGACGAGCCGCTTGTCGTGAACGGGATTGACGAGATCGAGGTAAGTCTCGCGTCGTTCAGTCTCACGTCGTTCAGTCTCACGTCGTTACGCGATGACCAACGTTGCGTAGTACTGACACTTTATTCACAGGGCGAGAAGCACATGGGCATCGGGTCGTTGAAGTTCATCCGCGGTCTTGGCGGGGACGGTCAGCAGACGACTTGGGCGCTGCTGAACCGCGTCAGTTTAACCACCGCCACCGGGCACACTGGCAGCACCATCTCGCTCGTAACCAGCGACGACGAGGGCAAGTCATTCACCATCGAAGACACCACGCTCATCGCGCCGCCGTTGAAGATGGACGGGGGATGGAAGGACACGTACGTGTACGGGTTCGACACGGCGGTTGATCCTGACGATGACGATTTCGTTAAGGTGTACTATAACGCGCGCGACGGGTACGCGCACGCGAGCGAGGCCATCGGCGTCAGTCGGTTGAGCAAGAGCAAGGTGGGGGGGGGTGCGAGGGACGAGAGCTCGCCGCCTACGCCGACGCCGGCGTGCCAGGCGAACTTGTGTCATCTTTGCGTGCCGGATGAGAGGGGGGGGGCTGGGACGTGCTGCGACGAGACGAACTCGTGCGTGTACGACAAAGTCTTCAAGGAGTACATCTGTCTGCCGGACTACGAGTGGATCTGCTAGTGTCAACTGTTTTAACTCTACAAAGTGTCCCGATCTACTCCTTACTCACGACTCTCTCTCTTACTCCGTCGTCTCGACAAACGCCGGAAGGATATACCCCCTCTTCTCTCCCTCCTCAATAACCCTCCCCTTCACGACCGCCGCCGTCTCGATCGTGTACGCCGCCACCTTGTCCGCGGCACCCCTGGGGTCCTTCGCGGCGCTCAGAACGATCTCGACGTCCTTCTCGAGCTCGGTGCGGACGATTGCGGCGGTTTCGATGGTGTACGTCTTAGCAGCAGTGGTGGTGTCGACGGCGTAGTCCTTCGCCTCGGCGCCTTTCTCCTGGACGTAAGCAGCGGTGTCCGTAACGTAAGTCTTGGCAGCGTCGGTGGTGCCAGTGGCGTACTCCTTCGCCTCGGCGCTCTTGGACTGGACGTAGGCTGTGGTGGCAACGCCGGATGACGCGGACCACGTCTTGAGCTCGGCCACTTTGTTCATGGGTGCGGTGATGACTGTGTCCACGGCTAACGTCTGGACGGCAGTGGCGGTGTCCACGGCGTAGGTCTTGGCGGCGACAGTCGTCTCAATAGCCTTCTGGACGAGCGGCTCCACGACCTCGACAGTCTTGGCCACGTAGGGTGAGACCAAACCGTCGCCCTTCGTGAGCGCGGAGAGAACCTGCGCGTCAACTTCGTTCAAATCAACAACGCGCATAACGAGGTTCTCGGCCACGCCGGAAATGCCGGAGATGAGCTTGTAGTCTTGGGAGGCGGCGTAAAGGTCCTTGGCGAGGGCGTAGGTTGTGGCGAGAGGCTCGATTGATGTCACGGTGGTGAGCTTGGAAGGCACCGTGGTGGTCGCGGTGACAGTGGGGGTGGCGGTGGTGTTGCACATGTTAAAGTCTGCAAAAATGTGTTAGTCTCGGTGAGTTACTGGTGTGCCCCGGGTGGGGGGGGATGCGATAGAAATGAGAAGCGACCGTTGGCTGGGACGTTGGGGTAGCGTAGTAGGGTCGAACTTGATAGTTCTTTGTGGTGATACGGCTTCTACGGCTGCTTACTTGGTTGCTGGAGAGTAAAATGACCTCGTGACGATGCTCGCCTTGGTGGGAACCCAATTGATAACACAAGATTAAACACGTCGACGCGATGGCCAGGTTTAGGCCGAACGGTTTGCCGAGGGGCTGGCGAGCATGCAGCAACGCTGAACAATGGAAAGAGCGAGTCGGGCCTGTCCGTAAGGCCCGTAACAATAAATCAATCTATCGCAGCGGCAATTCCTAACTTTACGGGAACGATGGCGCTCGCTGTACGTCATCACGACGTGTCCCCTGCCGCCAAAGAACATCACCGAGCTAGTGCGAGCGTGGGGCGAGCCTGTAAATTAGAGCTTTCTCTTGTCGGCACAGATTGCTGTGTGGCGCGTGGCGCGACAGAGGGAGAATGGGCTTTGCTACCTGTTTGCAAGCCCCTTTTCATCGGCCTCGCTCGCCACCTCGCCGCCCTCTGTAGTTTGTTGGCTCACTTTTCTCGCGCTCAACCGTCGCAGCAATGGGCAAGAAACTCCTCGCGTCCAAGGTCGCCCTCGAATACAAGGAGGAGATATCTGACTTCCTCGCCAAGCTACCAGATGGCAAGCTGCCGCCATTATTAGTGGGCCTCTTGGCGACTGAAGACCCGGCAGGTAAGATGAGGGGGGATGGGGAGGGATAGGACGCAAGGCACACCTGTTGGGCGGGGGATCACACTGTGTTTATATTTTCTGATGACTTTTCAGCGATGATATTCAGCGTGTGCGTGTTTTCTCCCCGTATGATTGCAGCCTGTTTATTGTGCATTGTTCACACGTGGATATTATGTTTAACGACACATGAATAAACCTTTTCTCACTCGTGGATACCATTTCCAGCTGCCCAGTACGCGCAGTGGACCAAGAAGGCGTTCGAGGCCGACGGTCTGCGCTACGAGACTCGCGCCGTGGACCCTCTGGACGTCGAGACGGCGCTGGCCGACCTTAACGCCGACCCTGGCGTCCACGGCATCATTGTCTACTACCCTATCTTCGGCATGACTCCCTCCTACTCCGGCTCCTCGCACGACGACTACCTTCGCGACTCCATCTCCCCCGCCAAGGACGTCGAGGGCCTCTGCCACACGTACCGCACGTCGTTGTACCGCAACGTTCGGTACCTCGACGCGCCCGCCAACACGAAGAAATGCGTGCTTCCGTGCACCGCGCTGTCCGTGGTCAAGATCCTCGAGGCGGCGAAGATCTACGACGAGAAGCTGCCCATGGGCCGGCGGATGCACGGCAAGACCGTCGCAATCGTGAACCGCTCGGAGATTGTCGGCCGCCCCCTCGCCGCCATGCTCGCCAACGACGGCGCCGACGTGTACTCCATCGACATTGACTCGATTTACCTCTTCCGTGGCGGCAAGCTGCACAAGTGCGACAGCGAGACCGCAGAGTCCTGCGTGCGCAAGTCATCCGTGGTGGTCTCCGGTGTCCCCGTCAAGTCCTATCAGATGCCGGCCGAATGGATCCAGCCCGGCACGACGTTCGTCAACGTCGCGTCCTTCAAGAACATTGACGCCGACGCCGTCCTGGCTCTCCCTGACACGCAGTACTGCGGAATGGTCGGGAAGGTAACAGTCACCATGCTCGAGCGCAACCTCTGCCGTCTCTACGCCCAGTACCACAAAGACGAAGACACGTCCTCCACGAGCGACATCACGCAGCTCGTGAGGCAAATGAGGAGGGTGACTAACTACACTGCTTGTGGCGTGTCGTTGCTGGTGGGGATGGCGGCGCTGTCGCTGTTTGGCGCGCAGAGGAAGGCGAGGTGGTGAACGGTGACGGCAAGGCAATCCACTTCACAATCGCCTGTCTCCTGTCGCTGCTAGGCGCACAGAGGAATGCGAGGTGGTGGCAAGGCGGTGAAATTTTCTATAACCACTTCTCCTATCCATTTTCTTTCAAATCTACCTACTCCCCCCCCTCTCTCTAGTTGTAGAGGTCAAGCGTGACACCCTTCATCTCAACGTTGTTGTCGTCGTCCTCGACCTCGTCGCTTCCGATGCCCCTCATCCTCACGACCAGAATGGCTCCGACGAACGCGTTGCAGAACATGAAGATGGCCAGCAGCCAAAGGCTGATGCTCATCTGCAGCAGCCCGCCCAACATGGTGGTGCACAGGTCCCCGTGCACCTCATCCCACAGATCCCCGACGAACCCGCAGTTCATGTTGCAAAGCAGAATGCGGACCTGCTCCATGATGTCTCCGAGCGCGCCCGACGCGGTAGCGACGAGATCGGTGACGGTGCCCTCCAGATTGCCCTGGTAATCGTCGACCAAGTGCATCACGGTCTTGGTGGTTCCCGCGTCGATGGCTTCCTGACTCGGCGAGCAGGTGCTACTGGCGCCGGCGCACTCGGTGCCCAAATCACGAAGCATGTCCTTCTTCAGGTTCAGAGTGTCGACCAAGCCAGGGAGCTCGGCAGAGCCGGTGTCCGAGTCAATCCTGTCCTGGTATCCGTCGTTCTCGTACAGCATGTTAAGAGCCTTGACGAAGTCAGCGCAGTAGTTCTCGCAGCCCGTCCCGCTGGTGCACGCGTTAATGGGGTCAATGAGGGGTTCAGGCGTGCCAATGTATCCGTTTGCCTCCCAGGCATCCGCGCCAGCGAGATCCGCGGCCATAGCATCGAAGTCACTCTTCTCAGTGTACCAGTTGTAGGGGAGCACAGAACTCGGGCTGGCGGTCCCTCCAACACAACTGCCAGGCGTCTCAACAGCTTGCTCTCCGGTACTCCCCCCCGCAATAACGTCGAAGTAACCATCCGGGCCAAGGCGGAAGCAAGGCGATCCAGCTCCAGCAGGGGCAGCCACCTGGGGGCAGTTCAACCCCCCGTACGCGTCGTAACTCGGGTTAGCGTACCACCCAGCGCCGCCGGTGCACACGCCAGCGATGTCGTAGATCCTGTTGATGTACTGCTTGTTGGTCTCAAGCCCCTGGCGGGCGTAAGGCTCGTTGATCAGCTCCGTCTTGGTCTTCCAGGCAGTCACCGTCTTGCCCGCCGCCGCCATGATCACCCAGGGCTCCTCGATCTTGTAGGGAGCCGTCATGTCGTACGTGCCAAAATCATCAAAAGCCGCACTGAAATCGTCGGCGAAAGGGCAGTAACGCTTCGTCGCTACGAAAATGTCCTCGCTCATGCCGCCTTCGGCGACCAGCTTCTGGTACCAGAAAGTCGAGTCGTCGCTCGCGAAGTTCGTCGTCTCGTTCAGGACTTTCGCGAGCGGGGAGACGTCGACGTCCTTGACGAAAACGGCAATCTCCAACACGGGGTCCTTGAGCGCCTGGAACATCGTGTCGAAGTCCGTCTCCTCGATCTCGGCCAAGTTCGTGTCAATGGTCTCCTGGAAATCGACCTTGCTGGACAAGTTAAAAGTGACAACAAGACTGGTGCCGTTCATGCACCCGTTCAACGGCTGCGCAACCTGACTGCCTGCGTACGGCTCAAAGTCCTCCGCAACAATGTTCATGAACTGGCAGATGTCGCTCCACAGCACACACACCAGCATCGTCAGGCCCGCGAGAATCCAAGTCAACGTGACCAGCCCGGATCCGAAGAACCACGTGAGGTTCATCAAGTGGATGAGGATGTCGTCCCACGTGCACGGCGTCCAGTAACTGGCGACGCCGATCAAGCCGAAGAAGACGCAGAAAAGCGCGAGCCCGAAAATGGCGAGCACTCCCATCTTCCTGATAGTCTTGTACTCGTCAGTCTGCGCCTCGGCATCGTTAATGTCACCGTGGTAACCCGTCAGCTGCGCCTGCATATCTTCCATCTGCGTAAAAGCCTGGAGCATAGTTTTCTTCATGTCAGCCCTCCCGTCCACCAACGTACTCTCCATCGTGTCCAGCATCTCCCTGATCGAAGTCTTCGCCTCGACAATCGGCGAGTCGTCACCGGTCACCTGACTCAACGCATCATTCATCGTCGCCGCCGCCTCAGCAGGCAACCTACTCTGGTAGTTAGAGTTGAAGTTCGTAAACGACAAACCAATGTCATCCAGCCCGGTCTCCACGTAATCCGTATCCGCCAGAATGTCAATGCAATCATCAGCAGCGCCATCAACGAAACCTTCGATCGCCTTCATAGGCGTGCTCGCGCCGGTGACGAACGCCTGCATATCGGTGACGCCGCCACGCGCGTGGTCGAACGTGTCGGCGAGCGCTTTGGTGAGATCCTCGTTGCCGATGTACGTCATGAACGCGGACGCGGTGATGCCAGCGATGAAGACGAAGTAGAAGAAGATGGGGGTGCGCACGTGGTAGCAGATGTTGTACCCTTCCTCCTTGGGCTTGGAGGAGCAGCAACGGCAGAGACACGTGTCGCTGAGGCAGCAGCAGCAGCAGCGGGCGACGATGAAGACGGTCCAGATGAGCATGTTGAGGACGGCGAGGACGATGCCGAGGATGAGGTACTTGGCGATGGTGAAGGAGTAGGAATTCTGGTCAAGCGCCGTCGGGTCGGCACCGAGGTACTTAGCGTTGCCGTCGGCCTCCTCCTGCGTGTAGCGAGCCACGCGCTTCAGGCCAGCCTCGGGGGCCTCCCAGTAGCAGTTCGAGCCGGACTCGCACTCGCCGACACCGCAACTAGTGTCGGAGGGGTAGATGCAGCCGCCGCCGGGCCCCTTGAAGGCGTCGTCCTCTGGGACGCAGCGGATCTTGCGCTCATCGAGCTTCTCCTGGTTCGACTCGCACTGCATGGGAGGGGGGGGGGTTAGCCACACGCATGGGGCACACACATGCGCGAACAAAGGGCCACAAGCATATTCATGGCTTGTCGGACGGTCTTCCCTTCTCGCTCTTGGCGCTCACCTGGTAGATCATGATGTTCTTGAGGACTTCCTCGTACCAGTTTCCCGAGTCATTCCTGAGCCCCTCCATGAACTCGACGGCGTCCCCGCCCTTGCTAATGGACGGTTTCTCCTCGACGGGCAGTCCAGTATCGGGGTCAATCTCGACGAGGTCTTTGACGGCATCGGAGATGAGGTCGGTGCAGTTCAGCTCGTAGCCGAGGCGGCGAGTGTGGGTGGGGAAGAGTTCGGTGGCGGAGTTCAAAGCGCGGATAGGGGTGGTGGCGAGAGAGTGGTCTCCGGCGGCGAGCGCGCCGCCTGTGAGGAGGAGGGGGAGGAGGAGGGTGGAGAGGGGCATCTGGGCTGAGAGGGGGTTAGAGAGGGGGGACATCGGGGGGCGCAAACATGTGTGAACAAAGGGTGCGTGTGCGAACAAAGGGGTCACACAGCTTAGGTCGGGTGCTGTTAACAGCTGTCTTTCGCCGGCGCTCGGGTTCATTAGGGAAGAGACCCCTGATGTGTCAAATGAAAAATCCGGTGTGCCCAAGGGGGGCAATGAGGGAGGAGGGCGAGAGATGATGCAGGGGTTTCGTTCGTGTGCCGTGCTGGGGGGAGAGAGAGAGAGAGAAAACATTACGCGGCAAAAGAATCCGGGACCCGGACAGCACTGACCTCCAGTCACGTCCTGAATATGATTGCAGGAATAATGGTGTTCCCATTTTTCCAGATTTTTAGGCAAGGCTTGAGCCTCGCTCAAATTCAATCAGTCCTCACTAAATCGCCCCAAATAGCACGCCGCACTGCGCATTGGCACTGACGAACCGTCGCTGAACCATCACGGCACGATTGTTTGTCGACTGCGTCAGTTCGTTGCTGAATAAAAGCTATATTATTGAGCTCGATACGTTCGTGTCACTTGACAAGTTCGCGTCACTCGACAAGTTCGCATCTTCCTCCTCCCTGTTGCTGCTCCCCATCGTCGAGCACTCCTCCCCGTTGCTGCTCCCCATCGTCGAGCACGTCTCCTGCTTTTTCAGCCCTTCCGCTTGGCGATCGTCTTCGTCGTCCTCGCTGGAAATTACACTATCCTCTTCCCCCCCCAAGTCCCCGCCTGACCCGTCGGCCAATTGTTTGTACCCGACTTCTTCCGCAACCCCCTTCCCCCCTTCTTCCCCCCCACACACTCCCCTCATGAACTCGCCCCACTCTTTCGTAACGTGGCTGTTCAACCCGTACACAATCGCGTTCAAGATGCCCTGCAAACTCCGAGTGCTGACCTGGAAGAAGTACAAAGCGTAGATCGGGTTCGCCGGGACCAGCACATTCTGCAGCCTATTGATCGTCGCCTGCGAAACAAGCGAACGTGAGTGGGAATAAACGGGCGCAATCGAAGGTTGGCGGGGGGGGGGGAACAAGGCGAGCGAGAGAGCAAGCGAGCGCGAGAACAGGCGAGCGCGAGAACCGGCGAGCGCGATACGCTCGCTTCGCTTTCACTTTGGTGTTGTGTACTTGCAGGCTCGCTGCGCTCGCTCTTCCACGACCTTGTCGCCATCTTCTTGCACGTACCCCTGCCCAGCAGAAGACGAGAATCAGCGGATACAGCCTCAACCGCTTGACCATCTTCAAGTACTTGGGCCGCTGCAGCGCCGTCTGCGTCACCGCAACCCTCTGCAGCGCATTCGTGACGAGAATGTACACGCCAGTGTTGAAGCCAATCGCGAGCCAGAGCGGGAGGTAGAACAAAAACAGCCGCCAGATGGTGCCTTGCTGGAAGAAGTTCTCCTGGACCGTCGGGTCGGTGGCCACGTTGTCGCTCGGTGTCGTTATCCAGCACCACGCGCCGCTATTGCCATAGCTGTTCGTCGTGAGGGGCATGAGCATGGCCAGGAGGGGTAAGCCGAAGGCAAAGGCGTGGAATCTGTTTATTAAGTGCACGCTGGTCTTCTGTAGGATGATGAGGCGGAACAGCGTGTACGCAATCACGGTGGTCCAGAGAACGCTCGCGAGTTCGAAGAACGACATGATCATGGCTTGTGAGTAGCATCTCAGAGTGCCGTCTGTGGGGTCGCCGAAGAAGTAACTCACGCAAACTCCCATGTCGCTCAAGCTGAGCCAGAACACGAGCTGGAGGCTGAACTTGCGGAGGCGGGTGAACTTGAGGTACGAGAGGACAATGATTGCGGAGCAAATGAAGGAGAGGGCGGACTCTGTGATTGTTATGGAGAGGAGGACGTGTTCATGGTGCGGAGAGAAGGCGGAGTCGTAGTCGTCAGTGTCTGTGTCTGAGGAGAACGCCATGAAATGGGGCGTCTGGAAAAGTGTCAGTAAACCGAGGAGGAGGGATAACATACAAAGCGACCTGCTGCGGTCAACCAGACGGGCTACAAACGCAGCGACGTCAAAAGACTATCTGCCCCCCCAAACTTGAGAGCCTTTGAAGCGCCAATACGAGTTCCCCCACCATTCCCCCTCTGACACCTAGAAAATGAACCCTACTCAGGGGGACTGTTATCAACCCTACCATTAGAGTGGCCGGGGGGGGGTCACGCACCTTTCAGCTAGTGTGTTGCTCCTGTGTGCGTTGTCGGCCGTGGTAAAGATGCTCCCAGACCTTTGACCTCGTGTAAGTCCTGGTCAACAGTTCCGTGTTCGGATAATGCCTTCTTGCGCGAGAGGAACAGGGTGGACGCACAGGGCGCAGAGGGGCGTGCGGTACCTGAGGCACCTGAGGCACACACAAGCAGGCACACGGCGAGGGTGACGTCCGGATCGTGGATCATTCAACACCACCGGCGTCAGCCCCCTCAGTATCACACTCAGGCGTCGAGATTTTGAGGAACAGTGACACGCCAACGGAACGTTAAAGCGAGTGGCGTGACCCGGCCGTAATCCTTGCCGTTGCAAGACGGCAAGTTATCCCGCCCCTTCTAGCCCCCCCAAACAGATGTGACTATCCAGGGGCGCACCCGCCGGGCTCATGCCCCAGGCAAATCAACGTACAACTAACTATCTATCGTCTCTCTCCGTTAGAGGTCCAGTCCCACTGCCCTCTCTCCATGAAGAATCTCTTCCTCCCCATCCTCCTCCTCCTTCTCTCCACCCCCCCCACAGTCTCCCGGCGACAAAAGGCCCGCGAGAATAACGGCGACTACTCCCATTACCCCGGACACGGCCATGCTCCCCCCCAAGTAACCCACTCTTCAGACTGCCTCGCCTCCTGCAACAAAATCGAGTCGGAAACACTCAACCTTCGCACACCGTGTAACAAGTACCGGCGGCAGTCGCCCGAGGTCGGGCTGGTGTGTTCCGAGAGCTTGCTGAAAGCATACAAGCAAGTGTGCTTGCCGGCTTGTAAACTTGAGGACATCCAGAAGTTCCCGCTGCCAAAGGTAGCGAAGTGCACGGGGATCGGTAGCCCGGGCAAGATCTTGGCGTGTGAGGCGGGCTTCTTTGCAGGCGTGACGCAGACTGTGACGGCGCTTGGGGTTGATTTGAAGAAGAAGGCTGAGGAGGAGGAGAAGGCTAGGGAAAGGGAGGAGTGGGAGGAGAAGGAGAAGGTTGAGAAGGAGCGGCTGGTGAAGGCGAGGGAGGTGGAGCTTAAGAGAATCAAGGAAGTGAAGGAAACGCATGAGCTCGGAGGCGTGACAGAGCACGAGAAAGGCGGCGTCTACCATGATGAAAGCGCTGGCAAAAGCGACGTGCTGCTCGAGAGCGAGAAGCGGGCGCACGAACTGGTGGAGGAGGCGTCCGAGAGGGCACACCAGAGGAGCGAAGCGGTGGGGAAGAACGTGAAGCACTACGTACACTTCAATTACGACGATGGGGACCGGATCATGGCGGTGAAGGAGGGAGAAGACGTGGCTGAGCTCGTCACGGCGTTCTGCAGGCACGAGATTAAGAAGGAACTGGGCGGATGCGTCAGAGAGGTGCTGATGCTGCTCAAAATGACCCATAAAGAACTTAAACTGTGATTCAAAGTATCTCTAAACCGTGATTCTAGCACTCCTTCCCCACTTACTTCTTCGCCTTCGGATAGTTATTCCAGATGACAGTGCTCGCAGACCCGAGTCCAGCGATGCTCGCAATGCCCTCATTAAGCGGCTTGCCTCTGTACTTCCTGTGCAGATCGACGCCCGAGATGTTGCTGAAGACGATGCAGTCGCACACGCTCTTCATGAGCGAGACGTAGTACCCGAACTTCTTGAGCTGCAGGGCCTTGAGTTCTTCCTCCGTCACGCCCTCCTTGCTCGTCACTTCCGCAACGGTCTTCTCGTGGTTCACAATGTCCCTTATGGACTGAATGAGGAACGCGACGGCGCCCATGAAGTACATCCTAGCGCCGAACTGCACGAGCGAAAGCGTGTCAGAGATAGGCGGGAGGAGAACAAGAACGAACAGTGTGTTTTACAGCGCCGGTAATGAGTTTTGAGCCGGGTTTCATTCGCCACGCCACGCTACTGGCCTCGCTTCGCTCTGCTCGCTCCCCTTCTCTCACCTGCTGCGCCGTCTTCGCCAAACTCTTCTGCGTGTCCTTATCATCCCTATACAGGAAGCTCGAGCCGCGAGTCAGCAGGAGGATGTTCTCGCTGACCCAGAACCCGCCGAGGCCGACGCACTTGAGGATCATCAAGGCCTTCTGGTACGTTCGAAGGGCGTTGGCGGGCTTAACTCTCTCGTCCTTCTCATCTCCCTCTAAAGGATCAAAGGTTGGCCTGGCCATAAGTTTTCTGATCTTCTCAATCTCGTTCAGGAACTTGCCGATGCGGAACGCCTTCCTCGACATGGTGAGATGCGCCTTCAAGTCTCCGAACTTGGACGCAGCAGCGGGATCTGACGCGGCGTACCAGAAGGCTAGGAACCGGGAGGAGTAGGCTGCTACCTTGGTGATTTTGTCGCGACCGTCGAGGGTGCACGCCATGCCGACCCAGGGGGTTAAGTTGATGGGCGAGGCGACACTGGCGGCCACTGTGGGAAAGAGGGGGGGGAGAGGCTTGGAACTCATTCTGGCAAGTGAGGATTACTGTTGTGTAATTGAGGGAGTTTGAGACCGGGGGGGATTACACGACGATACGG
>Ga0307985_10000811_pt1 | contig 18010 bp, 12 predicted proteins | sample EllFjometageno80_FD_203155 | JGI IMG/M metagenome (GOLD analysis project Ga0307985, IMG submission 203155) | Marine microbial communities from Ellis Fjord, Antarctic Ocean - #80 | ecosystem: Environmental > Aquatic > Marine > Unclassified | place: Southern Ocean | collected 2014-10-09 | reverse complement strand
TTTATGGGGCTACACCTTCCCGGTGCCAGCTTTGTCCCACCAAACAGTAATTTGCGCGATGCGCTAAACATTCAAGGCACCAAGCAAGTTATAGCTAACACAGCGCTGGGGGATAACCATATTTCCACGTCACAGATTCTTGACGAAAAAGCATGGGTCAATGGGATTGTGGGCCTGATGGCCACAGGAGGATCGACCAATCTTGTACTGCATATACCAGCCATGGCTCGAGCCGCCGGGGTGATCCTGTTACCTCAGGATTTTGCAGATATTTCGGAGATAGTACCGCTATTGGCCAAAGTCTACCCAAACGGCTTAGCTGATGTGAATCATTTTCACGCCGCGGGTGGGCTGCCCTATTTGATATCACAACTACTCGATGCCGGCTTGTTGCATGAAAATGTTAAAACTATCATGGGTCCCGGTCTGCGCCATTATAGCCGCCAAGCGGTGCTCAAAAATGGTAAAGTGGACTATGTAAATGCGCCAAAACACAGCCTTAACCAAAGAATATTACGCCCCATAAAAGATCCATTTCAAATCAGTGGGGGATTGCAAAATTTAAAGGGTAATCTCGGAACTGCTGTGGTCAAGGTTTCCGCTGTTGCTGAAGATCGGCGCTTTATTGAGGCCCCAGCTGCCGTGTTTCAAAGCCAAGATGCAGTAAAAAAGGCCTTCCGATCTGGCGCACTCAACCGCGATGTTATTGTGGTTGTGCGCTATCAAGGTCCTTCGGCAAACGGCATGCCGGAGTTGCACAATCTCACACCATTTTTAGCAATTTTGCAGGATCGTAACTTCAAAGTAGCCTTGGTCACTGATGGCCGTATGTCTGGCGCATCTGGGAAAGTCCCTGCCGCCATTCATCTGTCACCGGAAGCCGTCGACGGTGGAGCAATTGCTCAAATTCAAGATGGCGATATCTTACGATTGGATTTAGTAAATGGAACTCTAGAAACCTTAGCAGAAAATTGGCAAGATAGAAAAATCGTACACCCAGACCTGTCGGACCATCAAGAGGGCTTAGGACGCGAGCTATTCTCTGTGTTCCGGCGTAACGCTGGACCTGCTGCTCAAGGCGCAGGCGTCGTAAATTAGGAAATACTAAATGACCCATTCAGACATAATAGCCAGAATTTGCGCCGCCGCTCCCGTCATTGCAGTATTGACAATCGAACGGGTCGAAGATGCCCAGCCCTTGGCACGAGCCTTGGTTGCCGGTGGCTTGCCCGCCTTGGAAATCACCCTGCGTACAGATGCAGCGCTTGAGGCGATTGCAGCTATTGCCGAGGTAGAGGGCGCTATGACTGGGGTTGGCACACTACTTACCCCCACACAGGTGCGTGATGCCAAATCCGCAGGTGCAATATTTGGAGTGTCACCGGGAGCCACGCCAACCTTGGTCGCGGCGGCACAAGAAATTGACCTACCCCTATTGCCAGGAGCCGCCACAGCTACCGAGGCCATGCGCCTTCTAGAACAAGGATTTATCTTCCAGAAGTTTTTTCCCGCAGAAGCCGCAGGCGGTGCGCTAGCGTTAGGATCCATAGCTGGGCCGTTGCCACAAATCAAATTCTGCCCGACCGGTGGTATTACCCCTGAGAACGTCAAAAGCTATTTAGCTCTGCCCAATACGCTTTGTGTTGGTGGTAGCTGGATTGCGCCAAAGGCGCTGGTGGACTCAGGCTCTTGGGAAAAAATTACACAGATAGCCCGTCACGCCGCTGACCTGCTTCGGTAACGCGCCCAGCTCTACCGCCGCGCCTGATCTTTTTAGGTGAAGGGGCAAGGGCCGCCTGTAAGACCTCTGTCATCGGGTGGTCAGGTAAATCGGCTCCATAATATGAAATACAAAAGGCGATATGCTTAGCTGGATCAGCACTCACAGGGACTTGGATGGCCCAATCAAAGAAAATAGTTTTGCACATTGGAGGCGTAATACATTCAATCCTGTAACTTTCACGTATTAGGCCTTTGGGATCTACATTTTCAACTTTCATATTTGTGCCCTTCAATTTTAACAAGAATACAATCAATAATTTTTGCGCACTCCACACGCTTTCTCACAACCACTAGCTCAAACTCACTATCAGAATCAAATTGCGTTATCCCCAGTAACCGAGCACGTCCACCCTCTCCAAAGCCAGCAGCATAATTATCGGTGCCACACATCAGCCTGTGTAGTAAGCGCAAATCCGACAGCCAATCGTGAGATCGCGCCAATTCATCGAGATCAGCCGCCAAAAAATATACTGAGTTCTGCCCGCTTCGCAATTGTGCAACTGTATCGAGGTCGCGGCAGTTTTGGACCAAAGCAACACTCTGCCCAAAAAGTTCAATGTCTTGAAGGCCACCCGGACCACGCTTTATGTCCCAAAGTCCTCGTTGCAATTTGGTTTCAGCTAACCGCGTGCGCATGTTGCGCAAGCCTGACATTACGGTCGTAAAATCTGCTTTTTCGTCCAAAATAGCCTGCCGTAGAATATTAATTTTTTGGCGAAAATCCATGCTACCAGTTACGGCTCTCGCCCGCGTCAAGGCCAAATGTTCCCAAACCCACGCTTCAGTTCGCTGATAGGCCTCAAACCCAGTCAAAGATGTGGCCACAGGCCCCGCACGGCCAGATGGGCGTAAACGCATATCAACCTGATAGAGCCGGCCATGGGCCGTCGGCGCAGTCAAAGCGGTAATAAAAGCTTGGGTCAACCGTGAAAAATACTGCCTACATGCTAGGCTCTTAGCTCCATCCGATAAAGAGTTTGCATCGGCATCAAAAATCAAAATTAGATCTAAATCTGAAACCGAGTTTAGCTTTCCCGCCCCAAGTGACCCCATAGCCAGTATAGTATTATCTGACTTTGCTATATAGCCATATTTTTTTGCAAACTCGGCATGCACAAACTCAAACAATACCGCCAATACGGCTTCCGCCAGTTGGGCATATTGCTGTGATGCCCGCTTGGGCGTGATGAACTCTTGCAGCACATGAACCCCAATGCGGAAATGCCATTCCTTGGTCCAAATACGTGCCACGTCCAAACCGGTTTCATAGTCAGAGGCGCTCATCAGTGCAGAGGAAAGCTGTTCCTGCAATACATCTTGATCTGGCCAAGGCGCAAAAAACTCACCACTCAGCACTGCATCTAATACACCAGAATTTAAACCTAAGTATTGAGCCAAGGCTGGGGCACTCACCGCTATATCCGTCAAGAGGTCTACTAATTTAGGGTTCGCAGCAAAAAGAGAGAATACTTGAATTCCAGCAGGTAATCCCTTTAAAAAATTATCAAATTGAATCAAAGCCTCTCTAGGGTTAGGGGCGAGTTGTAGCCGTGACAATATCTCAGGACGCAAGGTATCAAATAAAACCGTAGCCCGTTCTGAACGCATAGCAGCGTAGCTTGGCCAATGGTGCGTGATATCATGATGCTCTTCTAGAGCCACGTCAGGCGCCACTCTTGATGTTGGGGCAAAGAAGGCTTCTGTTATTTCATGTACTGCATTTAAACGCACCGACAAATTTCCCAAGAATGCATCAACGGACTGGCCACAAAGCCCCGCCACCCGTGCCAAGCCCTCTTCTGATTGCGGTACGCTTTGAGTCTGTGCGTCACGGATCATTTGAATAGCATGTTCCGTGTGACGCAACACCTTATAACTAGCTTGTAGATGATCACTAGTCGTAGTGGGCACCCAATCTTTAACAACCAACTGATCCAATGCTGTGAGCGTTTGCGCCGACCGTAGTTCAGGGTCACGCCCACCAGAAATTAGTTGTTGGGTTTGAGTAAAGAATTCAACCTCCCGAATACCACCACGCCCCAATTTCACGTCATGCCCGGGCACTTTTATATAGCCGCGCGCACCAGTCTTAGTACGGATTTTCAAACGTAGTGCGTGAGCCTCTTCAATGGCAGCGAAATCTAGATGCCGCCGCCAGACAAAGGGTACTATTTGTTCAAGAAACGCAGCCCCTGCTGCACGATCACCCGCACATATTCGGGCCTTAATGAAGGCTGCACGCTCCCAGGTCCGGCCTAAACTTTCATAATAATCTAGTGCAGAAGACATACCTACACAGATCGGTGTCACTGAAGGATCTGGCCGCAACCGAAGGTCAGTCCTAAATACATATCCATGTTCAGTGATATCATTGAGGACCTTAGTCGCTGTTCGCGTAGCTCGCACTAAAACTTGGCGGAGCGCTGAGGCCTCAAGGTAATCCATATTCCGATCGTCAAACATTACAATTAGATCAATATCAGAGGAATAATTTAGTTCTCCCGCACCCATTTTACCCATAGCCACAACGAAAAAGCCAGTGTCTGACGGTAGCTTCCCTGAAATCTGATAGGGTGCCAAAGCTGAAGCGAAGGCCACTTGCACCGCCACATCGGCAAAATCTGTAAGAGCTTGAGTTGTTTGACTGAGCGGATAGGCACCAGACAACTCTCCCATAGCTAAAAAACCTGCCACCCGCCGCTTTGATGTCCGCAAGACTTGCCGCACAACTTCAGGCGCTGCAGAATCTAGGTCTATAGGCAGAAGCCCTGTCAGTGGCGATTCTTCATATATTGCGTTTGAGATCCATTCCTGTTCTTGCCGCAAAATAGTGAGCAGATATGGACTACATCCTCCCATACCCTCTAAGAGTTCGGCAAGGTCACCTGTTACTGCCCAATCGGCACTTAGCGATTGTCCAGACGCGAGATCATATGCAAGTGGAACCTGTTTAATTGAATTGAAGACTGCCATTGCCTCAAACTGAGGAGCAACCGACATAAGGTCAATGGGGTAACGATGAGTAAAGTCTAAAACGTGTAAAATACGCACTGGTTACAGACAGAGAAGATATTGATATAATTATGACTGACACAGCAAAAATTACCCTTACCACTGCTGAAAGCCTTAGTTGCAAAATAGGTCAGATTGCGAAACCTATTGTCTTCCAAGGCAGCAACACTAGGCCACTTTATTTATTACTGACCGACGAACATCAACAATTAACTTAAGAATGGCCTCCGCACTGGCTGATGAGAAACTAGTAAAAGCCCCCACAAATGTAATCCGGAACGTAACGGGCTTTGCCATTGGTCGGGTTAGTCTAGTTGATCATCTAAAACTTATTATGACATTTTTTGTTATTTATTGAATAAAATTTCTAGTAATTTAAGCCGGAACAGGCATTCAAATTCTTATTTTTGGCTGTGTTTCTCGAATAATGTAACGTCTCTCCAACGGCCTAATTTCAAAACTTTGCTGACGATATATATTGATTTGATTATTTATTGTCAGCCAGACTATTACTGCTCCAAAGGCGGTAATGCCGACCCAAAAGCGTACAATAAAACTTTCTAAGATTTACTATTGGAGATTGAGATTTAGCTTGATAACTTTACAAGAAAATTGATTGGTTATCATGCACCATACTGTTCCCTTAACTTCACAGTTCTATGTCACCGCACCACAGATATGTCCTTATCTTGAAGGCCGTATGGAACGTAAGTTGTTCACCTCCCTTCAGGGTACGAATTCCAGCAGCCTGAACAATGCCCTGTCAAAACAGGGTTTCAGGCGATCACAAAATGTACTCTACCGCCCAGCGTGTGTGGCATGCACCGCCTGCCTTTCAGCTCGTATTGATGTGGACAAGTTTTTTCCCAGTAAAAGCCAACGTCGGATCTTAAAACGTAATGCAAATTTGTTACGCCGCCCCAATGCGCCATGGGCTACGGAAAAACAATATGAACTATTTAGACGATATCTCGATGTCCGACACGCCGAAGGTGGGATGGCAGACATGGATATCTTTGAATTTGCAGCCATGATTGAAGAAACACCTGTAAACAGTCGCGTGATGGAATATAATACACAAGCAGGAGATTTGGCCGCTGTATGCTTAACCGATATTTTCGATGATGGCCTATCATTGGTCTACAGTTTCTTTGATACAGACAGGTCTAAAGACTCAATCGGCACATTTATGATTCTTGACCATATAACCGTCGCGCGCGCAGCTGGTTTGCCCTATGTTTATCTCGGCTATTGGGTGCCAGGCAGTGATAAAATGGCATATAAGGCCCATTTCTCTGCAGTTGAAATTTTCCGCAATCAGAAGTGGACGCCAATTGATCCAACAGACAGCTATCAGACTGAAACTAATCCTCTGGAGGTAAGGACAATTACTCAGCAAGTAGAAAATATATCAATGCCAGGTGTCTTGCATAAAAGTGATACCTAACCATTTTTAAAAAATGGTTAGCACCAAAAATACATGAACCAATAACTTATTATATTTTAAGGTAATCAAAACTAGTCAAAGAATTGATGATAATTGTGGCTCCCCATAGGCACTAAATCAATCATGATAGACTCAAAATTTAGGTAATTTTAAATAAAATTTTATAATAAAAGAATTCTGTTGGGATCCAAAATAAACTAAAGCCTAAGAAACTACAAACATCACATTTCACCAAAGCATCATTCTAGCGCCCTTAATTCAATAATAATTTGTGTCTCGAAAACTACAGTTAGAATTTTCGACATTAACAAACTTATCCAAATGCCCACCACCAAGCGCCCCAATCAAGATTCCTGATACCCATTTTCTGAGTAGAGAAGTTTCAACGCTGCCCCAAGTATAGCGTGACCGCGCAGATGCAAGAGAGGTGAAAATAATTGTGCTCAGAAACGTAGAAATGGTCATATGCATTTATAATTCCCGTGAAAAGTTAATGGCGCTAAGAATCCCAAATAGTCCAAGGCAATACCAACACCGAGAAGACTAGCAAGGATACCCGAAAGCACTGATGCAACCATGAGGCCAACAATAATAGTCATAATCTTTTGTGTTGTGAGTTGATTCACCAATCAGAAACTCAACGCCGCTCCATCAGCACGTGGGTCTGTAGCAGTTTCAACTAAACCACTTGGGTGAAGGACCAAAGCACCTGCATGGCCTGTCAAGTCACTGTATTCAGGTAGTAATTCAACATCATGGCCCGCTAATTTAAGATCATTGATCAAACCTTCATCAAACCTACTTTCCAGCTTTAAGCTTGTACTGTCATCACCCCAAGTTCTACCTAGCAGCCAGCGAGGCGCAGTCACAGCTGCCTGTAGGTCCATGCCGAACTGGACATAGCGCGTAAAAACAGCAGATTGTGTTTGTGGCTGACCCTCACCGCCCATCGTCCCGTAAGACAACACGCGGCCATCGCCCAGATGCGCCAGCGCAGGGTTGAGCGTATGGAATGGTCTGCGGTACGGGCCTACCTGATTTGGTCCAGGCGCTAGCGAAAAGCCTGCACCACGATTCTGGAAAAAAACACCCGTGTCAGTGCAAGTTAGGCCTGAACCAAATTCCCAATAAACACTTTGAATAAAGCTGACCACCGTGCCATCACTATCTGAAGCTCCCATCCAGATGGTATCGCCCTCTGCTGGGTTATACGGCCATTCGAGGGCCTTGGTCTTATCAATTTGCGCAGCTTTTTCATCAAGTTTTGCGTCCTGCAACCAGTCTTGCGCCTGAACCGTCATATAATCAGGATCACCCAGTTCAGCGTTGCGCTGGATAAAGGCCTGCTTAGTGGACTCGACCAGCCCATGAAGATGGTCAAAGCCTTCGCCAGTTTTCACACCCAGGCGATCAAATAATCCAAGGATCATCAAGGAAGCAACGCCCTGTGTAGGGGCTGCAGTGTTAAATAGCTGTCCGTACGATGTATCGACCACCAGTGGCTTCACAACTTGTGCCCTATAACCCGCAAAGTCAGCTGCACGCAGCGGACTTTCATTTTTCTCAAGGTAAGCCGCATGAGTACGCGCCAAGTCGCCTTCATAATAGCTCCGCAATCCGTACGTTGAAAGATGCTCTAGCGTCTCACCAAGGCTTTTTTGAACCATCCGATCGCCCGCCTGCGGCGGTACGCCATCAATCAAGTAAGTTTCTGCAAAACCCGGCACATTCTGCAGACCTACCAGTTTTTCAGAAGTGCAAACTGCCTGATTTCCAGTGACAGCTATGCCTTCCTTAGCATGACCGATAGCGTCAGCGAGCAGTTGCGATAAGGGAAGACGACGTTCCCTAGGCACCAACGATAGCGCAGTGTCCCAGCCGCTGATCGTACCGGGTACCGTCAAAGCAGCAAGTCCACCCCTTGCTGGAATTCCTTTGGTGTGCCCTTTGGAGGCGTAAAACTCTGGCGTTGCTAGCGCCGCGGCTGTACCACAGGCCGAAATGCTAACAGGCGATTTGCCTGGCTGATGAATAATCCAGAATCCGTCCCCGCCGATGCCGTTCATATGCGGGTAAACTACCGCGATAGTAGCTGCTGCTGCCACCATAGCTTCTATCGCAGTACCGCCTTTCGCCAAAATATCGCGTCCAGCAAGGGCAGCAAGCCGGTGCGGCGCAGTAAAACCACCGTTTAAACCAAGAGAAGATTTCAGCATTTTAATACCCTATCGCTAGTACATTGTATTTCCAATTTTTATCAATTTCTTAAGAAATAGTTTGCAAAATTGTATAAACCACTACGCCAATGATTATTATACTTCCAACTAAGACAAGAAGAGGTTCAGCAGCCTTATTATTGAAGAAGGGTTCAATGAACGGCCAGATATATTTTTTAATCATAATGGGCCCGCTTGTTCGTCCTATTTGGAAAAGGGACTACTCGTAAAGCAACCCTTTGATTTATTGAAAAGTAAATTCTAGAAATTCAAGGACAGGTCTCGATGGACCGCGGTGCAAGACGCAAGATAGAGAGCCTGCTCTCGGTTAAGAGACTCCTGCTGGCGTATTCCAATTGTCCCACCAAGAGCGTTCACATAGCTTTCTATATCCCCACGCAGGCCACCTTCAGCGACAGAACGCCATTCGATTTGATCCTTGTAGAGTTTCATCACTTTTTGAAAGTCCTCTAAAGCTTTTTCACGGTTAAGTTTACGTTTCCCTAGAGATTTTTTGACCTTGCCCAGTTGTTTTTTGACATCGTCAGCCCCCGAAATACCGCGCACTATGCGCTCCATAGCCTTAACAGCTTGTTCAGCATCAGGGAAATCAGCCATTTCGATCACTACTCCCAACTCCTGAAGTGGGCCTTCTAACGCTATGTAAGCCTCTGTTGCCACAAAAACTGATACGACTTCCTTTGCAGATTCGTAGGCGTCATCCGCAGCTCGGCGGTATCCGTTACGAGCTGTAGTTTCCGCGCCAGTCAGCTTTTGGAACGTCTCATAATCTGCGCTCCAAGACACTGGAATCTCTAATCGAAGTTGGGCAAGTTCAGCCTCTAAATTAGACATTTCTACTTGTAAAATATCTCGTTCTGTTGTGAAATTTCCACCCTCTAAGCGCCCAAATTCTTTTTGGGCTAAGTCCATTTTTTCGGTCGCCTTACGTATTCTCTTTTCGAGGCCTCTGACCTTAATAAGACGTGGACGAAATTCATTTTCCACCGAAACAACAGCAGTATGACTAGTAGTGATATCAGTTAAAGATAAAATAGCGAGTTCTGAACTTTCAATGGAGCCTGAAATTAACGCTTTTAGTGATTTGGGTAGGCCGTTTGTATCTAATAATTTAGCAGCCTCTATAGCAGAAAATGTAGCGCCACTTTCATTGTTGAGTTTATCAATCACAAATGTATCAAGACAAAATTGGAATCTTGGATTGCGTGGTGGAGGCGCTGTCTCGGCAAGATAGTTTGATCTATTTGGCAGATAATTAACAAGTTGTGGATAACCACCGACAATTATTAATGCCGCTAATTGCAGACAGATAAATGGTACAACGCCACGATACATTTGAACTGTTTTGACTACTGCCGGTGCTACACCGCGCAGGTAAAAAAGAGCAAACCCAAAAGGTGGTGTGAGGAAGGAAGTTTGAATATTCAAACCAATCATAACACCAAGCCAGACAGCAGTGATATTAGCACCAGGATCCGCAAGTAAAATGGGCGCAACAATTGGTACTACGACTACAGCGATTTCGATAAAGTCTAGGAAAAATCCAAGAAGAAATATCACAATCATTACTATAATAAACTGGACCCAAAATCCGCCAGGTAATGAGTTTAAAAAGTCACGGACTAATTCCTCACCACCAAAAGCGCGAAATGCTGAAGTTAACATTGCAGCACCGAGAAGAATAATAAAAACAAGAGCAGTAGTTTTTGATGTCTCCATCATAACACCACGCAAAGTATCTTCGATATTCAACACCCTAATTCCACTCCAGACTAGACCCAAAAATATGAAAATAGTTCCGATAACACCGATCCAGATACCTCGCATATCCATTGCTGAATCAGCCGCTTTGATGTTCATATCATAGTTTTGAAGAGCATAACCAATAACTAACGTTCCCAAGATACATAAGTATGCAGGGACAAAGGTCCATTTATTTGAACCTACTAACCGGTATCCCGCCATAACCAATGCGCCAGCGGCACCAATGGCTCCAGCTTGGTTTACGGTAGCAATACCCGATATAATCGAACCCAAAACAAGGAATATTAATGATAACGGTGGTACAAGCGTTACAAACACTTTTCCCCAAAATTTTCTGTCAAACTTACCATCATAGATTACGGCTGGGGCAGCCGCCGGTTTGAAAAACGCATATACTAAAATATAAGTCATATAAATTGCCACTAGCAGCAAACCTGGAACAAATGCTCCCAAGAACATTTCACCGGCACTGGTAGACGTCACATCAAAAACACTAGGCATTTGAAATTCGCCCGTGGCTGATTTGTATAGGCTTTTGCGAAGGCTGCCAGCCTGATCTGCGGCGGAAGCAAGTTGATCAGCAAGTATGATTAACACAATCGAGGGAGGTATTATTTGTCCAAGCGTGCCAGAGGCAGCAATTGTTCCGGTTGCCAATGAAGGTGAATAATTATTTCGTAGCATTGCGGGCAATGAAATCATACCCATCGCAACAACTGTCGCTCCAACAATGCCGGTTGTCGCTGCCAATAAGGCGCCCACGAAAACAACAGAGATTCCCAGACCACCAGGAATGCGACCGAAAAGTTGTGCCATTGTTACTAGTAGATCTTCGGCAATTTTTGAACGTTGCAGCATTATTCCCATGAAAATAAATAGTGGGATTGCTATTAGAGTATCCCGTTCAACTTCCCAATAGACGCCACGTAAATTCAAGACACCAGCAGACAACCACTCAAACGGGCCTCCAGAGTGAAAGTACGCAGATATATTTCCATCAAAGAAGAAACCAGCAATCGCAGCGAGGCTAATGGTGATTACTGCAGAGCCGGGCAAGGCAAATGCTACTGGATAGCCTGAGCCTAACGCAATTGCCATAATAACGACTAGAATAAAGAGAAAAAATAATTCCATTATAACCTCAATGCCCTACCGGCTGCATGATGCGCTTGCCTGGTTCGCCTTTTATGTCAGCCCATGCGAACAGCAGATAACTAACGAACTGAATATACATTGTAATCGCAAAAACTCCCAAAAAACCAGCCATTTGGTATTTCACAAATAACCCAATAGATGCCGTTTGAGAAATTTCAAAATTCATAATTGGGCTGTTAATAATTGATTGTTTTCCATTCATTCCAACAATTAATATCACCCCGCAGGTTGTAAGCCCGAGCAATAAAGTTCCAACAAAATTTGCAATGCCTTTCGATCGCTCGCGCATTCCCGCAAATATGATGTCGACACGCACGTGGCCCTCATCGTAGAGGGTATAAGCCGAAGATAATAGGAAAAGAGCGGCGTACCAATAACGAACTAAATCACCCATGAATGCCTGCTCATAAGAAAATACAAACCGCGAAACTACGATCAATAATTCTGCTATCACTATCAATATTGCTAACCAAATAAATCCTAAGGTGCGGGTCACTGCCCCAAGAAAAAACCCCAATATAAGAAGAGGGATGTGAATATACGCTCCTACAAAGAACGGTTTATTGAAATCTCTACCGGCGCCCTCCCAGAAAAAAACATCAGCAAAGTCTTCAACTCGCATGAAGGCAACCACGACGTCCGCTACGCCTACTAAAAAAATCCCCCAAAAAAGAGATCTTACTAAATAAACATTAAATTTGTGAATCTTATCCGCGTCCATACGTAGCGATCTCTGCCGCGTTCTAAGCGCGTATGATACCGCAACAGCTATCAAGATCAGATAGACTATCACAGGAGTTGGATTATCAAACCGTAGATTGGTTTCTACGCCCAGACTTAGTTCTAATACGTTATTTATTAAAAAGGCAGCCAACACGGCTAAAAGGGACCAAGATATTGCTCTGATTAACAGGGATGAACTCATAATCTTTCCAGCCCCTGCCATTTGATCTGGCATAGTCATCTAATCACCTTTTATTTGATGAAACATTTAATAGATAGAGTGCGCCAGTCTACTGGCGCACTCTAGGTTCAAATCAAATTTAACCTATGTCAAAAGCACGATTTCGCTGATTTAGATATGTTCCTTCAAACTGAGCGATCATACCACCAATTTCACGCATTCCTTTTTGGTATGCATCATCAACTTCAGTTGCCAAGGCAGAATGGTCACGTGTTTCGGCAAACACTTCACGCGCGCCTTCCGCCATTGCGTCCCAAACATCATCGTTGAACTGACGGACTTGGACGCCCTGCTCTTCTTGCAACTTGGTCAGGAATTCTCCGTTACGAGCCATCACTTCGTCATGGGCGTGTGCATGCTCTTCAGCCGCCGCAGCCTGAATGACATTTTGTTCGAAGTCACTAAGACCTGCCCACCATTCAGCATTCATTCCGAGAGCTAAACAGCTACCCGGTTCATGCATACCAGCTGTATAATAGTATTTGGTCGCTTCATAAAACTTCATGAAGTAATCATTCCATGGGCCGACCCATTCTGTCGCATCAATCGCGCCAGAAACTAAGTTTTCATAAATTTGACCACCTGGCAGGGAAACAGTCGACGCACCAAGCTTGGAAAGAACTGTTCCACCAAGGCCTGGAATACGCATTTTTAGACCCTTAAAGTCGTCGCCGCTTTCGATCTCTTTATTAAACCAACCACCGGCCTGTGTACCAGTAGATCCAACTGGAAGAGCCTTGATACCATACCCACCAGAGACCTTATCCCAAAGTTCCTGACCACCGCCAAACCGGATCCAAGATGTCCACTCCTGAGTGGACATACCAAACGGTACCGATGTAAAGTATGCAAACGCAGGGTGCTTACCGATCCAGTAATAGTCAGCTGCGATGTATGCCTGACTGTTCCCGGAGGCTACTTCGTCAAATGAGTCAAAAGCACCGACACGTTCACCGGCTGCAAAGTACTCAACATTTAATGCACCATTTGAAATTTCACCGACCCTGCGAGCAAACCGCTGAGCTGATGTTCCAAGCCCTGGGAAGTCACGGCCCCAAGTGGATACAATTGTCATTGTTTTTCCGTGGCTTCCAGCAACGGCTGGAGCGGCTAAAGCAACTCCAGTAGCGCCAATAGCTGCGGCTGTTAAAAATTTACGACGTTCCATGTAGTTTTCTCCCGAACTATGTCTAAAACTTGGATCGGCTCTCCCAAGCAATCCAATCTGGTAAACTGTAGTTACCAATTCGTAAATACTAGCACGATAATCACAGCCGGCTAGTGAAAAAATGTGGCGTAAATTACTAATCCGAACATATTGCCAATCAATCCAACGAAGTGAACTTTAAAAAAGGTCTAATTGAACTGATTTAAAATAATATTTTAGCATACTGTATTTTCTATCTGCGGCAGACTGCCACATGATTAAAGGAGCGTTAGGCATGGGAAGCAGTATAACTAGTTTTTGTTATTTTTTTAAGTTAATTTACTGGTTTAAAACTAATCTGTTAACGCTCACTTCATAACACTGCACTTTAAGTTAACTACTTTAAACACGCCCCGGTAAAAATACTCATGACCCCCTTCAAATTACAGAAACCTTATTAATAGCGAAATCTGGCTGCCAGAAACCATATGCTAAAGTATGGAATTTTACAGACCTAAAACAGGCAGTAATTTGCAATTCTTACGCTAAAAGGCTATTTTAGGAAATAAAAAACCCAGAAACGTGTCTTTTTAGTCAGAAAATTTAAAAAACTTGGTTGACGCCCCTGTTATGGCCTCGTAGGCTAAAAACACGTTCATAGGGATTTGCATGAAATCTAATCTCCTCAATATGATCGTGCAACAAAAGGGGCGCTTATGTTAAAAGCGTTACGTCTCTGTACTCCGCCCCCGCGAACCGGGGGCTTTTTTATGGCAATAATGAAAGAGAAATAATATGACCCAAACAATGTCAGGCGCCAAAATGGTTGTTCAAGCTTTGATCGATCAGGGTGTTGATACTGTGTTTGGTTATCCCGGCGGGGCGGTCCTGCCAATATACGATGAGATTTTTCAACAAAACAGCATTCGACATTTTTTAGTACGTCATGAACAAGGGGCCGTGCATGCAGCAGAGGGCTATGCCCGCTCCACTGGAAAGCCGGGTGTTGTGCTAGTAACCTCTGGCCCGGGTGCCACCAATGCCGTGACCGGCCTAACCGATGCGCTGATGGATAGCATTCCGCTAGTTGTTTTGACAGGACAAGTGCCGACTTTTATGATCGGTTCTGACGCTTTTCAAGAGGCTGACACTGTAGGCATTACCCGCCCCTGCACTAAGCATAATTGGCTGGTTAAAGACACCAATGACTTGGCCACAACTCTGCATACAGCATTTCACGTGGCTACCGTTGGCCGGCCAGGCCCAGTTTTGGTTGATATACCCAAAGATGTACAGTTCGCTGATGGCATTTATCAGGGACCTTCAAAGATGAAATCCCATTACCAGCCACAGGTGAAAGGTGACATCGACGCCATCACACAATTGGTCATAGCTATGGAGACCGCCAAAAAACCAATTCTTTACACAGGTGGTGGCGTAATTAATTCAGGACCACTTGCAAGTCAGTTATTGCGTGAATTGGTGGCGGCCACTAACTTCCCAATCACATCAACACTGATGGGGCTTGGTGCTTATCCAGCTAACGGTGAAAATTGGTTAGGTATGTTGGGAATGCATGGGCTCTATGAAGCTAATATGTCGATGCATGATTGCGATTTGATGATTAACATAGGAGCGCGATTTGACGACAGAATTACCGGGCGCCTAGACGCTTTCAGCCCAGATTCAACTAAGGCCCATATTGATATTGATCAGTCGTCAATCAATAAAGTGATCCGCGTTGATATACCAATTGTGGGTGATGTGGCACATGTGTTGGAAGACCTCCTCAAAGTTTGGAAGGCTCGCGGCCGTAAAACCAATTCGGAAAGCCTTAAAGGTTGGTGGTCAGAAATTGGTGCTTGGCGCAAAATCCGATGTTTGGATTACAAACCGGATATAAAGACCATCAAGCCACAATATGCGCTTGAGCGTCTTGAGGCGCTCACCAAAGACCAGGATCGCTATATCACGACAGAAGTGGGTCAGCATCAGATGTGGGCCGCTCAGTACTTGGGTTTCAATGATCCCAATCGTTGGATGACATCTGGCGGTTTGGGAACTATGGGCTATGGATTCCCTGCCTCCATCGGCGTGCAAGTAGCCCATCCTGAAAGTCTTGTTATTAACGTCGCCGGAGAGGCAAGCTGGTTGATGAACATGCAAGAAATGGGCACTGCCATGCAATACGGCCTACCGGTCAAGCAATTCATTCTCAACAATGAGCGTCTTGGTATGGTCCGCCAGTGGCAGGAGTTACTACATGGCGAGCGCTATTCGCAAAGCTGGTCAGAATCCCTGCCCGACTTTGTAAAATTGGCTGAAGCTTTTGGAGCCAAGGGTATTCTATGCTCAGATCCCAGTGATCTAGACGATGCCATTATGCAGATGCTGAACCATAATGGCCCAGTTATTTTTGATTGTTTGGTTGAGAAACATGAAAACTGCTTCCCAATGATCCCATCAGGCAAAGCGCATAACGAAATGCTACTGGGAAATGCTGCTATAAAAGGTGCAATAGATGCAGCTGGCTCGGTTTTGGTATAGGGAGAAATTACATGAATAAATTAAACATCGCCAAAGGCTCAACCTCCAAGTCTGCTTATAATCTACGTTCCAGCCATGAAGATGTGATCGAGCGTCATACTTTAGCCGTGCTTGTCGCTAATGAACCTGGCGTATTGGCTCGTGTCATTGGTTTATTTTCTGGTCGGGGGTATAATATCGAAAGCCTTACCGTGGCTGAGGTGGATCATGAAGGCCACACTAGCCGAATTACCATTGCTACCAGTGGTACACCTCAAATCATTGAACAGATCAAAGCCCAACTAGGTCGGATTATTCCGGTTTATAAAGTGCATGATCTAACAGTCGAGGGCCCATCTGTTGAGCGTGAATTATCGCTTTTTAAGGTTAGTGGTAAGGGTGAAAAACGTGTAGAGGCCCTGCGTTTAGCCGATGTATTTCGTGCGAATGTAGTAGATAGTACTTTAGATAGTTTTACCTTTGAGGTGGTGGGCAGTCCAGAAAAGATCGATGCTTTTTCTGAATTGATGCGACCCCTAGGCCTCCACGAGATCGCACGAACCGGAGTAGCGGCTCTGTCACGAGGCTAGACGCAATTTTATGCTCACCAATGCTAGGCCCGCATCTGGATGTGGGCCTTTTTTACGTATAACCTACAATTCAGCTGCCACAGAGGTCGTAGTGAGGAAGGTTTTGTCGCGATAGGCAAAGTTAAAACTCAAAATATAGCGTACCACTAAAACATAGTGGAGATTTTCATGGCCAAAGACTTTACCCCAACCGATATCGTCTCAGTTCAACGTCCTGTGGATAAGGCAAACGGGCTACCTAATGCTCATTACACTGACCCACAGGTGTTCAGTGAGGAATCCGAGGCTGTTTTGAAATCTACTTGGGCAGGTCTCGCCGTAGGAGCCGACGTGCCGATCGCAGGCGACGCAAAGCCAATAAGTTTTTTGGGCATACCGTTGTTGTTACTACGTGACAGAGATGGCAACATTAGGGTCTTCGAAAACATCTGCCGCCACCGTGGCATGCAATTAGTCAGTGAAGCCAAAAATATTGAAGGTTCAATCCGCTGCCCATACCATTCTTGGTGCTATTCCACCAAAGGCAAACTAGTCAGCACTCCGCATGTAGGTGGCGCAGGCCACAACACCCATCCCAGCATAGTTAAGGAAGAACTTAGTCTCAATGAAGTGCGCAGCAAGGTGTGGCGTGACGTAGTTTTTATAAACATCTCAGGAGATGCGCCCGATTTTACCGATGTACATGCACATCTAATTAATCGTTGGTCGGAATTTGACTGTCAAATTTTTCATGGTGGTGCTGAAAGTAAGTTTAAGCTGGAACTGACGGCCAACTACAAGCTGGCGGTAGAAAATTATTGTGAGAGCTACCATCTACCATGGATCCACCCCGGCCTAAACAGCTATTCGCGGCTAGAAGATCACTATAACATTGTAAAATATGGGAAATATTCTGGTCAAGGTACGTTGGTCTACCGGCAGTTTAGAGCCGAAGATGGCTCCCCTGCCTTCCCAGACTTTCCAAACCTGTCAGAACAATGGAATGAAGGGGCAGAATACATCACCGTTTATCCAAATGTATTGCTCGGTGTGCAGCGCGATCACGCTTTTGCGATTGTATTAGAGCCAAAAGCTTATAACAAAACCGTCGAACATATACATTTCTACTACGCATCTGATGCCACAGATTCAAAAAGCCGATCCAAAAATACCCAACAGTGGATAGAGGTTTTTGAAGAAGACATTTTTGTGGTGCAAGGCATGCAATCGGGTCGATATGCACCTACCTTTGACGGTGGAAGGTTTAGCCCGGTGATGGATGAACCGACCCATTGCTATCACGACTGGGTGGCACGCAAAATATCGACATATCGTGGCTAGCGACGGCAGAGACTTGAATACTGAAATCTTGGCTGCTCACGCCGAAAATAATTATTTTCTCTTAAT
>Ga0307985_10000803_pt1 | contig 18068 bp, 10 predicted proteins | sample EllFjometageno80_FD_203155 | JGI IMG/M metagenome (GOLD analysis project Ga0307985, IMG submission 203155) | Marine microbial communities from Ellis Fjord, Antarctic Ocean - #80 | ecosystem: Environmental > Aquatic > Marine > Unclassified | place: Southern Ocean | collected 2014-10-09 | reverse complement strand
GTTGGTGATAATGCTGATTTTGCACCGAGTGTCGCAAATGACTTGCTGTATGCAACTGGTGGGAGTGTATTACTGGTTCTTGCTGGATTATTGCTATTCTTCCTAAAGGGTGGCATGGGTGGTAGTGGATTAGTCACTGACACAAATCAACACTGGGATGAGGACCGTCACAATGCAATGCAAGATGAAATGCTCGGAATGAATGATACTATTGACAAAGAACTTCCTCAACTGGATGGAATAGATTCAACAAGCCAGTTTGCAGAGCAGATAGATCCAGTAGTATCAACGCCTTTTGGAGAACAACCTACAAGTTTTGAGCCACGAACATCTGCTGCACAAAACACTGCTGCATCAGAAGCCTCAAATGAACTATTAGGAAACAATTCGCAGCAACAACCTCAGAATGTGAATGATATATCTGATGTGCTGGATGACTTATTCGACTGAATCGATTTCACTCTAGGCGCTTTCCGCCAATACGAAGTTCTGTCTTCAATGGCATTTGCTGTTCCCATGCAAATTCCTTGACAATTCTCCAGCCCTTTTCAGAACCTTCGTAATCTTTGACTTCAATAATTTTATTTCTTGTATTAGCCTTGAATGCAGCGACTGGTTCCGCATTCTTGAATACTAGGTATGCTGAACCAAATCCAAATTTCTCTTTCAAAATCCCTGAGAAGTATGGTGCGATTGGGTCGCTAGGAGGTAGGACGAAATCACGAATTGGAGGAATCTTATTGGACTTTTCAAGAAGTTCCTTACGACCCCAGCAGACTTCATGTAAGTCTTCGATTAGGAATCCTTTGATTAGAGTTCCATCCTCTTCAAAGGAATTCAGAATCGCCTTCAATTCTTCTGGCTTAAATGGAGTTCCTGCTAGGCGCAGCAATTGTTTCAATGTAATAACTGGGTATTCAGCGACAAGTTTGCGTAAATATTCTCTACGCAATTCAACTCTATCAACATCATCTCTTTGAGTAACAGTTCTATATCCGCCTCTAAAGTCCTGTACGATATGACCAGATTTTACCAGTGGTTGTAGTAATTTCCTGAATTGTGATTGGGTTAATGCATGTCTCTCTTTGAAGATTTTAGGGTCTGAATTGACTGAGAAGAATTCAATTACATCCCATAATTCATCATCAGGAGGTAATCCTCTAATTGTCAACAAGTCTCGGAAGTGTTCGTATGTTGCCCAAACCTGATGGCCTCGCATATTGATTCCTTGGTGCAGTCGGTGTGCACTAGCCATGCTCTTTAGGTCGACACGGTATACAGAAGCCCGTCCCCTTAATGCGAAGTCATCTCTTACTTCAGGAACATTTCTTAGTGCAGCAATTTCATTTTCCAATCTTGAATCCTGGTGCAAGTTGTGCTGATGGAATAGTACTTTTTCTGCAACCTCTCTAGGTTGTGGGTCAACAATTCCACCGCGAATCATTCTTTCACCAGCTACTTTGAAGCCGATTGCTTCTAGTGATTTTCTAGTATTTTCGTCAATAGATGAAACAGGTTCGCTATTAAAATTGGATAATACCGCAACGTCTACTAACTGGTCTGAATGGTTTTCTAGTAGTATTCTAAATGCTTCACAGAACTCATCAAGGTATGCGGTTGGGACATGCAAGTCCTTGATTTCAAGATAATCATTAACTTTGAACATCAAGACCTTGCCCACAGGGTCAACTCCTTTGAATACAGGTAGATACCAACCTCTGTCAAGTACACTTCTAACCTCCCAAATAAATCTAGAAACATAAGGATCTGATTGTGTCAAAATCCTCATAGTTCTATCTTCTCTTCTAGGGCGTTTCAGTAATTGGACTTCTTCTGGCATGCAATAAAATGCCTCAGGGTCCGGAACTAATGCCATAACCTTAGAAATACGCCCTGACTTTTCTAGATTCATCAAGGCAACAGTCAAATCTTCATATGAGCGAGTGACATAGAATCGTAGCGTATTTGCTTTAACTGGACCCATTCTTCCTATGACATCAACTAACGAATCCTCGAAGTCCATTGTCTCGTATACATCATGTACACGATGGAATAGGGATAGTCTTCTGCGTCTTCCAATTACATCCTCAAATTGTTTTACTACCATCATCTGGCGCTCAAGATTAGAAATTGCATTTTTCAAATCTCTTTGCAGAGGTTTGAAGTCATCACCCTTTGGATAATTTTCTAGCAATTCAATTCTAGTAATATTGTCATCGATTGGAACTTTGCTCAAAATTTCATCTTCCATTGGACCAATCCATGGTTCAGGCTTCAAACCGAGTAACATCGGAATAGATTTTTTGGTAGTGTATCCTATACGATTATGCAGCAAGCGACCCATAATCACATCAGAATCAAGTTGAACATCCGTCCAATCCTTAAAGTTGAAATCTTTAACGCGATATAGTAATTCTTGTTGCTTTTGGAATAATACGTGAGAATTAAAAGCATCAAAACAATTGTCATATTGCTTGAAGGACTTCTCTAAAACCATGTTTTGTACCCAGCGGTATTCAACAACATCTTCAGAACCACCAGTTAGCCTATGTTCATCGACTTTGAGAATATATTCTGCATCATCTGTTTGGCGATAGAATCCAACAGAGATAACGCTGCGTGATTCTAGTTCATGGATAATTCTGTCAACCATCTCTCTAGGGAATGGCAGTCGTTCATCCATCTCATCTCCGGTTTGGGGACCTTCTGAGCCTAACATTTCAATTATTTTGACTCGGAGTGCTTCATGAGGGTCACTCAATTCCCTTTCTTCCCATTCAATTGGTTTACGGCCATCGAATTTAGTTGCATACTTGTAGGTAATTCCACGGGTATGAATTGTTCGCAAATCATCTGCATCGCCGCCACCATTTGTAGACAAGCAACCGAGAGTACCATGGATTTCAGCCATATATGGGCTGAACCATTTACCGTCAATATCGCAGCCAGTTCCATCTATTTTTGTAATTTCACCGGATTCAACTAATTCCTCGACCCAGTTACGAATATCATCTAGATCAATGTCTTGTAATTTTTCTTTGTACAGCGGATTCTTGAATTCTTTGTCCAATCCACCACCATGGCTCATCAGATTGAATAATTCTCGTGCATTTGTGGGGACAGGTGCTTTATCCAAATAATACCTGCTCAGTTGCTCACTGGATAATTCGGTTGCAAGAGAACGAGTACCTAGTAAACGGCGTAAGATTTCAGGGTCAATATCTTTGACCAAAAAGGCACGAGTTTTCATTGCCATCAAGTCTTCAAATGCAGACATGTACAGGGACATTCCCAATCGTGAAGGAACTGTAACCTTGTTGTGAACGATTCTTGCATCACCAGTTACGCATAGTTCTAAGAATTCGGTCAGGCTTTTGAGATCAATATCACCAAACATAATCTCATTCTTTGCCTCACGCATCAATAGACTATCATCCATTGTTCTATGTTTCTTCAACAGCGCCTCAGCCTTCTGTTGGAATTGCTGCGGACTGACCTCTTCAGAACCAATTCGGCGAGGTATTATCATAGAACGCCCGGCAACTTCTCTAAATCTCTTGGTAAAGATTTGAGTGTTGGTAATATATCTTTCAATTACTTCAATGTGATTATTTGAACGGAAAGCTTCGTACATAACCCCAGGGTCAACTTCCCTTGAAGTTTTCAAAAGAAGTCCATTTTCATCATAAGATAATTCCAGAACAGCAATACCGTTAGTTTCTGCCAATCCGGCCATAAAGTAGCCCAGAGCGGTATTGAACCCACGTCCTCTACAAGTGGTTATCATGTAGGTTGGTTGTCCTCCCGATATTACTTGTTCAACTAATATTTTATTCGGGTCCGGAACTTGGAATGAATCTATAGAATGCTCCTCTAAGTGACGGGCAATAGCATTTGCAACATCTGAACCGAGGCCGTATGCATCTTGTAGCAATACTCTTGGGTCCTGTTCACGACGCAGAGCTAATGAACAATGTCCGATTAAATCTAGAAGTGATTTTGACAATTCTCTGGACCTAGACCTTGCTTCTCCAGACCATGAAGGAACTGTAGGCCGATATCCTGTGACCGATTGAACATTTACTCTAGTACCTTGGATATTTGTGACTCGATAGGTTGACCCACCTAGCAAGATTACATCTCCTCCGCGAAGATTAGAGACGAAAGAACCAGATAATTGGCCGAGTATTGACCCTTCTGCATTGAATACCAAGAATGAATTATCCATAGCGATTGTTCCAACGTTAGTATAGTAAATCATTCTTGAATATCCTTTCTTTCCGTATAAATTATCTTCCCAATCTATCCATACTCTCCGTTCATCTTCCAGCATATCAAGAACATCAATGAAATCGTCATAGGAGAAATTTCTGTACGACCAAGCATTGGTAATTATTTCAAAGGCCTCATCGATGTCGATATCATTGATAATGACCAATCCGATCATAAATTGAGCTACAACATCTAAACAATTCTGCGGGAAATCAAGAAGATCCATATCTCCCGTTTGTATTGCTGCTTGTAATGCGGCTAATTCAAGCAAATCATCTACGCTTGAAGGAAGGAACCTCGCTCTAGGAATACCACCTACGTGGTGTCCAGCACGGCCAATTCTTTGCAATGCGGTTGAGATGTCACCAGGGCTTCCAATCTGCAGTACTAAATCGATTGAACCGATATCTATTCCCATTTCAAGAGAGGAAGAAGTTACTACGGCACGTAAGTGCCCATGCTTCAATTTCTTTTCCACATCCAATCTCATTTTCTTATCCATTGAACCATGGTGGCCTGCAACTAATTCACCTAGGTGCGGGCGCAGTTTGAGAACAATATTTTCAGTCATCTTTCTAGTATTAGCAAATACCAGTGTTGTATTGTGAGCCGAAATTAAATCTGCGATAGCCTCAATATTTTTCTCAAGGATTTTCATTACCGAAAGGTCACTGAATTTTGGATCTGTAATCAGAATGTCCAAATCCAATTCTCTAGCCCCAGAGATTTTAGCGATATTGACTTTTGTTCCTACTCCATCTTGGTCATCGCCACTTGAAACGAGATACTCGGCAACAGTTTCTAGTGGCTCCATCGTAGCAGAAATTCCGATTCTTTGTACTGGAATGGTTAGTAATGTGTCCAAGTAAGATAAAGTCAAAGCGAGATGAACTCCTCTCTTCGAAGGGACTAATGAGTGCAATTCGTCAATAATCATGAATTCTACCGCATTTACAATTGGTTGAAATCTTGGAGAAGTAATTGCTATTGCCAGCGATTCAGGAGTGGTTATCAGTATATGTGGTGGATTTCTAAGCATTTTTTGTCGTTCACTTTGAGGGGTGTCACCAGTTCGCAATCCAACCTTTACCTCTTGAGTTCCATCTGGCAAATAATTATCGTATATTTCCTTAAGAGGACCGAGTAAATTTCTTTGAATGTCATTAGCCAATGCTTTAATTGGCGAGATGTAAACGCAGTAAACCTTTTTCTGCAATTTCTTTTCAAGGGCCGCTCTTACTAAATTATCAATTACGGTTAGGAATGCAGTCAAAGTTTTACCTGAACCTGTGGGGGAACATAACAGTAAATGCTCCTTTGCCATGATTGCAGGAATTGCCAGTTTTTGCGGTCTGGTGAAGTCATCAAACTTATCTTTGAACCAGTTGCGAACGGGTGGACATAATTTCTCCATTAATTCCTCTTTGCTTAGAGGATTCTCAAGATAGTGTATGTCCGCCATTTTTTTAGCCTACCCGATGAGGCCAATTCCGGGGTGAAGAGCCTATCAATGCTTCGCTTATTAGCAAATACAAAACATCGTAACAATTGGTTGTTTTTTCAAACCAATAGCAACTTTTTTTCACAAAAAGAGGCTATTGTAAGCCATCGGGGTAATGACGTGGAAATCAAGCAACACCTAATCCACCTTTTTTCCACCGATTTACTATTTCTGTAACTTCCTGTTTTGTTGGATTAATTAATAGGGATTTATTTGCATTCTCTGGAATTGCGATTTCGTACAAGGCATCAGTTGGGCAAGAACCGATACAAGATAAACAACCTACACAATTATTCTCAACCACAATTACAGGCCTTTTACTATGTGTTCTACCCTGTGGATTTGTCGCCAGTGGCAACAATGCCTCAAATGGGCAATGGGCAATACACAGGTCACAACCTGTGCAATCTTGCTGCGTGATCGCTACCATCGATTGGCCCATGAATACTACCAAGCATCCATCTTTCAAAAACAATACCTATGCTAGCGCCAAATTATTGTCCATTAAAGCATAAATTTCTTTGCAGTTGTTAGGTGAGGTTCAAAGGCTGGAGACATCACCGCCCAATTGGTGAAAACTATGGCTGATGCAGAGGAAGGTCGTCTTGAACGTCTAACTGGGATGCTAAAGCGCCGTGGAATCATTTTACCCGCGTTTGAAATACACGGCGGAGCGAAGGGCTTGTATGACTTTGGCCCAGTCGGTGGTCGTCTTAGAAATAAAGTCAATCAAGCATGGCTTAATCATTGGATTTCGATGGGCAATATAGTCGAATTATCTTGCCCTACAATTACGCCATATGCTGTTTTAGAGGCTAGCGGTCATGTTGGAGAGTTCTCAGATTTTATGACAAATTGTAATTCATGCGAGGAAGCAAGTCGTGCAGATACAATTCTCGAGCCACATCATCCGAATCCGGATTCTCTAACAAAGTCCGATTTACAGCAATTGCTGAGTGATATTAATCCGCAGTGCCCTGCATGTGGCGCTAATGATTGGAGTCAAATAGAAGCTCAAAATTTGATGTTTAACACTACCATTGGAGCAGGTAAATCTGGTAGGCCAGGTTTCCTTCGTCCGGAAACAGCACAAGGTATGTTCACATCATTCTCCTCACTATATCGACATAACCGTGAGAGATTGCCATTTGGAGCAGTACAAGTTGGTAAGGGCTATAGAAATGAAATCAGCCCTCGCCAAGGGATGATTCGTCTTAGAGAGTTTAACATGGCTGAATTAGAATATTTTATTGATCCAGAGGTTGATCTTGAACACGATTTTTCACAATGGTCATCTATACAGATGAACTTGCTATCAGAAAACGATGGCGAGATTCTAATGTCGATTGGCGATGCTGTTGCAAAAGGAATTATTCGCCATCCAACAGTTGGACTATTCATGGCAAAAACATTTGATTTCCTAAGCAATATAGGGATTGATAGTTCCAAATTAAGATTTAGACAACATGAAAGCGATGAGATGGCTCATTATGCAAGCGATTGCTGGGATGTGGAAATACTTGGCTCGTACGGGTGGGTTGAATGTGTTGGAATTGCTCACAGAGGTTGTTATGATCTTGAAGCGCATGAGAAAGCAACAGGAAAAACACTTCGAGCACGTCGCGAGTTTGACCAACCAAAAATCGTAGAGGTCGATGGTTGGACTACCGATGGAGCAACTGCGGGACCAGCGTTTAGGGCACTAGCAGGTGCTGTCAAAAAGGCTGTGCAACAATTACCTTCTGCATGCCAATTCCCTACTCAAGTAACTTTAGAAAACGGAGAGTCAGTAACTGTTGACTCGGCGCATGTAAAGCGTGTTCAAACAACAGAATCAATATCTGGTGAATGGTATATACCGCATGTTGTAGAACCTGCTTTTGGTATTGATAGAATCATTTGGCACTTGCTGGACCACGCTTATGATGAATCCGGAAAAGATGGCGAAGAATACGTTACTCTGAGATTGAATGAATCTATTGCACCTGTTGATTATTGTGTATTCCCTCTATTTGAGAAAGATGGGATGGGCAAATTAGCAAACGATATCCATCGATCACTATGTTCCAAATCTGGAACTGTTTCTATCTATGATGCTAGTGGTTCAATCGGTAGACGTTATGCTAGAGCAGATGAAATTGGAGTTCCGGTCTGTATTACAGTTGACCATCAATCACTAGAGGATAATACAGTTACTCTAAGAGATAGAGATACTGGCAAACAATCAAGAATTTCTATCTCAGAATTGTGAATGTTGAATAACCATCGGTGATGGCTGTATGTTATGGGTGAGGTGAGTGATTGGACTGAACGTCACCGTCCGGTTACCGAAAGGCAATTGGAAGGTAATGAGGTCCAACGCCGTAAAATCCGCAAATGGTTGGATGATTGGCAATCTGGCACCCCTAGTAAAAAGGCACTACTCCTAGTGGGGCCACCCGGTGTCGGAAAAACAAGTGTCGCAAGAGCAGTAGCAGCTGATATGGGCTGGAATGTGATTGAACTCAATGCATCAGATGCTAGAAATGCTGCTGCAATAAGAAAGGCTGCAACCCAAGGCTCGACACATCGTTCTTTATTCCACGACCCTAATCTGAAAAATCAAAGAACTCTGATATTATTGGATGAAGTAGACCATCTTTCTGGTGGATTAAGAGAGGTTAGCCAAGAAAAACTAGAGAAAGCGATGATGGGTGATGAAATTGGAGGTAAGGAAATAACTTTCAGTGGAGATTCTGGTGGTAAGGCAGAATTGTTGAGATTACTAGATGCCACCATGCAACCAGTTATTCTTGCATGCAATGAGGAGATGGGATTGTGGGGTAAAGGTTCCACCTGGAGAAGTACTAGGGATCGTTTTTCAAAGCATTTGCAAAAAATAATTTTTGAGAGAGCTAGTGATGAAGCCCTTAGAAGAATTGCAAAAAGAGTATTGCGCGAAGAGAAAATTGAATTTGATGATTCTGCGGTTGAAGAACTGGTTAAGGCCAACCCAGGTGATCTACGAGCATTAGTTCGTGATCTGCAAGTTGTTTGTGTTGACAAAAAAGTAAAACTGACTACGGATATTATCCGCATGCAAATAGCCGCAGGTCAGAGAGATATTTCGATTGAAGTATTCCCTGGCCTAGATACTTTGTACAGGAGTAGAACTGCAGAAGAAGCATCAACTATTTCCCGTTCTATAGATAAGTCTCCAGATGATTTGATGAACTGGGTGCATTGGAATAATGCATCTTTATTTACAGATCCTAAAGGAATTGTTAGAGGTGCCCGTTCATTAGCGCAAGCGAATAAAATGTTTTATGGAAGATTTTTGAATACTGCACATCGTTCTACTTATTGGTGTTCAAACCTGAGTGCGCTATCAGCCAGCATAGCCAATCCAACATCCCTAAGTGGGCGTATTTTCCCATCATACCCCAATTATCTGCGTCGTGGTAGTTCATACACGCGTCCAACAATTATTGATAGGTTGGCGAGTACATGTGGGGCCAATAAATCAACAGTTAGAGAAGAGATGATGCCAATACTATCGGTATTATTGTCGGCTGAAGAAAAAGTAGGTGATGCTTCTGACTTTACCATCTCATTAAGTCTGGGCTTTACCGCAGAAGAACATGCTTCATTAGCAGGACTTCCATTATCACGAAGAAGTACAAAGGACTTGATTGCTAATTATAATGAAAGTCAAATCAAGTTACTCGAAAAGCGTGATGATACCCAGCCATTACCTCAGATTGAGCAGCAGCCAATTGAGCAAGTTGAAGAAGAGGAATTAGTAGAAGAAAAAGATCCAGGTCAAACTAAACTGTTTTGAATATTCATTCTTTCTCTTCCTTTTTCCATGTTCTAGGATGTATCAAAATAACAGCGGTTAGTAATTCCAATCTCCCGAACCACATCAGTATCGATGTAAGTATTAGGGCCCAAATATTCATTTCTGACCAAGTATTAGTAGGGCCAAATTCACCAAGTGCTGGTCCAGTATTTCCTAATGATGATGCTACAATAGAAACTATGCTTTCAAAGGATTGCCCTGGCATAACGATTGCAAGCAGTAATGTAGATATCCCAAATAGTCCAATCCATACAAAGAGCATTCCTACAATCATTCCCAATTGTTGCTTTTCCACAACTTCACCATTCATTCTGATGCGATCAATACGCCTTGGTTGAGCAATTCTGACCAATTCCCTCATCGCTACCTTGAATGCAAGTGTGACTCTCATTAATTTCAGTCCACCGCCGGTGGAACCTGCACTTGCACCAATTATCATCAACATAAATATGACAACATGGGTTGCAACCGGCCAAGGAATATAATCAGCAGAACCATATCCAGTAGATGTTGCTAGCGATACTACTTGGAACAAACTATCCCTAAAAGCACCAGGAGCGCTGTAGTCTCCTGATAGCATTAATGCGATGAACACTATGAATAATGCAATAAATATGTAAAATACGTAATAACGTAATTCTTCATCGCGTAAAGCCTTCTTGAATTGTCCTTCTCTAAACATCCAAAGTAGTGTGAAATTTACTCCGGCTAAGAACATAAATAGAACTATAATCAATTCGACTGCTACCGAATCAAAATGAGCAACGCTGGCATCATAAGTGGAAAAACCTCCAGTTGGCAAAGTGGTTAGAGCGTGATTTATAGCATCAAAATAAGATAATTTACCAATGAATCTTAACATCAAAAACTCCGCCATGGTTAGGAACACATACAACCCCCACAATGCAAGTGCTGTTTCCTTAAGTTTAGGTCTTAGGCGTGATAATGAAGTACCAGTTAATTCAGCTCTTGCAAGCGCCATTCCACCGCCCATAACTCGGCTCAACAGCATCATACCCAGCATAATGATTCCCATTCCACCAAACCATTGGATAAGTGAACGCCAAAGTAAAAGTCCACGCGGTTGTGAATTGATACAATCCATTGGACCTGGTATACAGTTAGGACTCATATTGTGCGAAATAACAGTTGCACCTGTGGTGGTGAATCCTGACATTGATTCAAACCAAGAGTTGACTGCACCGCGTGCAATATCTGCTAGAGCAGCACCATCGGTAAATGGTCCAACGAACATTCCTCCTAGCCAAAAGGGTAAACATCCTATGAACACTGCTAATGGCCAAACCAACGCTACAGCAGCAAAGGCTTCTTTATCCCTCAATCTCTCACTGGTATTGGTTCTTGTCCAAAGAGTCAACATGGTGATTCCAAGAGTCAAAGATAACAGACTAGGAATTGCAAAAGAGATTAATGCTAATTCGATACTATCCAAAAAAATAGTAACAATACCCGATGCAGCAAGTGGGAGCGATAACGCGATTAGCGTCCATCCCAAGATCATACTTAGTACATCAGTTCGCATTGCAATCATACCTTGAATCGTTTTTCCAATTCTGCAACCCTATCTGGATTACAGAACATAGTCAAGCGGTCACCTTTGATAATTAACTTATCAGGGGAAGGCCTCATATTTTCCCATTTATTGACACTGAACTGCCTTTGAATGAATGCAATTCTCATCCATTCAGGGAAATTGGCTTCAGATATTTTTAATCCACAGAATTTTGCAGTTTCCTTTACAGGTAATGAAATACCTATGATTTCTGGAATTGTTGATAATAATGCATAGGCGCCGGTAGTTTTTGTGTGGATTAGCGCTAATAGATTATCAACAGCAACTCGTTTCACATCAACTGCAAAGGTAATTCCCATACGTTGAGTAACCTTGACTAAATCTGAATCGTGTAGCATCAAACCAGTTCTTTGGACACCCATGTCACTGGCCAATAATGCTGCAGCGATACAAGCGTGGTCATCTTCTAATGCAGCAACTACAATATCATGTTTCGAAATTCCAATCTCTTTCAACATTTCTCTGTCTAAGTGATCGCCATGAATTACTTCGATATTGTTATCAGCACCAGTTTTTGTTCCTGAAAAGTCATTTGCTGTTTGTAAATCTCTTTCAATCATTGTCACCGAAGCGCCAGATGAGAGCCATTTATCTGCAACTCTTTGGCCGATTTTATTAGCACCAATAATCGCCACCTTAGGTGCGGAAGTGAAGTTTTTTGGCTTATGCCCAAATATCTTCAAAATGTGGTTAAAACTAGAAGTTCCAGTGGTAGCAACAGCGATTTTGTCATTAGGGACAAGAACGAATTCACCGTCGGGAACGATACTCTTCTCACCTTGTCGCTTGACACCGATGATTAGGGGTAATTCGCCGCCTATGTTTTGAGCTGCTTCCTTTAGACTCAAGAAAATCACATCGGTTGCATCATTGGTAACATCCAATTCAATAACGAATGCATCATGTCCGAAAGGTATTACTTCTTCAATTCCTGGAGTTCTTAAACCCAAATGAAGGCGGTCTATAGCACCATCTAGAGGATTTACGACATGGTCGACTTTAGCCCAGTCTGTCAAATATCCTCGTTCTTGTTCCTCAACAAATTTGTTATCTCTAACGCGGCATATCGAAAGTAAATTTTTGCCGCCTAAGTCCTTGCTGGTATGATCTGCTAAGATACATGCCAACACGTTTCTCTCATCAGAATTAGTTACCGCAATAAATACTTCTGACTCTGCGATTCCTGCCTCGACCAATTTATCTCTTGATACAAAGTCACCATGTAATACCAAAGCATCCAGGTTTTGAGCATTTTTGACCGCACGTGAGTCGGAATCAACTAGAACTACATCCAAATCTTCCGCTCTCAATGCTTTGGCCAAATCAGTACCGACTCTTCCAGCACCACCTATTATCACTCTCATATTATCACCTTAAAGTTTCAGGGTACATTTTAACCTGATATGTACCACCAGTTAATTCCAAATTAGAACCAGTTGCATAACTGCGTTCTCTTTCAACTCCACTTGATTGTGCAGTTGGGTGATAGAAAGCATTCAATTTGGTCGCTGTTTCATCCGCTTCTTCAATCCAATCAATATATCCAGTTGGTGTATTCAGTAACCATTTATTATTGACGACATCTACAGCACCATTTACGAAACAAGAATTACGTGCGATATTATTGTCATCACACCATTGGTCACTCATTGGCAGTTGAATATATCCCCAAGCATGCGCCTCCCAACCATCGTAATTACCATCGGCCAATGCACCGATGACAGACCAGCCTGGTATTCCCTTGACGCGAAGCAGGCTGAGAAATGCATTGGTTTGTTCATCGCAATCACCTTGGCCGTCACTAAGGCATGAAGGTCCACTTCTTGCAACATTAGGGGCGAATCTATCATAAGCAACATTCAGTTTAAGGTAGTCAAATGCAGCCCTTGAGAATGCATAAGCATTATCTTGTAATCCTTCAGGCAAACTTGCGCTAATTAATTCTGCAGTTGATTGAACTATTTCTGCCTGTGAGTTAATTGCGTATCCTGCAGGTGAACCTCTATTGTACCACTTATCATCTGAAAAATCATTATACTTTCTTCCATTATCTCTACTTGAGATATCGGAAAATTCCCCGCTATTATCGACATTGATTCCTAAATTCTTCCCGGAAATCCTTGAATCAACTCTCACATCATTATGCCATGAATATGAAGTGGAGTGAACTCCAACTGAATATGTAAAACTATCAGATTGACCAGGTGCTAAATTGACTACTACCTTGACACAATTGCTTACAGAGCAAAAATCAGAACCAGTTCCAACGCCAGGCCACCATATTTCATGCCCACCGGAAGTAACTAGTTTCTCAGAAGCGGATCTAATTGGCAAACCGTTGGTAGGAACTTGGTACTTTTCATTTCCAAAAGAGATGCTAATGGCTGTTGTTATTTGAATCATAGTTGGAGCGTCAGGAGGTGTACCATCGGTATACTCAAAGCCATAAGTGGAATCTTGTGTAGAACTAACAGCAGGAGGTATTGCTAAATTCTCTTTCAGGTATCCTTGGGGTCCAAAATTTGTCACGAATACTGTTTTCTCTAGTGTATATGATGCTTCAACTGGATATAGGTGATAAGGCGCAGCAGCTTCTTGGATGTACTCTTTAACACCAGCCCACTCAGCCAAGAGATGTACTCTGGCCTGTGGAGATAACATGATGAAGGCCACTAGTGAAAGCATTACCATACTTCGAAAACGATTCTTTCTTCGCTTTAAGATGTTTTTAGACCTTCCAGCATGAGTATGGACCATGCCTTTTTGAGTCGGTTTCGGGGTCATTTTGTAAGAAGATGCCAAGTTTCCCTGATTGAATTGTTGCTCAAGTCTATAATTATTCGATTTCATATTGGCAAGAACCCGACCACATGAATAACAGATTGAATCTCCCGATTCAGTAGTTGCTTTACAATAAGGGCAAGAACCCATATCTTTTGGGCTAAGCGGGGGTTGTATAACCATTGCTAGCGGAAAGCCCACAAAAGCCCTTATTTGCTATGAATTGTAAATCCTCAAAGTATTATTATCAAGATACTTAGTAGACACTTACTTACTTGAGTCAATCCAAAAATTACTCATTCTTCTTCGCCGAGAGATTTTCCAGCCCGCTTTTCTCTCTCATTTGAGGCCCAAATTCGTCTCAATCTGCGCCTTGCTGGTTTAGGGATAGATGCCCAAACCCAGTCCTCTATTCTCGGGTCAATGATCATCATCATCGAGCCAATAAAAACCCATCCAAATGGATTGGCAATCGAGTAGGGAATCATTACCAATAATCCTATTCTCCAAGTTGCAGATCTAAATACAGCCCCCCATTTCCTTCCATTTAGCATCATAAATCCTTGATGGGCGGTAATCATTGCTTCACAGCGCGGTGTAACTATTGCAATTGCTGCAATCGTTAGTAACAATCTTGCTGAAAAGATGGATTCCTCATGTTGCAAAAACCTGAAAATCAATACCATAGAAGTCATTCCACCGATTGCTAGACCCAACGCCCAACCACTGGTTGGATGTGAGCCACCCTTTCTCACCCTCTCTCTTCGTAGCAACAAATGGACTGTTACCGACAGCATTACTGCTAGAATCAATAATGAACCCGGATTAGGCACTTGTGCCTCTTCAACTTCTGCTATAAGTTTGAAATAAGGGTCAACTAATGAACTATAGTAAGTGGTTGCATAAACCATTCCAATAATAATTCCCCAAAACATCTGGTTCCAAGCGGTTGGTAAATCATAAAATCCAGAATACTTTGTCATCACACCTCTCCAACCGAGGGTCATACCGATTAGAGATACGAATGTTGCTACCTGAAACAACAAGTTCTCACTTAGCATAATATGTCGCAGAAGAGTTCACTTCTTCAATCAATTGATGATTTTGTCTCTATTAGATGACTTTGCAAGTTAATTGCTCGAAGCCGTTGCACCATGCGTATCTTCAAGCGTAACCTATTGCTGGCAACATTATATGGCACGATTATTATTGTTTGGCGGCAAAGGTGGGGTCGGCAAAACTACCACTTCATCAGCAACTGCAGTTTGGCTTGCAGATTCAGGTTTGCGAGTTTTGTTAGTGTCTAGTGACCCCGCACATTCTACTTCCGATTCTCTAGGGGTCAATATTGGAAGCAAAGTAACACCAATAGAAGGTGTCGATGGTCTATGGGGTCTGGAAATGGATCCGGAGGCAAAGATATCCGCCCTATTACCAAAAGTAGGTTCCGCTATGGAAAAAATGAACTCATCGGGCGGCCTTGGTAGTTTGGGTATGATGTTAGATCCTAAGGCTAAAGAGGAGATTAAGGATATTAAAGGTGAAATAAAGACATCCGACATGGTAATTCCTGGATTGGATGAAGCAATGGCATTTGATGAGTTACTACAGCATGTAGAAGACCCAAATTGGGATGTGATTGTATTTGACACAGCTCCAACTGGACATACATTGAGATTTTTGTCACTACCGGAATTAATTGAAGCGTGGTCTGATAGACTGATTCGAATGATGAGGGTGTCTGGAGGAATTCGTTCAATGATGTTCGGCAGAAAGGAAAGTGATGCTATGAAAGAGGAACTTGAAAAATTCCAACGTCGAGTTCTACATGTTAGGAGAGTCCTTTCCAATGATGAAATCACTTCCTTCACTTTAGTAACTATACCTGAAAGAATGGGCGTTAATGAAACAATCCGCGCCCAGAAGTCCTTGCAAGAATTCAATTTACCCATTGGGGGTTGCCTAGTCAACAGATTAACTCCAGAATTCGACCATCCATTCCTAAAGACCAGGAGAAGCGCTGAATTAGAAATAATTGAAGAGTTGAAAGAAAGTCTGGGAATTGAAGTTTCTTGTATGGAATTATTTGAAACTGAAGTAGTTGGAATTGAGAGGTTAAGAGAGGTAGGGCAGTACTTATACGGCCCAGTGACAGAGATAGATGCTGGTTTAGGGCCTCACTCTATCGGTTCTATTTTGCATCATGAAGTCCACAGAGGAATGATCAAACAATTTGGTGAGGATATAGAAACAATCTTTTTGCATTATCCGGGAATAAAGCGAGAAGAATTATCATTGCGAAGTGAAGAAGGAGTTCTTTTTGTTGGACTTAATGGGAGAGAGAAAGAAGTAAAAACATCAATTCCTGTCAAAGCAAGCCAAGTAAATGCAAAATTAGAAGGCGATGTTCTAAGACTTGAAATTCCTCTTAATGACCAATAGGGAATAATTTTCCATCACTCGATAGGCATGGGTTGAAAGGTGGCGGCTTTCACGCTAAGCCATGGCACTCGAAGGCTTATCCAAGGGTATTTTTCGCTCTATTGGATTGTTGAAGTCTAAGAGAAAGTTAGACGAGGAAGAATTACGAGAAATGACTCGTAGTTTGCGCAGGTCTCTTCAAGAAGCCGATTTCAACGTTCGCCAAACCAAAGAAATCGTTGAAAAAATGGAGTCTCGTATCCGTGATGAGGAACTCCGCCCTGGAATCACATTGCAAACACATGCAATGAATATCCTCTATACCGAATTGGTCCGCTTATTGGGTTCTAAGCATGAATTCCAGCCACATGGTGCTACTTTACTTCTAGTGGGATTATATGGACAAGGAAAAACTACTACTACTGCAAAATTGGCAGAATGGTACCGCAAGAAACACGGCTTGAGAGTCGGTGTGATAGAAGCGGACGTTCACCGACCAGGTGCATATGAACAATTGTGCCAATTATTAGAAGACTCTACAGTTGTTGTTTATGGTGAACCAAAAACAAAGGATGCGCCAACCATTGTTCGCAACGGGCTGAAACAATTAGCATCTTGCGACCTAGTAATAGTTGACACAGCAGGTCGACATCAATTAGATACTGAATTGGTTGAGGAATTGGAACAAATTTCTGCTCTAACAAATGCCACAGAACGCTGGCTGGTAATAGATGCACAAGTAGGACAAGCTGCCGGACCAGTTGCCGCATCATTCCATTCATTGGCAGGGGTTACTGGAATTGTAATTACAAAATTGGATGGTACTGCAAGAGGCGGAGGTGCGCTTTCTGCGGTCGCAGCAACAGGAGCGCCGATAGTACACATCGGTGTGGGCGAGAGGATTAACGACTTAGAGAAATTTGAATCAGATCGATTTATTTCAAGACTTCTAGGAATGGGAGATATTCAGGGCCTCATAGATTTGGCTCCCGATGATATGGACCAAGAAGAGGCCATGAGGTTAACCCAGAGAATGATGTCTGGTAGATTCACACTAAATGACATGTATAAGCAAATGGAAATGATGTCTAAAATAGGAACCATTGACAAATTAATGTCATTTTTACCAGGTAATATGCTGGGCGGAATGGGTGCTATGTCCAAGGGTCAAAAAGCGGAAATGCAAACCAACTTGGACCGCTATCGCACTATTATGGATTCAATGACCGCATGGGAAAAGAATGAACCTGCAAAGATTAAGGCGGAAAGAATTCGTCGTGTGGCAAGAGGCTCAGGTGTTCGTGAAAAGGATGTAAGAGAGTTAATTGGTCAATGGAATAAGAGCCGTAAGATGATGAAGGGAATGGGTGGAAACCGCAATCTCAACAAGCAAATGCGCAAGATGATGAAAGACGGAGATATGGACGGAATGGATCCATCATCTCTTGGAATGTGAAGTTCTGCTCAGTTCTATTTCCAATAGATGATGAAAGACGGTGATGGTGAGTAAAGTAATTTCAAAATAATACAACTACTTTACGAAATGTAAACTTCTGCAATCTTCCTGAGGTATGAGTATGAGAACAACATTAGCATCACTAATGCTCGTACCGGAAATGGACGGAATGGATCCATCATCTCTTGGAATGTGAAGTTCC
>Ga0307985_10000800_pt1 | contig 18108 bp, 17 predicted proteins | sample EllFjometageno80_FD_203155 | JGI IMG/M metagenome (GOLD analysis project Ga0307985, IMG submission 203155) | Marine microbial communities from Ellis Fjord, Antarctic Ocean - #80 | ecosystem: Environmental > Aquatic > Marine > Unclassified | place: Southern Ocean | collected 2014-10-09 | reverse complement strand
GATTTACATCTCGTTTAGATTGTTCCGTATCAAAGTATATAACTCTTTCACTTCCCTTAGGTAGGTTCGTCTTAAACTGACCTAATACAAAGTCCTCACTAAGTAAAGCTGACATAAATACATTACCAGCAAAAGACTTTCGGGCTTTAGCAGCTCCCTTTAAAGTAGAGATATCTCCTCGTGGACATAATTCTACTGTATAACCATCTGGTTTAGTTTGTATAAATGTGGATACTTGATCTGGGAATACATCGTCAATACCTAATTTGGCATCCTTTAAGAACTTTTGAAAGTCCTTCTCCTCTTCCTTTAATCCCTCTTGCTTTTTAGCTTCAAGTAATTTCTCAGCTGTTGTTAAAATAACCTCAGCTTTTTCATTAAACCCCTCATCTTTATCGGGAGTGGTAGCAAGACTTACCTCTTCAATAGGAGTAGTCTTACTATACTTTTTCGTCTCTGCTTTTGTAGCTCCCATTTATACCTCATCTTTTGGGTTTTCTTTAGCAGCCTCAAAAAGTTCTTTAATTGGGGTGCTTTCTTCTGTGAGGAATGACTTATTAATCAGTTCACTCAATCTCTTCTCGTCCTCGTTCATCTTAGATCTGAATTACTGCATTAATTACCTCATCCTTTTTCAAGAGAACTCTCCTCCCAATACCATAAGCTGGTACTATTCTGTTTCTAATGTAAGCATCTAAGGTTACAATTGATACTCTTAATAATTGAGCAGCCTCTGCTCTGGTTAGAAATTGATTTTTTTTCTTTTCCATCTTCAAAAATTGTTTAATAAAACCAAGATGCTTTAATGCTTTAAACAATTTTTTGTACATTTGTATTGTTATATCCTTTCTAAAAATTATAACACGGGTGTATTTCTAATTGTCTAAGGGCACTTGGTTATATACCCTTTTTTATTCTTTATTCTCTTTTAGTGCTGATATCTATATAATTTCAATTATTGTTATTAACTCTTACTTATACCAAAAATAAGTCTTTTATAGACACACTCATTTTTTAAAATGTATACGTTATCAAAGGTGTTACTAACAATCCTATTCAACCAACACCTTCATTTATATCTATCTCTTTTTTTTGCAACAAAAGATCTTAATGATTCTGATGATCAATGTTATAAACTATTTTTATCTAATACTTATAACCCCAACAAAAAAAATAATTTGTTTTCATTCAATCTAAAGGGTTAAAATTCCCTTATTATATAAATTGTGGATTTTTTGTGGACTTTAAAAGGCATAAAAAAACCCTAACACCTTATAATATATAGGTATTAGGGTTTTATTAAGTGACCACGGCAAGATTCAAACTTGCAACCTCCTGAGCCGTAATCAGGTGCGCTATTCAGTTGCGCCACGTGGCCGTTAATGGGCTGCAAATATAAAAATATATTGTTGATAATCTAATTAAAAAACTGAAAATATTCTATTGAATTTTAAATGATTTCTACACTTAAATCTGCTTGAAGTAATTTGGAACAACGGGGTTCTAAATCTTTGTACGAACCCGTCTTAACAGTACACCTTCCTTTATAGTGAACAATAATCGAACATTGCTCCGCCTGTTCTAAGGTATGACCGCAAACATAAATTAATGTCTCTACCACATGATCAAAAGTATTTACATCATCATTAAACAAAACAATTTGATATTCATTAGCTTTCTTTTCCGCTACATCAGTTTCTTCTTGTATTTTTTCTTTTGTTCCCATTAAAAAAATTCCTTTTTTACTTTCTAAATTTAGCAGCAACCCAATTATTACGTTCTTTATTTTCAACGAAAGTTAAGCCTAAATTATTGCAAGTTTCAGTGATTAATTCTAAATCTTCTTTATAAAATCCACTTAAATATAAAGTTCCATTCTCCTTTAGGCTTTTAGAATATATTCCCATGTCCTGTAACAAAATGTTCCTATTGATATTTGCAAGGATTACTTCATACTTTTTTTCTTTAAAAAAAGAAGCATCACTTTGATAAACAGAAATATTTTTACAATTATTTCTTTCTATATTTTCTACAGAATTTTCATAGCACCATTCATCTATATCTACAGCATCTATTTTGGCTGCTCCTTTCATTTCTGCTAGAATCGCTAAAACTGCAGTGCCGCAACCCATATCTATAGCTGATATTTCTTTAAAGTCATTTTCTAGAATAAACTGAAGCATCATAAAAGTAGTCTCATGGTGCCCTGTGCCAAAAGACATTTTGGGTTCGATTACGATTTCATATTTTACATTAAATGGTGGATGAAATGGAGCTCTTAAAGCACATTCTCCATTTACTTCAATTGGATTAAAATTCTTTTCCCATTCAGCATTCCAATTTACTGGTGGTATTTCAGTAACCTTATAACTTATTTCAAATTCTGATGAATTTAAAATCTGAACTTTGTCAATCAAGGCTGTATCTAATTCTTTCTTTTGAATATATGCTTTTATACCTGTTTCTGTTTCTGTAAAACTTTCAAAATTTAGCACTCCTAATTGAGCTACTAAAATTTCAGAAGCTGGCTGTAAAGGAGACATTGTAAAATGGTATTCTATATACATTTGAGACATCTTAAAACGCGTTTACTATTGCCATAAAATTACCAGCATTTAAAGCTGCTCCACCTATCAATCCACCATCAACATCGTTCTTGCCAAAAATCTCTTTGGCATTTTCAGGCTTTACACTCCCACCATAAAGAATAGATACTTCTTCAGAAATTGTTGAATTGTAATGTTCTTTAACTAGATTACGTATAAAAGCGTGCATTTCTTGTGCTTGTTCAGGGCTTGCGGTTTGCCCTGTACCAATCGCCCAAACAGGTTCATATGCTAATACTATAGATTCCCAATTTTCATTTTCTATATGAAATAAAGCATTTCTAATTTGGTTTTCAACAACTATAAAGTGATTATCAACACTTCTGTCTTCCCATTTTTCGCCAAAACAAAAAATAATTTTCATGCACTCTTCTAATGCTTTATCAACTTTTTGTTTTAATAAATTATCATCTTCACTAAAATATTCTCTACGCTCACTATGTCCTAGTATAACAGTATTTACACCAATACTTTTAAGCATTTCTGCTGATATTTCACCCGTATAGGCTCCATTTTCTGCAAAATGCATGTTTTGTGCTGCAACTATAATATTTGAATCTTTTAATAATTTAGATGCTTCCAACAAGTTTACAAAAGCGGGTGCAATCATCACCACTGCATTAGTGGTTTTCTCTTTTTTAATTAATTTAGAAATCAATGTATTTGTTGCTGCTAAATCATTGTTCATTTTCCAATTTCCTGCTACTATTTTTTTTCTCATATTTATTGCCCCAAGCTAATCGAGGCATCCCTTTAATTAAAATTTAATTACTCAATGCTTTACTTATTCTTTCATCATCAGCTTTTATAGCTTTATATAAAACTATTTTCCCTTCGGGGTTTACCACTATATATCTTGGAATCCAATCCAACGCTAAACTCGAACAAAAATCACCTTTCCAACCAGATGCAATGTAGTAATGTTCTCCTTCAATATTTAATGCTTTTATTGCTTTTTGCCATTTTTCAGTCGATTTATCTAAAGAAAGGAACAAAAACACAGCGTTTTTGTTCTTTTTTTGTATTTTTTTAACTTTTGGCATCCCTTTTACACAGTCACTACACCATCCTGCCCAAATATCGATTAATATAGTTTTACCTTTATATAAATCTAATATTTCAAAAAAAGTAATTTCCACTCCTTCATTAGTTAACAATACATCATTTAATGCTTTTGTACTAAATGAATTTTCTTGTGCTTTTACTGAATATACAGCAAAAAATAAGATGATTAAAAATAAAAGTTTCTTCATAGGTTTTATATTATATTCCAATATGTATTAGCTCATTTTTAATTTCCATAAGCTTTTCAATTTCTAATTTTCGGATCCAACCATCCATAAATAACATCTACAAAAATATTAATTATTATAAATAAAGATGCAATAACAATAACTGATCCCGTGATAACGGGTAAATCTAAGGTATTTAATGCATCGACAATTTCTTTTCCTAAACCATTCCATCCAAAAATATACTCTACAAAAACTGCTCCTGCTAACATAGAAGCAAACCACCCAGAAATAGCTGTTACAACAGGATTCATAGCGTTTTTTAAGGCATGCTTTCTAATTATTGTATACTCACTTAACCCTTTCGCTTTTGCCGTTCGAATATAATCGGCACTCAAAACTTCTAATAATGAATTTCGCATTAACTGACTCACTACTGCCAATGGTCTTATTCCTAAAACTACCGCTGGTAATATTAAATTCTTCCATTGAATCTTCGTTCCATTTCCAAAATCATCTACTTCATATAAACTTCCTGTCATATTTAATCCTGTATAGTTATGAAGTAAAAAACCAAAACACCAAGCAAATAAAATGGCGCTAAAAAAAGAAGGAACACTCATCCCAAAAGTACTTACCAACTGTATTAATTTATCAATCCAACTGTCTTTAAATTTAGCCGAAACAATTCCTAAGAACACTCCTAAAATCATTGCAATGGTAATTGATGATAATGCTAAAACAATCGTATTGGGTAACGTTTCTGAAATTACAGCACTTACTTTCTTTCCATTTTTCTGAAATGATTCTCTTAAATAAGGTGCTTTTATAACAATATTGCTTTCTCCTACATTAAATAATTTTAAACCCGTATATTTTTTATCAGAGAAATAGGTATAGTCCTTTTTGTTTGCACTATGAAGCGATATGGGTGAAAGATCATTTATATAATACGCATATTGTTTACTAAGAGGTTGATCAAAACCATATTTCTTTTTTACAATTGCAACTTGTTCAGCAGTTTCATTTTGCCCTAACATCATTCTAGCTGGATCACCAGGAAGAATATTAAACAATAAGAAAATAACCGTCACAACCCCAAAAAGAGTAAAAAATGCATAACCTATTTTTTGTAGTAAATAACCAATCATTATTTATTATTTGATAGTTTTAATTTTGAAGCATCATTCCAGTGCAATTTTTGCACAATAGTTCCTTTTTGCAATTTAATTAAAGAAGGATTACTACGAATTATTGTTTTTAAAGCAGTTTCATCACAAAAATAGAAATCAAAATTTAATTGGTATTTTTTAGTTAATGCCTCCGTTATTTCTGGACTAGAAGCAGAAAGTCCAATAACTTTATAACCATTTTTTATAGCTTTATCGGTTGCTTCTTTAATATTAACAAAACCTTCTGCTTCAGAATTACTAATACTATAGGAAATAACAACAATTAAATTATCTTCTTCTAAAAGGTCAGCAGAAAAATCCTCTCCATCACGTTCCATGGTAAAATCATGAATAGGAGGCTCGTAACCTTCCTGAATCATAATGGTTTCTACGGTATACTCCCCTTCTTCTTTTGGAAAATTTCCATTAGTAACAATTACTTTTTCAGCTCCATTATGAGTAAAAGTCCATCGGTATTCAAAAATTGGCTGAGCAGCATTTGGAGGATAAGACATACCTTCCGTTATATTCGCTCCAATTTTATAGGGTCTAAAATCTATTACCGGCAAATGTTGCAACACATAATAACCAAAAACCATACAAGCAATAAAAGAAATATAAACTATTATTTTGCGAAGATTTGCAGTAAATATTGGTTGAATAAAGTTTCTTCCAAAATATATAATTAGCAATAAAATTAACAATACAATATCTTTAGAGAAAGACTCCCAAGGTGTTAATTTAATCGCATCTCCAAAACAACCACAATCGGTAACCTTATTATAATAGGCCGAATAAAAAGTTAGGAATGTAAAAAAGATAATCATTAATAATGAACTCCAAATTGTGAACCTTTTAGCGTATCCCAAAAGAAGCATTACTCCCAACATCACTTCAAAAATTACAACAAAAATGGCAATCAATAAAGCAAATGGAATAAACAGTTCCAAATTAAGTACCTCTGGAGCAAAATAATCTTTTAACTTAAATGAGAATCCAACTGGGTCGTTCAACTTAATTAATCCGCTAATAATAAATAAAACACCAACTAATATTCTGGAAAGGTTTACAATTTGTTTCATAAGTCTATATTATTTTATTAAATCGGACATATGAAACATCCATTTATTCATTTTTTGAGCGACTAAATTTAAAGTCTTGGATGTTTTATATTATTCCTCTAAAAGTATTAGCGCAAAAATCGCATAATTAATCATGTCTTGGTAATTGGCAACAATACCTTCAGATACTAATGTTTTTCCTTTATTGTCTTCTATCTGCTTTACCCTAAGCAATTTTTGTAATATTAAATCGGTAAGAGAACTCACTCTCATATCTCTCCAAGCCTCTCCATAATCATGGTTTTTATCCATCATTAATTGCTTGGTGATTTTTACATGTTTATCGTATTCACTAACAGCGTCCTCTATATCTAAATCAGGTTGTTCAACAATACCTAATTCTAATTGCACTAATGCCATTATGGAATAGTTAATAATACCAATAAATTCACTTACTTGACCCTCATCTACTTTTTGCACTTCATTTTGTTGCAATCCTCGTATACGCTGCGTTTTAATAAATATTTGATCGGTTAAAGAAGGCAATCGGAGTATTCGCCAAGCACTTCCGTAATCTTTCATTTTATTGATAAACAAGTTTCTACAAGTTTCTACAATTTTATCGTATTGTTTTGAAGTATCTGCCATTAGGTCTGTAATATTTTCCGTAAATTTCGCTTAAATAAATCAATTTAAAAAATTGACAACAATTAATTGTAAAGGAAACCTTATCGATTTATCAACACCCAAAGTAATGGGCATTATAAATTTAACACCAGATTCGTTTTATGATGGAGGAAAATTAACCTCTGAAAAAGAAATTCTTCTTAAAGCTGAGAAAATGCTACAAGAAGGAGCAACATTTTTAGATCTAGGAGCTTACAGCTCTAGACCTGGAGCCCAATTTGTTTCAGAAAAGGAGGAAATAGATCGAGTACTACCCGTGATTAAAATTCTTTTAAATGAATTTCCTGAAACCCTTTTATCAATAGACACCTTTAGAAGCAACGTTGCAAATCAAAGTATTTCTGCTGGCGCTTCTTTGATCAATGATATTTCTGCAGGAAAATTAGATGATCATATGTTTAAAATTATTGCTCAACATCAAGTTCCTTATGTGATGATGCACATGCGGGGAACACCAGAAACAATGATGAAAAACACCGATTATACTGACCTAACAAAAGAAGTTCTTTATTATTTTTCTGAAAGAATTGCTAAAGCACGATCTTTTGGAATTAATGATTTAATAGCAGATCCTGGTTTTGGATTTTCTAAAACATTGGATCAAAACTATGAACTTTTCAATGATCTGGAAATATTTAGGAATTTGAATGTTCCTTTGTTGCTTGGCATTTCAAGGAAATCAATGATTCAGAAAAAAATTAAAACAACAGCAGCCAATTCATTAAATGGAACTACTGCACTACACGCTATAGCAATTCAAAAAGGCGCTTCCATACTTCGGGTACATGACGTAAAGGAAGCTTTTGAAACGATTAATCTATTACAAAATTTGAAGTTTCATTAATAAAAAACTACATTTACAAAAAGCTGAATCTCATTGGAATTATTAGACATAAGAATCATAGATATTATAGACATTGTCCTTGTTGCATTTCTATTATACTATATCTATAAATTAATAAAAGGTACTGTTGCAATCAATATTTTTATTGGTATCGTAATCATTTATGCTATTTGGAAAGTAACTGAACTTTTAGAAATGGAAATGCTTAGTAAAATCCTTGGAGGGTTTTTAGGAGTAGGGATGGTTGCTTTAGTTGTTGTTTTTCAACAAGAAATCAGACGTTTTTTATTAATGTTAGGATCTACCAATTTCAGTGCTCGTAAAAAGCTTTTAAAACAATTTCGATCCACTTCAGATTCAAAATTAATCTCAACAATCGATGCAGTTACTCAAGCTTGCAAAAAAATGAGTAAATCGAAAACAGGAGCATTAATTGTTTTTAAACGAAATAACAGTTTGGATTTTGTCAAAAGCACCGGTGATAAAATGTTTATTGAAATCAACCAACCCATTATTGAAAGTGTTTTTTATAAAAACAGTCCTTTGCATGATGGAGCTACTTTGATCGAAGACAATGTTATTACTGCTACAAGAGTTATTCTACCGGTTACTAATGAAAATGAGATTCCCGAACGTTTTGGATTGCGACATAGAGCCGCAGTTAGTATTACTGAAAAAACAGATGCTGTTTGTATTACCGTTTCTGAAGAAAGTGGTCAAATATCCTATATTATGGATGGTAATTTTGTGCTTTTTGATGATATTGAAGAATTAAATGAATTGCTTGAAAAGGATTTATCATCTTAACAAGGATCTATTTAAAATTTTTCTAGCTAGCTTCTTTTTTTTAAAAACTGAACCTCATATAAGTTTTTATAATACCCATTTTCTTTCCTAATCAATTCTTTATGAGTGCCAATTTCTACAATTTTTCCAGCATCCATTACAATAATTTTATCTGCTTTTTTAATGGTAGCCAAACGATGGGCAATTATTATTGAAGTTCTTCCTTTAGTGATTTTCTCTGTTGCAATTTGTATCATTTCTTCTGAATAAGAATCTACAGAAGAAGTAGCTTCATCTAATATTAAAATACTTGGATTACTCACATACGCTCTTAAGAAAGCTAATAACTGGCGTTGACCAGAAGATAACATTACGCCCCTTTCTTTAACATTATAATGATAACCATTAGGTAGGGAACTAATAAATTTATGAACCCCAATTTTTTTTGCTGCATTCATCACTTCTTCTTCTGAAACAGCTGTATCGTTTAAAGTAATATTATTTAAAACGGAATCTGAAAATAAGAAAACATCTTGTAATACCACTGCGATATGGCTTCTCAATGATTTTAGAGTATACTCGTTAATAGATTTATTATCTACTAATATTACACCACTATTGATTTCATAAAAACGAGATAATAAATTAATAATAGTCGATTTCCCAGCTCCAGTTGCTCCAACGATTGCAACAGTTTCTCCAGGAGCTACTTTAAATGAAATGTCTTTTATTATTTCCTCTTCTTCAATATAACTAAACCGAACGTTTTTAAATTCAATAGAGCCTTTTGTATTTTCTAATAATAGAGTTCCCGAATCGTCTATATGAGACTTGGTATCCAAAACATCAAATACTCTACGAGCAGCAACCATACCCATTTGAAGAGTATTAAACTTATCTGCTATTAGACGTAATGGCCTAAATAACATCTGAGACAACTCGATAAATGCCACAATAGCACCAAGTGTTATGATGCCACCTTCAGCAGCATTAAGTCCACCATACCAAACAACTAATCCAATCGCTACAGAGGATGCCATTTCTGCAATTGGAAAAAATATAGAATTGTACCATACTGTTTTAATCCAAGCTTTTTTATGCTTTTCATTTATTTCTTTAAACTCTTTATATTCCGTTTTTTCACGCGTAAAAATCTGAACTATTTTCATACCTGTTATGCGTTCTTGAACAAAAGAATTTAAATTCGCAACCTGAGCTCGAACTTCTTCAAAAGCAACTTTCATTGCTCTCTGGAAGACTCTTGTTGCATATAATATTATTGGCAAAATAGACATTACAATTAATGTTAATTGCCAACTTTTATAAAGCATAACACCTAATATTACAACCATTTTAAGCAAGTCACTTATTATCATAAATAACCCTTGACTAAAAATACTCGAAATGGTTTCTATATCATTAACTGCTCTTGTTGTCAATCTTCCTACCGCACTAGTATCGTAATATTTTAACTTAAAACTTAACATTAATTTAAAAAGCTTTACCCGTATATCCCTAATAACACTTTGCCCTAACCAATTGGTGAAATATATAAAAGTCAACATAAATATGACCTCTAACATTAATACTCCAATCATTAACGAAATATAGAAAACAAGGTTTTCTATATCTTTAGGAACAATAGACTCATCAATGGCCTTTTGCATTATCAACGGACGCAACACTCCTAAAACTGACATTACCACAGCAGCAAAAGCAACATATATAAATGTGCCTCGATAATTATTAGTGTGCCCTAATAATCTTTTAAAGAGTTTTAAATCGAATGCTTTCCCCGAATCTGCCATACTAGCTCCCTGCTAAGACAGGAATCTTATTTAAATTAATTTTTTAGTTGTTCTGGATATACAATTTTAGTTAAATAAAGTCCTTTTGCAGGAGCAGAAGAACCTGCTTTACCCCTATCCTTACTTTTTAGTATTTCATGAAATTGTAACATAGATGTTTTTTCAAATCCTATATCTAATAAGGTTCCTACAATTGCCCTCACCATATTTCTTAAAAAACGATCTGCTTTAATTGTAAAAATCAATTGTAAATTTTCAACTTCCCAATACGCTTCTTTCACATCACAATTATACGTTTTTACATCGGTATTAGAACGAGAAAAACATTGAAAATCCTTATAGCTCAACAACACATTAGCAGCCGCATTCATTAAGTCTATATTGGGTTTATGATGAATAAAATGTGTGAAATCATCTGAAAAAGGATTTTTTTGCAATGAAATAAAATATTTATATTCTCTTTCTAAAGCATCAAAACGAGCATGCGCATCTTCCTTAACAGGAAAAATGTTTTGTATAGAAATATCTTTTGGTAGAAAAGAATTTAATTTGAATATTAAATCTGATACTGACTCAATCGTTTCCATATCAAAATGAGCAAACAACTGTTTTGCATGTACTCCAGCATCAGTTCTTCCAGCTCCCATTACTTGAATTTTCTTTCGCAATAGTATTGACAAAGCATTCTCTAAAACTTCTTGTACGGTAATGGCATCAGGCTGAATTTGCCAACCATGATAGTTTTTTCCATTATATGCTAGTTCTATAAAATATCGCAATGAATCTTGTATTTTTGAAAAATCAAAGATACACAAAGTGAATTCTTTCCAACTTAAGTTTAGGTTCTCTTAATAAATTATTTTTAAATTAAATATGAAAAAAATCCTATTACTTTCAGATACTCATAGTTATTTAGACGACACTATAATAAAGTATGTGAATCTGGCAGATGAAGTATGGCATGCTGGAGATATTGGAGATTTAAAAGTTACAGATGCTATTAAAAAATTAAAGCCTTTAAAAGCAGTTTACGGAAACATTGATAACGCAGAAGCTCGCAGTGAATTTCCATTACACAATCGTTTTTTATGTGAAGAAGTAACTGTTTGGATCACACACATAGGAGGATATCCCGGAAGGTACAACCCTGGTTTAAGAGAAGAAATTAAAACCAATCCTCCAAAACTGTTTATAACTGGACATTCCCATATTTTAAAAGTAATGAATGATAAAAAGATTGGATTACTACATATGAATCCTGGGGCTATTGGCACACACGGATTTCATAAAGTAAGAACCATGTTGCGATTTGAAATTGATAAAGATAAAATACAAAACTTAGAGGTAATTGAAATAAAACGCAATGTCTCGTCCTAAATAATCAAACTTTATTAATAAGACAACAATAAAATATAAAACCCTACCAAAACAAAAACCCTAAAAGATGGCATTCTTTTAGGGTTTTGCACTAATATACTAAGATATGCGGTTTAGCGCAACCGATCCACAGATTTTACGAGGTCTTCATCCTTTTTTATGGCCTTATTGGCCATGACTAAAAAAACGATAGAAATGATAGGAAGAAAAACCCCAATACCCTTCTCTGAAACTAATGTCTCTCCGGATAGCGTTAGTGATCTGTAAACGAAAACTCCCAGTAATAAAAAATTTAATATGATATTTAAACGGTTAATTACAAATTGTAATTGTCGTTTTTTAAAGTTTAATATAGATAGTAAAGTCAATAAAATTGATCCAAAAATAAGGCCTAAAATTAATGGTTCGTTATTACTAATAATAATCAAACCGTTTTCAGATTTAATTATTGGAAACCACAAATACAGTCCTCCTATAATTAAAGCAGAAATTAATAAATAAACAGTTTGTATTCTTTGTAACATCTATTTCTTCTAATTCTTGACGCAAAAATACACTATCTTTTTATAAAAATTAAATGCATTTACTAAATTATTGTTGTATAATTGCAACATCAATACGTAACCAATTCAACAGAGGTTACTTAGTCTTCGATAAAATTTTCAAAAAAAATTACATTCAGTAATACTCAATAGTATCAAATAAATCATATATATTTTTAAATGTTTGAAATTTCAGAATTAAAAGCAAAGTTATTACCTGAGCTTCAGGAAATTGCTAAAGCTTCAGGAGTACCAAAATTCCGTAGCTTAAAAAAATTAGATTTGGTGTATAAAATATTAGACCACCAAGCCGCAAATCCTTCCGCAGTAAAAGCTGTTATAAAAGAAGTAAAAACAGAGGTTGTTGTTACACAACAAGAAACTCCAGAAAAAAAGGAAGCTTCTGTAAATACCGGAGAACAAACGCAAAGAACAGCTCCAAAAAGAGTAATTCGACCTCGCACTCCTAGAGATGATAATCGCAATCAAAAAAATCAAACTCAAAAACAAAATCATCCACAGCAAAATAAACCTGCTGAAGATGATAATAGCGAAAAAAATCAAACTCAAAAACAGAATCAACCACAGCAGCATAAAACTACTGATGATGATAAGCGTGTAAAAACTCAAGTTCAAAAAACCAAGCAACCTCAGCAGCATAAAACTACTGATGATGATAAGCGTCAAAAAACGGAGCAAAAACCTAGACACAACAATCAGAATAATAAAAGAGAAAACAACAATCCCAATCAACATAGAGGTAAGGATGGCAATAAAGACACCCGAAATAGGTATCGCCAACCCGACTTTGAATTTGATGGTATTATAGAAAGTGAAGGTGTTTTAGATATCATGCAAGATGGCTATGGTTTTTTACGTTCTAGTGATTATAATTATTTATCATCTCCAGATGATATTTATGTTTCACAATCTCAAATACGTTTATTTGGATTAAAAACTGGAGACACTGTTTTAGGACAAGTAAGACCTCCAAAAGAAGGTGAAAAATATTTTCCACTTATTAAAGTGAATAAAATTAATGGACAAAGTCCTGATGTAGTTCGTGATCGAGTTGCATTTGAGCATTTAACGCCGTTATTCCCACAAGAAAAATTTAATTTAGCAGATAGACAATCAAGTATTTCTACTCGTATAATTGATATGTTTGCTCCTATCGGAAAAGGGCAACGTGGTATGATTGTTTCTCAGCCAAAGACAGGGAAAACAATGTTATTAAAGGATGTTGCCAATGCAATTGCTGCAAATCATCCTGAGGTATACCAAATTATACTTTTAATTGACGAACGACCTGAAGAGGTTACCGATATGCAACGTAATGTTCGTGGCGAAGTAGTTGCTTCAACTTTTGACAAAGAAGCGACAGAACACGTTAGGATAGCGAATCTTGTTTTAGAAAAAGCAAAACGCTTGGTAGAATGTGGTCATGATGTAGTTATTCTATTAGATTCAATTACCCGTTTAGCAAGAGCATATAATACCGTACAACCTGCAAGTGGAAAAATATTAAGTGGTGGTGTTGATGCTAATGCATTGCACAAACCAAAACGTTTCTTTGGAGCTGCACGAAATATTGAAGATGGTGGCTCATTAAGTATTATTGCAACTGCTCTTACAGAAACAGGTTCTAAAATGGATGAAGTGATTTTCGAAGAATTTAAAGGAACTGGTAACATGGAACTACAATTGGATAGAAAAATATCTAATCGTAGAATTTTCCCAGCAATTGATCTTACTTCTTCAAGTACTCGTAGAGACGATTTACTGTTAGGTGAAAATGTAATTCAACGTATGTGGGTATTGCGTAAATACCTTGCTGATATGAACCCTGTTGAAGCTATGGAGTTTATCAACGATAGAATTAAAAACACTAGAAACAACGAAGAGTTTTTAATTTCTATGAATAGTTAAAGAATACGTATTCTAAAATAGTTAAAAATCCTGTTATAAATTATAACAGGATTTTTTTATACCTATTTTAAGCATAAACTAATCTAGTAATCCCTACCACATAAGGCCTTATTTATACGTATCAATAACTTTATTAATAAAATCTCAGTATCTGCATCGTTAATGATTGAAGTGCGCTATAGAAGCTCTTAATAAATACAATCATTTTTCTTCTCTAACATAGGATGCATTTATAGATTTATCCCTTTACAAAATGCTTTTTTCACATTAGCAATACTCAAAAAAAATCCTAATGGAAAGCCAAGAAGAAAGGCGCTATATAAAGCGAACTCAAAAAGACTATTCGATGTCTTTTAAATTACAACTTGTTCAATAAATTGGGTGAAGATGTCTTACAAAAATAGACGACCATATTATTCAAATTATATGTTGAAACCAAATCAAATGAACAAACAAAATAAAACAACAATGAGCACCTATAAAAGAAAAAACACTTCCAAAAAAATTTTGGAAGTGTTTAATTATTTTTGTCTAATAATCTGTATCGATTATTTAGGACGAGTTAAGTCAAAGAAGTCAATTATTTTACTTCTTCTTCTTTTTTATCTGATAAATCAATTCCTTTTTTCTTAACTGAATCAAAGAATACAGGGGTTGCTATAAATAAGGATGAATAAGTACCTACTACAACACCAACTATTAATGCAAAGATCAATCCTCTAATAGATTCTGCTCCAAATATAAAGATAGAGATTAATACTACTAAGGTAGTTAATGAAGTATTTAACGTACGACTTAATGTACTATTTAATGCACTATCAATTACTTTAGACATTTTCCAAGATGGATGATCATTAAAATATTCACGAATTCTATCAAATACTACCACGGTATCATTCAATGAATAGCCAATTACGGTAAGTATCGCAGCGATAAATGACTGTCCAATCTCCATATTAAAAGGCATAAACCTATAGGTTAACGAAAAGATTCCTAACACTATTAATACGTCATGGAAAACCGCAACTACGGCACCTAAACTAAATTGCCATCTTCTAAAACGAAATAATATATAAAGGAATACGACTACTAAAGATCCTAATACTACCCAGAAAGAAGATTTTTTAATATCATCTGCAATAGTTGGACTTACTTTATAAGATTCCATTCTACCAGCAAGTTTATTATCAGCATCACCAATATATTGATCATAGGTAAATCCATCAGGAAGGTTAGGTTTTAAACCTTCGAACAACATTTGTTCAATTTCTTCATCAACGGCAGACCCTGCTTCATCTACTTTATATTTAGTCGTAATCTTTAATTGATTACTACCCCCATATGTTTTTGCTTCTGCAGAACCAAATACTTCAATTAAATCTGCTTCAACTTGTGTTGAATTTACGTCTCTATCAAAACGTACTGTATATGTTCTACCTCCTACAAAATCAACACCTTGATTTAAACCAACTGTTAATAATGAAACTAAACTAATGGCAATTAACAAGCCTGAAAACACATAAGAAATTTTTCTTCTTCTTAAAAAATCAAAATTGTTTTTTGTTAGAATATTTTTAGTTAATGAAGTTGTGAAAATTAATGGCTTACCATTTCTCATATAACTATCAATAAATAATCTTGTAATAAAAATTGCAGTAAATAATGACGTTGCAATACCTATTAATAAGGTAGTTGCGAAACCTTGAATTGGTCCTGTTCCAAACATTAACAATATAAAACCAGTTAAACCTGTTGTAATGTTCGCATCTAAAATTGATGACAATGCATTATTAAATCCATCATTGATTGCATCTTTTTGAGCTTTCCCTTTTGCAAGTTCTTCTTTAATACGCTCAAAAATAAGTACGTTCGCATCAACAGAAATACCAATCGTTAATATAATACCCGCAATTCCAGGAAGTGTTAATACCGCTCCTAATCCAGCTAGGATTCCAAAGATAAATATAATATTAACTACTAAGGCAACATCTGCAAAAGCACCTGCTTTACCATAATAAAACACCATCCAAATCAATACAAGGATAAGTGCCAACACAAATGAGAAGATCCCACTATCAATAGCTTCTTGACCTAATGTTGGCCCAACTATCTCCCCTTGAATAATCTCAGCAGAGGCTGGTAATTTACCCGCTCTTAAAACATTGGCTAAATCTTGTCCTTCAGTAATATTAAAATCACCAGAAATCTGACTTCTACCGCCTGCAATTGGTCCACTTGTTACACCTGGAGCAGAATAAACGATATCATCTAATACAATAGCAATTTGCGTTTGATTATTAAAAGCTTTCCCTGTCATTTGCTCCCAAACTCTCGCTCCTCTGGCATTCATTTGCATACTAACAACAACTCTACCTAATTGATCGTATGATTGAATTGCATCTACAACAACTCCTCCAGCCAATGGTGGTGTATTATCTCTATTAGATTTTATAGCGTAAAGCGTAACTACTTCCTCTCCTAATTCTTTATTATCAGTAGCAATACCCCATACAAATTTTGCATAACGTTGATCTTCGCTAAGCAGTGATCTTACTTGAGGTATTTTTAAATAGCCATTTATTGCAGCAGTATCTTTAAGCATAAAGGTTCCTAGTTCTGGTCTTCCAGTTTGCCCAGGATACAGCATTTTATTTAACAATGGTCTTTCTTTTAATGCATCAGCAATAGAATCATTTACATCTTCTCCTCCAATTAAATCATCAACAACGCTACCTTCTGTTTCTCCAGAATCTTTAAGAATCTCTTCTAATTCTGGCTCATCAGTTTTATATATTTCAGCTAATTTTGCATCTGCTGTAACTAAAAAACCTTGTAATTCGTCAATTTTATAAACTCCCCAAAATTCTAACTGAGCAGTACTTTGTAATAATTTTTTTACACGCTCTACGTCTTTAGCTCCTGGTAATTCTACTAAAATACGTGCAGATTTTCCAATTCGCTGAATGTTTGGTTGAGCAACACCAAACTTATCGATACGTTTTCTTAATACTTCAAAAGCAGCCGTAATAGATTCGTCAATTTTACGTTCGATTACAGGATAAACATCACTGTTTGTCATAGATGCGTTGATATCATCTTCTAAATTTTTGTTAAAGAAAATATCTGGAGAGGCTAATAAATTTTCTCCTGGAAGTGCATCAAAAGCAATAAAGAAAGACTCTAAATAAGTATCTTGAGATTCTTTTTGAAGAATAAATGCATTATCTAATGCTTGATTAAAAGCAGCATCCTTTGTATTGTTAGCTAATCCTTTTAAGATATCTTTTACCGATACTTGAAGAATTACATTAATACCTCCTTTTAAATCTAAACCTTTATTAAGTTCTTTTCCTTTAGCCGTGTTATAATCTATTATAATTGGGCCTACAGATACCACTGGAATATTTCCAATAGAATCTAAATAACTAGCTTCCGCTAAATTTCTTTTTTCTGGCTCATTAGCAGTAAACTTTGCATTAGCAAACGTTTTTGCTTCATCCTCTACACTATTTGCGATATAAGTGAATGATAGTTGGTATAAACTTACCAAACCAAACACTATTGCAAATACTTTAATTAGTCCTTTATTTTGCATTCTTTTATTTTTTTGTGTCACATTTTTTAAAACGAGCAAATATAGAATTTACCGCATAATCTGACAATTATTTTTAATGATATTAAATCTGATTATTTTTTAAGCTTTATTAAACTTTAATAAAAGCTCTCCGGGTCATTAAATAAGAACTGGACCCGCTCTAACTTCTGGAGTGTTATAGGAAGAATTATCAATTTCAATGGATCTATTGCTATATATAATATAGGCTGCTTTTTCAATTTTGTTTTTAAACCTAAGTTCTTTTAATAGAGTAGAATAATAAACATCAGGATTAAAAGAACGATCATTCTCAGGTAATAACTCTACAACTAAACCATTTGAATCTCCTTCATTTCCAATACTTTTTTGAATTTCAAATACATCAAGTTGATAGGTATTTAATTTGTTTTTAGAAGGCATTTTGGAAGATCCTTCTTCAATATCTAATGAAGAATAGCTTAGTTTTAAA
>Ga0307985_10000799_pt1 | contig 18120 bp, 6 predicted proteins | sample EllFjometageno80_FD_203155 | JGI IMG/M metagenome (GOLD analysis project Ga0307985, IMG submission 203155) | Marine microbial communities from Ellis Fjord, Antarctic Ocean - #80 | ecosystem: Environmental > Aquatic > Marine > Unclassified | place: Southern Ocean | collected 2014-10-09 | reverse complement strand
CTGGTGGGAGGGGGGGCAGGGGGAGCAGGCGGCGGGGGGGGGGCGTATGGTTGAATGGTCGAGCGCCGATCGATCCCGTTCGAGACAATCATCATGTTGTTAGTGACGTCGTCGGCGAGGTCGGGGTAGAAGTAGCCCTTCTGCTTGGTCGTGGTGGGCCCGATGGAGAGGATGAGGTTCGCGACGTTGTTGGAGAAGAGGGCGGAGGACGTTTCCGGGAGGCGACTGGGGAGGTCAGTGAAACCGACGATAATGACGCCGTTGTCGGTAGTGATGACCTCGTCAGGAACAGACGCGTCAACGTTCCCTCCATTCGCAGCGGCGAGATCAACAATCACAGACCCCGGCTTCATCGCGTCCAGCATGTCCTGCGTGACGAGAATGGGCGCCTTGCGGCCCGGAATGAGCGCCGTCGTGATGATGACATCCACCTCGGCTGATAGGTTGTGTTAGGTGGTGCCACATACATGTGTACAGGAGGCGGCGGTGTGAAGTGAAGCGTCGCAAGAACGGCGCTTGAGTCGGTCGTTTTGAGCCGGTCGTTTTGAGGCGGTAGTTTTGAGGCGGTAGTTTTGAGGCGGTAGTTTTGAGCCGGTCGTTTTGAGCCGCCCGCTCTCGCCGCCCATTCTCGCCGCGCGTTCTTACCTGCTTGCTCAAGCATCATCTTACCCTGCGCCGCTTTGAACCCATCCGACATCTCCTTCGCGTACCCGCCATCCCCAGACCCATCCTCCGTGAACGGAACAGTCAGAAACGTGGCCCCCATGGACTCGACTTGCTCCTTGGTGACGGGGCGCACGTCGAACGCGCGCACGATGGCGCCCATGTTGCGAGCGGTCTGGATCGCGGCGAGGCCAGCGACGCCGACGCCGAGGACCAGGATCTTGGCGGGCTGGACTTTGCCGGCGGCGGTCATCTGGCCGGCGAAGAAGGAGGGGAAGTTGGCCGATGCTTCGATCACGGAACGGTAGCCGGCGATATTAGCCTGGGACGACAGGACGTCGTAGGACTGGGACATGCACATGTGTGAGCAAAGAGGGCAGCCCAGAACTTATAAGTCGGTGCGAACAAAGAGGGCAGCGTGATTGATCGCGAATAGCGCGTTTTGAGCCGCTTTTTGGGCCTCTCGTGGCGCGTTTCGAGCAGCTCGTGGCGCCTTTTGAGCCGCTCTTGCGCCGTTGCGTCTTGAGCAAGTGCACGAAAAGCTTCATGAGCCCCTCGGTTCACGAGGGGACGCAACTCGCATTGGGACTTGTCTGCCCGGGGTCTTGACTCACCTGAGCGCGGCTCAGCATGCGCGGGTTGGAATCGAGCGCGAAGATGGTCGAGTTCTGGCCCTCGCCGGTGAAGTGGGGGAGGTATTCGTCGTGATCCGTGAACGGGACGGTGGAGATGAGAGTTTTGGACTTGAAGAGAGGTGCCAAGGCGGGGGACGGGGGGCGGATTTTGGTGATTATGTTGGAGGCTTCGATCACCGCCGTTGCCGTGGGGAGAACCGTAGCGCCGGCGGCAGTGTAGGCAGCGTCAGGAAAACTGATTGCCCCGTTGGGCATGCCTGCCTTAGTCTCCACGAAGATGGTAAAGCCGAGACCGGTTAGCTTGGCGACGGAGTCGGGGGTGAGCGCCGTGCGCTTCTCAGTGGGGGCGTAGGAGGCATCCGAGAGGAGGCCGATTGAGAGAGAGGAGTAGGACAAACCCAGTGGGATATTTTCTTGACCAGGAGTTGGGGTGGCAGGGGGTGGAGCGGTTGGGGCGACGGCGGAAAAGAGGGAGCGGTGGTGGCGAGGGTGGCTCGGCGAGTGGGAGAGTGGGGTGGGTGGCAGGAGGATGAAGGAGGAGGTGAGAGTGATCGAAAGGAACAGCAAGTACACCTGCATCTTGTCGGAGAAGTGCCGCTTAAGTCGGCGAGTGCGGGCAAGTTAGTTAGTTGTTAAAAGGGAGGGGAACTGGGCCGAACTGGGCGGAGGCAAACGAGCTGGAACTAACGTGCGACGCGACTGGGTTTTGAGAAAATGCGACTGCACTTGACAGTTTGCGTGCTGTGCATCGCTCATTGGCGGGTGCGCCCCTGTACGAGTTGACACGCTTTTAAGTGGAAGAACGGCGCCACGCGACAAGTTTCTATTCTAGTTGACACATAAACTCCTTATCGATTATTCGATTATTAGTATCCCGGATTGGTGCGAGGCGCCGGTATGTCCCCCCCCGTGGTGCTGTGCCCCTCCGGCCTCCGCTCCCTCCACGCCTCGTCTTTCGCTTCGAAGAACTCGTTCGGCTTCTTCCTCCTGTTCTCCGCCCGCTTCTCAATGTTGGTCTTGAATTCCTCCCCCCCCTGCCGCCACCTCTCGTAATCCTTCATCGCTTTCTCCTTGAACGTCGCCTTCTTGCCCGCCGCGCTCCTCCCGTACGCCTCTCTCTTGAGCTGATCGAGCTCCTCCCTCTGCGCTCTGTTGGCATCCCGCTCCTTCTTGAAGTTCTCCCTGTCCTGCACTTTGTTCACGCCCATCAAGAACTCGATGAGCTCGTCCGTGTCCGGCTTGTCCTTGTGCTCGGCCATGACGCACGCAACTGGCGTCATGTTGTGTATGTTCCTGACCGTTGTCTGCCCCCCGGCCCTAGTGAGCAGCACTGCGATGCTCCTTTTCTGGCAGTAATGCAGCGGAGTGGACATGTACCTGCGAGCGAAGGGAGAGTGAGCGAGGGTTGATGCTGAAAAAAAAGCGAGCTCGAGTAAAGGTGTGTGCGAACGTTGAAGGAAGGGGAACAGGGCAAGCGCGAGCAAACTGAGATATGCTCGTTTCGCTCGCGCGTCTCCCGTTTTGATGTGTACGCGAGCGAAGCGAGCGTACGTACTTGCTCTGAATGTTCGCGTCCGCCCCGTGGTTCAGTAACAGGTAGACCATGGGTCTGAGATTCCAAATCACAGCCAAGTGCAGAGGAGTTTCCTGATGGCGGGGAGCGAGAGTTAGAGGCCGAGGAGAGAGGGCGCCTGGGAAGTGTAAAGGCGGGAGCGACAGGAGTGCCGATCGAAGCGTAGAAAGCCCGAGCAAAATTAGTAGCGTGTGGCGCTCGCTCTTCTTGCGCACCTTGCCCAAATACGTCCTGCTGTTCACGTCAGCCCCGAAGTCTTCCAGTAACATTTTAGCAATGCTCAAATAGTTGCATGCAGCCGCCTCGTGCAGTAGCGTCCGGCCGTTGAAGGGGTTCCTCTCGTCCACACCAAGCCGTTCCCTGCAGAGAGAGAGAGAGAGAGAGAGAGAGAGAGAGAGAGAGAGAGAGAGAGAGAGAGAGAAAGAGCAATGGATTTGAGTTAGCGAGGCGAGGAGATGAGGAGGGAGCGCTCCCCCCTAAAGCCCACGTTCGAACTTATCAACGTTCGCGCTCTCAGACCTCTCCCCTTCGCTTCGCTAGCGTCGCTTTCTCACTTGCACAGCAACTTATACACCTCGTCTTCATCCCCATTCACACAGCTAGTGTACGCGCTAACTGGCTGCAAGTTGCGCACCCTCTCCATGCACTTTCCCCGACTCTTCCCGAAGTTCACCTTGCCTCCGTCGTTCAGAATCCCCGACTTCCCCGCCATCATACTATCCTCCCCAAATATACCCTGCTTAGCTCCAATCTGCGATGAGTTTCTCGTCGTGTTATAGTGCCCGATGTTATCCAACGGATGCCCTCCAGATTCCTTCACATCGCCCCCCATAATCGACGTCTTCCGCCCCTCCTTGTTCGCCAAGCCCCCGGCACCCTGCATCACGAGATCTGGTGCTCAGTTGAAGGGCAGGGCGGGGGCGGGGCGGGGACGAGGATCAATGAGAGTTTATAGAAATGTAGGGAAGGGGTCAGAAGAACTCGTTCCAGACGTCCGACGATGCGTATGTGGTGGAAGACAGCCACGCTCAATTTCTTCCCAACTTCCAGACGCTTGCTTCACAATTCCCTGCCTGTGCAACGGCACCATGTGTGCACCACCGGCGGCGGGGAGCACTCAACCCCTCGCCCGTGCCCCCCTGTAGATGACCATCTATCAGGCGCCACGTAGCTGTCTTGCGACCACTGTTTAAAGAAACGAAAGGGGCGACGTTGCGAAAGGTAGGGGCGCCCCCCCCCACTACCATATGATGGACGGCGCAGTTAACCCGTCGGTGTGTGTTTGGCGCCATCGGTGTGTGGGAGAGGGAGAGCACTCGCTTCGCTCGTGCGGCAGGCTCACAAAATTCCTAACGCCAGTTCCAAAAACCAACAGCGAGGGCCCCCAAATTAACTCATAACCCACGCTCTTTTTTGATTGTCCTAGTGTCCCTCCGCTAAGTTCATTCTATCCAGTAAACATCCACTCACAGTTTACTCCCACACAACAAACTAAAACCACCTCACCACCCTAAATCCCTTCACTCCCCTCCTTCTACCGCCCCCCCAACCTCCACCAAAACACATAACAATGGGAGACGATGAACAAACCAACACGGGCGTCTTCTCGGACAAGCGCGTGCTGTACATCGTGGAGAAGATCTATGCGACGTACCCTAAACTCAAGACTGGCGGCGCCGCCAAGTTCGACAAGGTGTTTCAGACTGAAGAGAATGTGTAAGTGGACACATAACCCAAATATCCGGGCCCTCGAATGCTCATTCATTTAACTCACATTTAACTCACCCCCCTGCCCCCCCCAGCGCCCCCCTCGAAGCCTTCCTTAACGACTCCGAGGTCGTCTGCCTCCTCATCCCCGAGGCCCTCAAGCTGTCCACCGTGATGCCTGCCAAGCTCCCTAAAACCAAGTGCCTGGCCCTCACCAAGACCGCAGGCACCATCGTTGACGACGCCGCATCCCCCCCCGCGGGGCAGATCATGGTCACCGAGTTCGGCGGCCCCTCCCCTTTCGAGCACCTCGAGCTCCTCTCCAACGAAGTCTTCCTCCCCGTGCTCTCCAACCCCCTCAACCAGCAAAGGTGGGGTGAAGTAGCGACTCGCGAGATCATGGACAGGTTCCACAACTTCCTGAGCTCCACGACTATTCTCTGCGGACAGATCAAGGGGGAGACGCGCCTCCCCATGCCCCCGCTCGACACTGTCGGGCCCGGTGGCCCGGGAGGAGGGAAGAACAGGATTTCTCTTCTCGAAGGCGCCGTCATGACGTGGACAAAGCAGATCAAGAACGTCCTGAAGCAGGACCCCGAGTCGCAGCTCAAGCTGGGGCACCACCCCACGCCCGACGTCGAGATTGAGTTCTGGAAGAACAAGGCCAATAACCTGAACTCAATTTTCGAGCAGCTCCAGGGCCAGCGCATCCGGCGCGTCCTGCGCGCGCTCGACCAGCAGCACTCCACCTACTGCGCCACCTTCGCGCGCCTGTGCAAGGACGTCTTCACCGCGAGGCTCGAGGCGAACGACAACATGAAGTACCTGCGCACGCTTGAGGAGTGGTTTGATCGCCTCAACTCGGAGGATAACTTTCCCAACCTCCTCGACCTGTTCAAGCCCATGCTGCACATCATTCTGCTCATCTGGAAGAACTCCAAGCACTACAACACGCCGGCGAGGCTTGTTGTTCTCATGCGGGAGATCTGCAACAGCCTCATCAACCAGGCGTGCAAGTACGTCTCCGGCGAGCAGATCTTTGCACTCATTGAGTCCGAGGACGCCAACAAGGCCGTGGAGCAGCTCAAGACGACCCTCTTGGTTTGCGGCACCTTTAAGTCCACGTACTTTGACTACAAGGCGACTGCCAATGCGGAGTGCCCGGCGAACCCCTGGCGCATCCAGAACAACGCGTTGTTCATGCGCCTCGACTCGTTCCTCGAGCGCTGCCACGACATTCTCGACCTCACCTCCACCATCGTTCAGTTCTCGAAGCTCGCGACAATTCAGGTTGGCGGCACGAAGGGCAAGACCCTGACCACCTCCGTTCAGCAAATTCACGGCGACTTCCAGTCCGCCGTTGTCAAGTTCAAGGGCGTCGGATACGACATCATGGACGTCTCCGCGAAGCAGTTCGACGACGACTTCTACGAGTTCAGGTGCTCCATCAAGGAGCTCGAGCGCCGCCTCGGCGCCGTGGTCTCGCTCGCGTTCGATGACTGCGCCACCGTCTACGGCCGCTTCAAGCTCCTCGACTCCTTCGAGGGCCTCCTCGAGCGCCCCATTATCCAGGACGAGCTCGAGAAGAAGTACGTTGGCCTCGTGCAAGCGTACGGCGCTGATCTCAAGGTTGTCCAGGAGCTTTTCCTGCAGTACCGCGACAAGCCTCCCTCCGAGACCGCGCGCAACCTCCCCCCCATCACGGGCTCCCTAACGTGGTGCCGCGGACTCGTGTCGCGTATCCAGATCCCCATGGTCAAGCTCCAGCAGCTCGACCGCACCATTCTGGACCGCGAGGAGGCTAAGGAGGTCGCCAAGGTCCACGCCACCATCATGGCGTCCCTGCAGGAGTACGAGACGCAGAAGATCGAGGAGTGGGCTCGCGACGTCGACGCGTCATCCGACGCTAAGCTGAAGCTTCCGCTCATCACGCGCAACCCTGACACGCGCATGATCCAGACCAACTTCGATCCCGCCCTCGTCCGCCTCCTCCGTGAGGTCAAGTACTTCCTTCTTCTCGGCTTGACGGTTCCCGAGCCCGCGCTCGAAATCTACAAGTCTGTTGAGACGTTCCGCGCTTGGACTGGGAACATCGATCTCATCAAGGACATGAACAACAACGTTCTGTCGCAGTTGCTTCCCGTGGAGAAGCCGCTCGTTCAGCCGTACCTGTCCAAGTTCGACGAGGCTATCGAGAACGGCATCTCGTCACTCAACTGGCGCGCCGCCAACGTCGACGAGTTCATCGAGAACGCCATGGTCGAGGTCAAGGTCGTCCACGAGGTCCTCAAGACGATGAAGGACAACTTCACCGAGGTCGAGGGACTGATGAACAAGTGGGACGCGCCTCTCATGGAGCGTAAGGCGAAGCCCGTCGACAAGGACGAGCTTGAGCGCACGTGCAAGACTCTGCGCACGGCCCGCTTCACCGAGACCAAGGATTCCGGGAAGCAGATCCACAACCTCCTCAAGGAGACGAACAAGATCCTGCGCGTGTCCAACGCATCCGCGGACTGGCGCGCGTACGTGGACTTTGTGAACAACGTCGTCATCGATGGGCTTTCCACTGCCATCACCACGTCGCTCGAGTACTTGCTTGATCAGATTGACCCCGACGTCATCAAGGCCAAGGAAAAGCTCCCTCTCCTCGAGCTCAAGCTTCGCCTTGAGGGCGACGGCGTGGAGTTCAACCCCCCCCTCGGGCGCCAGAATGGCAAGGGGGTCGGCGACATGTTCGACAACCTCATCGGCTCCTTCCTCCAGATGTCCATGCAGTTCCGCCGCCTCGACGCCGAGGGTTCTTACATGCGCGAGATGCACACGGACATCGAGGTTAACAACTACATGGCTTTGCTCACGGAGACCATCACGGACACCGAGGAGCAGGCTATGGGGCTTAAGGCTTCCTTCGAGGCTTATTCGTACCTCTGGACGACCGATCTCGACGTGTACTTCAAGGAGTTCTGCGAGGAAGCCATCATTGTCACCGAGGGTGGCACGGCTCTCATGGATCTCGACAAGTTCGACAAGGCCATCAAGGACCTCGAGACTGTTCAGAAGGAGGTTCGCAACAACTACGTATCTCCCTCGGACATCGGCTGGCTGCGCATCAACATCTCGCCCGTGAAGGACAAGCTTTACGCTTATGCTGACACATGGATCAAGAGGTTCACAACCCACATGATGGTGACGACGCAAGAGACCATGGAGGAGCTCAACACGTTCATGAACAACGTGACGGTGGGTCTCGAGCGCGTGGTGCCTGAGGGTGGTGAGAACAACAACGCCCTCATGGACGTCATGGCCGACATCCGCGACGTCACCAAGCGTAACGAGACGGTCGACGAGCTCATCGAGCCGCAGAAGAAGTGCGTCGCGCTCCTCAAAAAGCACGGCTACGACGTCAATGCCGTTCAAGTTGCCGGCCGCGATCTGCAGGATTTCCTCGAGGAGGTCAAGATGTCTTGGGACATGGTGTCCAAGAAGACCTTCAAGAAGAAGGAGGATATTCTCCCCATGCACCTCGCTGCTCAGGACAAGCTCAAGGGCGAGCTCGAGATCTTTTTCACCTCGCTTCGCGCTTTCCGCACCGACTTCCGCGCCAACGCGCCGTTCAAGTTCCAGGGTGATGCCAACGAGGCTTACGCCTGCATGGACGAATACTCCGTCAAGCTCACCGAGTTCGACGAACAGGTCGTCAAGTTCAACGAGGTCGAGGAGCTCTTCGGCCTGGCCATCTCCAAGTACACCGAGACCAGCGACTCCCGCAACGAGATCAAGCACCTCAAGAGCGTGTGGGACTTCAAGGCGATGCTCATCACCGTCTACGACAGCTGGAAGACCGGGCTCTGGTCCGAGGTCGACTCCGAGTGGCTCGAGGACGAGAACAAGAAGCTTCTCAAGCAGCTCCGAAACAAGGGCGCGGAGTACCCCACTGCCAAGGGCTGGCAGGTGTTCCAGGACGTGCAGGACAACAACAAGATGATGGGCATTGTCCTTCCTCTCATCTCCGAGCTGCACTCGCCTGCCATGCGCACTCGCCACTGGGTTGCGCTCGCTCGCGTTTGCGGCGTGAAGACCGTTGACCCCACCGACCCCAAGTTCACTCTCAACGACATGATGGTCCTCAACCTCCACCAGCACGTCGACGAGGTCGCCGAGATCGTGGAGACTGCCCAGAAGGAGCTCAAGATCGAGAAGAAGCTCGGCGAGATCGAGGCCGTCTGGGCTGAGATGGTTCTTGACTACGTTCCTCACAAGGAGACCGAGATGTTCGTGCCCAAGCCCTCCGAGGAGGTCATCGAGGGCATCGAGGCTCACGTCATGGAGCTCATGGGCATCTTCGGCATGGGCAAGTTCATGGAGTACTTCAAGGACCGCGTTCTGCAGTGGCAGCACACTCTGTCCACCGTCGACGACACTCTTCGTATCTGGTTGTCTGTGTCCAAGTCCTGGGCGTCGCTCGAGTCCATTTTCCTTGCGTCCGCCGACATCCGCTCGCAGCTTCCCGACGATACCAAACGCTTCGAGTCGATCAACAGCGAGTTCGTCGAGCTCATGAAGGACGCCGTGAACGAGAGCAACTGCGTCGCTGTTACGTCCATCGAGGGCCGTTGCGAGGCTCTTTTCGGGTTGCAGAAGAAGCTCGACATTTGCGAGAAGAGTCTGAATGAGTACTTGGACATCAAGAAGAAGATCTTCCCCCGCTTCTACTTCGTCTCCAACCCCGCTCTTCTGGACATGCTCGCCAACGGCACCAACCCGCCCAAGGTCATGCCCTACTTGGGAGATTGCTATGATGCCCTTGCCAATTTGAGGTTCATCACGCTTGAGAACGGCGAGACCAGCGACAAGGTCACAAACCAGATGATCGCGAAGGACGGCGAGAGAGTCGACCTCGACGAGCCCTTCACCATGGAGGGAGAGGTCGAGGGTTACTTGAACCGCTTGACCGACGCCATGATAATTTCCTTGAAGAAAATCCTCAACCACGCCATCGAGGAGGGAGTGAACTGGGAGTTCGTCGACAAGCCGCGTCACAAGTGGTGCCAGATCTTCCCCGCCCAGATTGCCATCACGGGAACCCAGGCGTACTGGACGGACGAGACTCAGCTCGCGCTTGAGGAGTACGAGGGAGGCCAGGAGGACTCCGTCAAGAGGTACTTGGCGATGTGCAACACGAGGTTGAACCACCTCATCGCTCTCGTGCTGGGAGACCTCAGGGGCGACATCCGCGTCAAGATCATCTCGCTCATTACCATGGACGTCCACTCCAGGGACGTCATTGAGAAGTTCGTCACAAACAAGACCGAGGGCCCCGCCGCCTTCGCGTGGCAGCAGCAGCTCAAGTTCTACTGGGAGCAGAGCACCATGGACATCAACATCAAGATCTGCGACTTCTCGTGCAAGTACTTCTACGAGTGGATCGGCAACACCGGTCGTCTGGTCATTACGCCCTTGACCGACAGGTGCTACATCACGTTGACGATGGGCCTCAAGCTCTTCCTCGGAGGAGCGCCCGCTGGTCCCGCCGGAACCGGCAAGACCGAGACTACCAAGGATTTGGCCCGAGCGCTGGCCATTCCTTGCTATGTGTTCAACTGCAGTGACCAGATGAACTTCGAGACCATGGCCAACATTTTCCGTGGACTCGCGCAGACCGGCGCCTGGGGATGCTTCGACGAGTTCAACCGCATTCCCATCGAGGTGCTCAGTGTGGTCGCGACGCAGGTCAAGACTATCCAGGACGCCATCGTGGTCTTGAGCGTGCCCGCCAACCGCGAGCCGCAGTACCAGACGCTCCCCGCGGGATGCCCCCCCAACAAGGTCGGATTTTTCGACTTCATGGGCGATACGCTCATGCTCATCCCTACTTGCGGCTTCTGGATTACCATGAACCCCGGATACGCAGGAAGGACGGAGCTGCCCGAGAACCTCAAGGCGCTGTTCAGAAGCTGTGCTATGATCAGGCCCGACATGCGCATGATTCAGGAGAACATGCTCATGTCCGAGGGATTCCAGACCGCTCGCGACCTCTCCGTCAAGTTCAACACTCTTTACGATCTCAGTAGCGCCCTGCTCAGTAAGCAGCCTCACTACGATTGGGGATTGAGGTCCGTCAAGTCCGTGCTCCGCGTGGCTGGCAGCATGAAGCGTCAGAACCCCACTCTCGACGAGGCGCAGGTGCTGATGCGCGCTCTGCGTGATTTCAACACCCCCAAGCTTCCCAACCACGATTTGCCGGTGTTCTTGAGGCTGGTTGGCGACCTGTTCATCGGCATGACCGTCGACAGTAAGCTGGACGAGGCCCTGAAGGGCAAGATCGAGCGCGTCGCCAAGGAAGGCGGCTTGCAGTGGGACGACATGTTCGTCAGCAAGACCTGTAACTTCCAGGAGCTGCTTGACGTGCGTCACTCCGTGATGCTTCTCGGCCCCACTGGCTGCGCGAAGACCACCATCTGGAAGACTCTGCAGGGTGCCCACAATTTGGACAAGCCCAAGAAGACGTGCATCGTCGAGACCGTGAACCCCAAGAGTGTGACCGGAAACGAGCTTTACGGCTACATGACTCTGGCGAAGGAGTGGAAGGACGGTGTCTTGAGTATCATCATGCGTGGTATGAGCAAGAACTTCCCCGACTTGGGCTTCCACGACTTTCAGACTTACAAGTGGGTTGTGCTAGACGGCGACATCGACGCCGTGTGGATCGAGAGCATGAACACCGTGATGGACGACAACAAGGTGCTGACGCTCGTGAGTAACGAGCGCGTGCCGCTGAGCGCTGCCATGAGAATGGTCTTCGAGATCAACAGTCTCAAGAACGCCACGCCCGCTACTGTGTCGAGGGCTGGTATTCTGTTCATCAACGAGACTGACATCGGCTGGACGCCGTTCATGGAGACGTGGGTGCAGATGCGCACCAACAAGACCGAGAAGAGCTACTTGCCCGGTTTGTTCGACAAGTACATCGAGCCTCTTGCCGAAATGGTCCGCCGTGGCTACAAGGAGGTCACCAGTTTGAGGATCATCAACAAGGTGGCTACGGTCATCTACTTGCTCGAGGGTTTGCTGCCCACCATCCCCGAGGAGAAGATGAACCAGGAGAACCTCGAGCTCATGTTCGCGTTCTGCGGCATGTGGGCGTTCGGCGGTCCCATGATCGTGGACAAGTCCGGCGACTACAGGAAGAAATTCAGCGAGGATTTCGCCACTTTGTTTGGCCAGAAGTTCCCCAAGGAGGGCGAGTGCTTCGACTACTACTTCAACGCCGAGACCGCTGAGCACGTGAGCTGGAACTCCATCATCCCCAAGTACGTGGCTGTGCCTATTGGAAGTCACGCCGGCGAGACCCCCTTCAACACGGTCTTCGTTGAGACCGTCGAGACGGTCAGGATGACTTTCCTCTTGAACACCTTGGCGAGGAACGGCAAGTTCGCCATGTTCGTCGGCAACGCCGGCACCGGCAAAACTGGCATCATCAAGAACTACTTGGCCGGCTTGGACAAGGACACCGACGGCATCTTGAGCAAGAACATCGTCATGAGCTACTACACCGACAGCGCGAGTCTGCAGTTCGAGGTCGAGGGCTACATTGACAAGAGGAGTGGCAGGAGCTTCGGCCCCCCCATGGGCAAGAAGATGATCTTCTTCATCGACGAGATGAACCTTCCTTACATCGAGACTTACGGCACGCAGAACAGCATTGCGTTCCTGACGCAGCAGATCCAGCACGGCAGTGTTTTCGACAGGGAGGACCTTGGCATCAGAAAAGAGCTCGTGGACATCCAGTACTTGGCAGCCATGAACCCCACCGCGGGAAGCTTCGAGATCTGCGAGAGGTGCCAGAGGCACTTCGCCACGTTCGCCATCGCGATGCCTAGCAAGGCCGATTTGATGAACATTTTCGGCAGCATCGTGGGCGGACACCTGAGCGGCTTCAGTGTGGCGATTCAGGATTTCACTGAAAAGTTGGTGGAGGCCGCGATCCAGATTCACACCTTCGTGAACGCCAAGTTCTTGCCGAGTGCCATCAAGTTCATGTACAACTGGAACATGAGGGAGCTCACGAATATCTTCCAGGGAGTGTGCTTGGCGAGCAGCAGCTACTACACGCAGCCCATCATGCTCGTGAAGCTGTTCGTTCACGAGACGCAGCGTGTGTTCGGGGATCGCTTCGTAAGCGAACCCGAGATCGACACGTTCAACGAAGCGTTCAAGGAGATTTGCAAGAAGGCCATCCTGAGCCCCCCCATCGACGAGCAGTTTGCTACGCCCAACGTGTTCACGAACTTCGTGACCACTGCGGACGGCGCTTATTTGCCCGTTCCCGATATGGCCAAGCTGCAGAAGACTCTCGAGGCCAAATTGTTGGAGTACAACGAAAGTAACGCCATGATGGACCTGGTTCTGTTCGAGCAGGCTATGCTGCACGTGACGAGGATCGCACGCATTATCTGCCAGAGTGGCGGCAATGCGATGCTCATCGGCGTGGGCGGCAGTGGCAAGCAGAGTCTGTGCAAACTGGCCGCTTTCGTGGGCGGCATGGAGGTCAAGCAGCTGGCAGTGACGAGCAAGTTTGGCGTTGAGGACCTCAAGGAGGAACTCAGGGCCATGTACATGCTCGCAGGCGTCAAGAATACTCCGCTCGTGTTCCTGATGACCGATTCTCAGATTGTGAACGAGAAGTTCTTGGTGTACATCAACGGCATTCTCAGTTCTGGATGGTTGCCGGACCTCTTCTTGAAGGAGGACATCGATAACATCCTGGGCAGCATCAGCGCCGAGGCCAAGGCCTCGGGCATCCCGGACACGCCCGAGCAGAGGATCGCGTTCTTCATCACGAAGATCAAGTTGAACTTGCACGTGTGCCTCGCTTTCAGTCCCGTCGGAGACGCGTTCAGGATCAGGGCGAGGAGGTTCCCCGGACTTGTCAACGCTACCGTCATCAACCAGTTCCACGCCTGGCCGCGACAGGCTCTGATCAAGGTCGCGGACAGGTTCTTGGAGGAAGTCGATCTTGGCTCGGCCCAGTCCAAGACCAACATGGCCATCCACATGGCCGAGGAGCACTTGAGCGTCGACAAGATGAGTCAGCACTACTTCGAGACTCAGAGGAGGTACAACTATGTCACTCCCAAGAGTTACTTGGAGCTCATCGCCTTTTACAAGTACTTGCTTGGCATCAAGAGGAGCGAGGTCCAGAAGAACATCGACAGGTTGGACATTGGACTGAGCACTTTGAGGAAGACCGCCGACGATGTCGCGGAATTGCAAAAGAACTTGGTCATCACGATGAAGATTGTCGAGGAGAAGAAGGCGGCTACCGACATCCTGATTTCCGACATGGCCGTGCAGCAGGAGGGCGCCAACGTGGAGAAGGAGAAGGCCAGCATCGAGGCTGCGGCTGCCGACGCGGAGAGTGCCGCAGCTAAGATCATCGAGGATGAGGCCGAGACGGAGTTGGCGGCGGCGAAACCTGCAATGGAGCAGGCCAGTGCGGCCGTTGATTGCCTGAGCAAGGCGATGCTTGGAGAACTCAAGAACTTGGGCAAACCCCCGAGTGGCGTAGACAAGGTCACGAACGCGTGCCTCGTTCTGATCCAGAAGGAGTACAGCCCCAAGAAGTGGAGCTGGAAGGCTGCGAAGAGCATGATGGGCGACCCGAGTGCGTTCATGAACATCTTGAAGACGTTCAGGGGCGAGGACATTACGGAGCAGGAGGCGACGATTCTGTTGCAGTTCATCGACGATCCGGAGTTCACCACCGATGTCATGACGACGAAGAGTGCGGCTGCCGCTAACTTGTGTACTTGGGTGTGCAGTATCTACAAGTTCAACCGCATTTATGTCAACGTCAAGCCTTTGATGGAGAGATTGGAGGCCGCGCAAGCTTCCAAGGCCAAGGCTCAGGCCAGTTTGGCCGCGGCCAACGAGGCTGTCGCGAAGGTCGAGGCTTTGCTGGCGGGCTTGAGGGTAAAGTACGAGGAGGCCGTGAGGGAGAAGCAGGAGGTCGAGGACAAGGCCGAGGCGCTTTTGCAGAAGGAGGATCTTGCCAAGAGGCTCGTGGGTGGCTTGGCGAGCGAGAACGAGCGCTGGGGCGTTGAGATCGAAAGGCTGAAGAGCACGAGCACGACTCTGACCGGAGACTGCATGTTGGCCGCTGGGTTCGTGAGTTACGCCGGCGCCTTCGACGCCGAACTGAGGGACGTGCTGTGGAAGAACACGTGGGCGCCGGATCTGGAGGAGAAGAAGATTCCCATGACGCCCAACAGCGATCCGTTGGACATGCTGACCGACGACAAGAGGACGAGTCAGATGATCGCGCAGGGACTGCCGAGTGACAGGATTAGTGTCGAGAACGGCAGTATCATCAGCAACTGTAAGAGGTGGCCTCTGATTATCGATCCCCAGACGCAGGGCATCAAGTGGCTGAGGGAGAAGGAGAAGAGCGACTTGGTCGTGATTCAGCTGACCCAGAAGAAGTGGCTCAAAACTGTCGAGACGGCCATCGTCAACGGACAGGCTCTCATTATCGAGAACCTGGGACAGGACATCGATGCAACTTTGGATCCCGTCTTGAGTAGGGCCATTTACAAGAAGGGCAGGAGTCTGTGCATGAAGTTGGCGGGAGAGGAGATCGATTACGATCAGGCATTCGCATTGTACTTGCAGACGAAGCTGAGCAACCCTCACTACAAGCCCGAGATCGCCGCTCAGTGTACCTTGATTAACTTCATTGCTACCGAGAGGGGCTTGGAGGATCAGCTGCTGGCCAAGGTGGTCGGGAAGGAGAGGCCGGACTTGGAGAACAAGAGTCAGGAGTTGACGGCGAACAGCGTGCAGTACAAGATTCAGCTGGTGCAGCTGGAGGACGATTTGCTCGAGAGGTTGGCCAACGCGCCGGAGGACATTTTGAGCGATGTTCCTCTGATCGAGGGCCTGGAGGCGACTAAGAAGACGAGTATGGAGATCAATGCCGCCGTGGAGACCGGCTTGATCACGCAGGCGGAGGTCGGCGTGGCGAGGGAAAGCTACAGGCCGCAAGCCAGCGAGGGCGCCATGCTGTACTTCTTGCTGACCAAGCTGTGCGCGATCAACCACATGTACCAGTACAGTTTGGACTCGTACGTCACGTTCTTCTTCAAGAGTATCGACAAGGCGTCGCCTGCCGATGATTTGCCCACGAGGGTGGAGAACCTGAGGGAGAGCTTGAGGATGACCATCTTCACGTGGGTTGCGAGGGGCTTGTTCGAGAGGGACAAGCTCATCTTCCTGAGTCAACTGGCATTCAACCTGATGAAGAGAGGCATCATCGGGGACCAGGAGTGGAACGACATTCACTTCAACTTCTTGATGAGGGGCCCGGTGAAATTGGACACACCCAACGCGTTGTCGTGGTTGCCGGACAACTCTTGGAACAGCGCCATGGCGCTTAGTGATTTGGAGGACTATGCCAAGTTCGGCACCGATCTGGTCGAGGCCGCGCCGCGCTTCAGGGAGTGGTTCAACGCCTTGACGCCCGAGAACGAGAAGCTTCCGTTGGATTGGGCGGGCCTGGACAGGAACCCGTTCATGAAGATGCTGGTGGTGAGGTGCTTGAGGCCGGACAGGACTACTACCGCGCTGAGCACGTTCATCAGGGGAGTGCTGCCGAACGGCAACGCTTACGCCGATTGCGACGGCACTTTGAGCAGTATCGAGATTCTGGACCAGAGTCTGACTGATGCGAACAGCGTGACACCGATCTACTTCATCTTGAGTCCCGGAGCGAACGTTGTGGCGGATCTTGACTTGATGAGCTTGAAGTATGGCTTCGTCAAGGGCGAGAAGTACCACAACGTGAGCATGGGCCAGGGGCAGGACAAGGTCGCGATGAACTACTTGGAGACCGCGCACAGGAACGGCCACTGGGTCATCTTGAACAACGTTCACCTGATGCCGAGTTGGCTGATCGAGCTCGAGAAGAAGTTGGACGAGTACGCCCAGGAGGTCAGTCACGAGGACTTCAGGGTGTTCTTGACGAGTGACCCGAGCAACGCCGTGCCGATCGGGATCTTGAACCGGTGCATCAAGCTGACGAACGAGCCGCCGGCGGGCTTGAAGGCGAACTTGAAGAGGGCCTGGTGCTTCTTCCCCAAGGAGCAGATCGAGGAGGCGGACAGCAAGACGAAGGGAATTCTGTTCGGTTTGTGCCACTTCCACAGTATCTTGATGGAGAGGAAGCTGTACGGCCCCATGGGCTACAACATGATGTACCCGTTCGCGATGGGCGATCTCAGGGACAGTGCCAAGTGCTTGAGCAACTATATGGAGAACAGTGGCGGCGGCAAGATCCCGTGGCAGGACTTGAAGTACATTTTCGGCGAGATCATGTACGGAGGGCACATTGTTAATGACTTCGATAGGTTGATGGCCATGAGCTACTTGGACTTCTTCATGAAGGACGAGCTGCTGGACGAGACCGAGATGTACCCGTACGCGGAGGAAGAGAAGGGCGTGAGTTTCATGAGCCCGGCGCCGACCACTTTCGAGAAGTATTTGGAGCACATCGACACCATGGGCGCGGACACTCCCATCGCGTTCGGGCTGCACCCCAACGCCGAGATTGACTTCAGGACCACTCAGAGCAGTAATATGTTCAAGACGCTGTTGGAGCTGCAGCCGAGGGCCGCCGGCGGGGGCGAGGGGGCGGCGACGCCCCAGCAGATCGCCGAGGCCAGCGCGCAGGACTTCTTGGACAAGTTCGGCGAGAAGATCTTTGACGTCGACGAGTTGACGAGAGGACTGGACGATGCGCCCGGGCCGTACCAGAACGTGTTCATTCAGGAGATGGAGGTCATGAACGTGCTGCTGACGGAGATGAAGAGGAGCATCAAGGAGCTGCAGCTGGGCTTCGCCGGAGAGCTGACCATGAGCGAGGCCATGGAGGCGGTGATGGACTCGTTCTACATGGACAGCGTTCCGGGCCCATGGGTTAAAAATAGTTGGCCAAGTCTGAGGCCGCTGGCGAGTTGGGCGGCGAACTTCTTGGAGAGGTTGAATCAGTTGGAGGAGTGGACCGCGAACCCCTCCGATATTCCCAAGGTCACTTGGATCGGAGGCATGATCAACCCGATGAGTTTCTTGACGGCCATTTGCCAGGTGACGGCGCAGAGGGCCAACCAGCCGTTGGACACTTTGGTGACGTACACGGACGTCACGAAGAAGTTCACGGTGGACGAGATCGACGGAAGCAGCAGGGATGGGGCTTACATTATTGGAATGAGCATGCAGGGAGCGAGGTGGGACTCCACGGCGGTGCAGATCGAGAAGAGCATGCCCAAGGAAATGTTCTGCCTCATGCCTGTGATGAACGTCAAGGCCGTGAGCAAGGAGAAGGCCGACGTGCAGGGCATCTACATGTGCCCGGTTTACATTACTGAGCAGAGGGGCCCCACGTATGTGTTCCAGAGTCAATTGAAGACCGCGAGCCCGCCGGCGAGGTGGGTGCTGGCGGGCGTGGCTTTGATCTTCGACAGGGCTTAAGTGGGGGTTAGGTGGGGG
>Ga0307985_10000798_pt1 | contig 18132 bp, 10 predicted proteins | sample EllFjometageno80_FD_203155 | JGI IMG/M metagenome (GOLD analysis project Ga0307985, IMG submission 203155) | Marine microbial communities from Ellis Fjord, Antarctic Ocean - #80 | ecosystem: Environmental > Aquatic > Marine > Unclassified | place: Southern Ocean | collected 2014-10-09 | reverse complement strand
TGTGCTGTAATTGGTTCGTTGCTACCAACGATTCCTGGCAGAGTGACACGTTGAGTGACCTTCCACCAACGGGCCCTTCCTACATCCCTATGGTTTTCAACCAAATTTAGAGAGGCAAGCTTCTTCAGATGGTGATATAAATTGTATCTATCAACATTGACTGCTGCTTGAAGTTGAACCGTACTCATCTCTTCAACCGCCATTAATGCAGAGTAAAGATTTCGCCGTGTAGGGTGTACTAATGCAGTTGTCACAGGGTCTGCGTGTAGTCGTGCCATTGTCTCACCAAGTGGGAAGAAGCACGCGTTAGGTATGAACATACCGCGCAAATTAGTTAGAACGATATTTCAAAAATAAGGCATCAAAAGAAGTTCTAGTATCAAAATATAATGACTTGAATATTTGAGATAGTAATTGCAATGCCCCAGAATTACCTGCAAGCCTTGCACCATTCAAAATGACGACTATTACCGATGCTTCATGAATCAAGACTCCAACCCATAATTGGTCATACATGCCGTTGATTACCGCGAAAACTAATGCTATTGTTACCGCAACCGAGAACACAAGGTTTCCAATTAGTATTCGTTGTGCCTTTCTTGCTAAATCGATTAAGTCACACAACATGCTTGGATCTTCCGCAGGTATCAATACATCTGCAGCATCTAAATTTACCGTTTCCCCACAACCAACCGCAACTCCAACGTCAGAAACAGCTAAGGCTGCAGCATCGTTGAATCCATCTCCAACCATCATTGTAATGTGAGTCTTACTTCTGCCTCTAACCCACTTAACTTTGTCTTCAGGGCTCAAATTACCATGGGCTGCGGATTCTGGCAAACCTACCCGTTTAGCAAACTTTGATACCGCTGCTTGAGAATCTCCACTGAGGATTTCAACATTTATTCCTCGCTGATATAATTTAGGAATTAGTGTATCTGAACCTTTACGAGTATCATCGTGAATAAATGTGAACAATGCAATAGGGACTTCTTCTTTGCATAGAATGCTAGCACCATGCCCTTGTTGGTTGGCTTGATCAAGCGCAGTTTGAATTTCCTTTGGTATTTTAATTCCTAATTTGGCTAACTTATCAGGTCTTATTAACGACACTTGCTTTCCTGAACTCATACCAACAACTCCTGCCTCAACATCACTATGTCCATGAATCGGGCTTGGTTTGTATCCCTCCTCCATTGCTAAATCCATGATAGCTAGCGCATAGGGGTGGTTAGAGCGGGCCTCTAGTCCAGCAGCAATTTTGATTGCAGAATCAATGCGCTTACCCTTTGCTGCAATTACTTGGCCGATTTTTGGTTTGCCAGATGTCAATGTTCCAGTTTTGTCCAGTAATACGTGATTTACTTTGCTCAGCCGTTCCAAAACACTTCCACCGCGTGCGATTACTCCCATGTGTGCAGCATTTGCTAATGCCGCAGCATGTGGCACCGGTGTCGCCAATAATAGGGCACACGGACAAGATACAACCCATAGCAGAAGAATTACTTTCCAATTATCTGGGAACATCAGATACCAAACAACAAAGGCACCAAACAGAACTGTTGGCACCCAAATCGCAGTAAATTTCTCAATACCACTTTGAATACGCGGTGATTCTTCTCTGAAAGTATGAACCGCTTCAATTAATCCAGATAATCGAGTATTATCACCGACTGCGGTTACCTCGATGACCAGTGGTCCTTTTGCAAGAACTAAACCTGCTTGAATTTCTTCTCCTTTTGAAACCTCTACTGGAACTGATTCACCGGTTAATGGTGCTTTATCCAAAGCGCCTATTCCATCTAGAATTATTCCGTCGCAAGGAATTAATTCACCGCTTCTAATCTCTATTTGATTTCCGACTCGTATCAAATCGATTGGAACGACCTCAACGCCCTCGCCTTCGTCTTGACAGGTTGCTAATGGTCCAGTTCCAAGAGCGATGGCGGCAGTCTCTGGAGCCATTTGTAATGAAAACCCACTTGCTTTTATCGCTTGATTAATTCCTTGTTGATTGAGTAACTTGCTTCCAGATAACCTTCTGGCTGTGCGAGGTAATCTATCCAAGCCGCCTTGCATTGCCTCCCTTGCTTTGACAAGTGCATCACCTTCTAAATGGGCTGTAAAGGCAACTAGTATAGCCACGATAAGTGCTTCCTCCCACATTCCTAAGATTCCTGCACCAATAACTGCTAAACTGGTGAGTACTTGAAAACCAAGTTGCCGATTTCTAATACTTGCAATCGCTTCTTTGAACATCTGCAATCCACCTAATATCAATCCGGGTAGAGCGATTATTGCAATTAGAGTGGGAGAGAGCGAATAAAAATTTGCGATTAGAACTATCAATAAGATTGGAAGGGCCAAACCGCCACCAATCAATCTCCATTGATCCGGGCGTATTTTGGCACTTTTTGCTTCTACATAATTTGGGGCTGCTCCCAATATTACGTCCAATGCTGAATCCCTTGCTTCGATTAATTGCGATGATGCATCACTAACCAATTGTACCAAAATACGATTGTCGGAATCAATTTCACAATCTAGTATTCCTGGCTGTAAGCGAATTACCTTCTCTAATTTCCTTACTTCAACGCCATTTCTTCTCGCAACACCGCCAGCACTGATTCCAACTAGTTGGTGATGCTCAACATTTGGTGCATGGCCAAGAGAATGTAGAATTGATGATACTTCTGAAATTGAACCATCGGCCAAATCAATAGTTGCTCTTACTTCACCAGATGTTGCTGAAACAATTGACTTTTTGACCTGTGGCAGGTAGGATATAGCTCTCATTGCTTTTGCTGCACAGTCAGGGCAATCCATTCCGAGTAGTGGCCAAGCGACATCATAAACTCCTCCAGACTGTGTTATTACTTCAGAATCTAAGATCTCACCATCGAAAACTTCCTCTTCTGGAGGCTGTTCTACGGTTTTAACAATTTTTGGCTTGTCCTTAGTTGCTTTTTGGGATTTGGAAAACCTTGGTTTTTTATCCTCTAATGGTTGGTCAATGTCTTCGATGGAAAGGAAAACCTCAGCATCATCGTCTCCGACCATATACACTGCTCTAACAAAACTGATTTGAAGACTAGTATTCAATTTCATCTCAAGCCGATAAAAATTGATAATAATTGTAATGGGTCTTTGCCAAACTTGATGAAAACAGGACTGTTGCCCATACACATGCAGTGGCTTGCAGATGATTGGAGACCGAAGGTCGTCGCGGTCGATATCGATGGGACTCTAACCGATGATAATAAGCGACTCAACACGGATGCGATTCTAGCATTGAGGAGGCTTGAAGCGGCTGGAATACCAGTTATTCTTGCTACTGGAAATGTCAGAGCGATAACCTATGGGCTGTGGCGGTTTTTACAACTTAGTGGCCCGATTTGCTGTGAGAATGGAGGAGTCCTATGGCATCCGCAATGGCCTGAAGTAGTCATGCGTGCAAATGGTGAGGAGGCAAAGGAGGCGGCGTTATGGCTCGCTGAAGAGATACCAGGTCTTGATCCGCAGGGGATTGAGAGTAATGCTTGGAGAGAAAGCGAGTGGTGTTTATTTCCTTCAGAAGATTTGCAATTAATACAACAAAAAATTTCACAAAGCAAGTGGTCGCATCTGAATATAATTCGTACTGGCTTTGCCATTCATTTGATGTCTCCCCAACTCTCAAAGGCCAAGGGTATAGAATTCATCTTGGATAGAATGAATTTATCACCTCAAGATTTGCTATGTGTTGGAGATGCTCCAAACGATTTATCAATGTTTGAACTAGCCAATTGGTCAATTGCAGTCGGTGGTTCTTTTCAAGAAATAAAAGACGCAGCGGATGTAATTTCACCGCATCTACATGGGGATACTTTTCAGCCGCTAGTAGATGCAATTCTAAACCAATAAGCAAAGCCATATTGGCAAAAGAGGCTCGTGCAAGAGTGTTTAATGAGAAGAACATTTTAGCGTAAATCATGGAACAGAAGTTGCATGTGGTGACTGGTGCATTTGGTTACTCAGGGAGATGGATTGCCCATCATTTACTGGAAAAAGGTGTCAAGGTTAGAACTCTAACCAATGCAGTTGGCCGTGATGACCCCTTTGATGGTAAAGTCGAAGTTCATTCATTAGACTTTGATAACAAACAAGCATTGGTTGAATCTCTACGAGGTGCAGAAGTATTGTACAATACATATTGGGTAAGGTACAATCATCCTCAGAAGAACTTTGAGCATGATATCGCAGTGGTCAATAGTAGGAAATTGTTTGAAGCAGCCGCAGAAGCAGGCGTCAAAAGAATCATTCATTTCTCGGTTGCTCATCCTGAAAAGGCACCGGATTGGACTTACTTTAGAGGAAAGGTCGCAGTTGAAAAAATACTCAACGAATCAGATCACAGTTTTGCAATCCTTCGCCCAACCGTATTATTTGGCGGTGGAAGAAATGTATTGATCAACAATATTGCCTGGATGCTGCGTAAGTTCCCAGTATTCGGAGTGTTTGGAATGGGTAATTATCCAATTCAGCCTGTTCATGTCAAAGATGTTGCAAGAGTGGCGGTAGAGCAAGGAGAACTAAGAGAAAACGTGACTATTGACGTCACTGGTCCCGAAACTTTCCGCTACAAAGAATACATTGGATTAATGGCAAAATCAATGGGTCTTCGACGACTTATTTTGCCTATGCCATCAAGAGTAGGATGGTTATTTGGTAAGTTATTAGGATTATATTTACAAGACTTGGTGATAACAATGGCAGAGATTCGTGGCCTCAAAAGAGGATTGATGTCTTCTGATGAAATTCCACTTGGCCAGTATAAGTTTTCACAATGGATTGATGAACATGGGCATACCTTTGGAAATAGATATCAAAACGATTTGAAAGAGCGCAATTATAGTGACCCAAAGCAAAATAACAACTGAGACATTACTCAATAATCAGTTAATTTGGTGCCGAAGCTGGATTCTCACCGTCGCGCGAACGGTCGTTGCGCTGAGAGATGTTCAGTTCGCGCTTGATTCTCATCCTGCCCCTGCGGAGACAAGTATTGTTGAGAGTGCAGAGGGCTGGACTCTCACCGTCGCGCGAACGGTCGTTGCGCTGAGAGATGTTCAGTTCGCGCTTGGTTCTCATCCTGCCCCTGCGGAGACAAGTATTGTTGGGAGTGCAGAAGGTAGGACTCTCACCGTCGCGCGAACGATCGTTGCGCTGAGAGATGTTCAGTTCGCGCTTGATTCTCATCCTGCCCCTCCGAAATAAGTTCTGTTGGAAGTGCCGAAGGAGGATTTGAACCTGCGAGGAGAGCGGGCTTCGGCGAAGCCGAAAACGGTCGACTAAGCGTGAACTGAACGATTAAAAACAATACAACCGTTCACGCGAGCAGGTGAGAATACTGACCTCAAACGACTTCAGCAGTAAGAATTAAAGTGCCGAAGGCAGGATTTGAACCTGCGAAGCATTATGCAGAGGAGCTTGAATCCACCCCCTTTGACCACTCGGGTACCTCGGCTAGTAGTTGAGGCGTGATGCCTTCTCTTCTTGACTATTCCTCTTGGCTATTTTCATCTAAATCTGCAGGCCGTGGAGGAACCTGAGCCATGGACTGAGCGGAGCGAGGGAAGGGCGAACGGTCAGCGTGAGTTGTATAATTCTCAGCAATACGACCGCTCACGCGATCGGCACTATCATCGCTAACATCAACAATTGTCATAGATGATCGGGACGGAACCTGAGCCATGGACTGAGCGGAGCGAGGAGAGGGTGATTGGGCAGAGGCGTGTATTGCGACCAAGCGCTCAATTCTCTTCATTTCATATTCATCAACCACTCGTTTTCTCTTTTGGCTTGCCATGAATAATCCAATTGCTGAGAATAAGACCATTAGAATTGAAAGTCCTAATAATCCGGATGTTGCTGACAATGACTCTTCTGGATTCTCTGCTATATTGGCAAGTGGTATCGGTACTTGCCCTGTCTGGTTGAGGATTTGCAATGTTAAGCCAAGTCTTCCTGTTTTCCAGGCCTCTATTGTCCAGTTGAATTGCTGCCACTGACCCGACTCAAGATAGACGATTTCAGTTGCGTGTATCTTTCCATCGGAGTCGGTTAACAATAAGGTGATTTCACCACCCAAAACCCCTTCGTTTACAACTCGTGTTGTGATATTTATTTCCTCTCCAATGGTCGGACGGTAAGGTGTTGCTTGGATAAGATCGAATCTTGGTTCAAAGTCAATCCATCTAAATAATGGTTGTACTGGAGAAAATGAACTACCATAGTCTTCTAATTCATATCCCGCTTTATCCGTAACTTCAAACCAAATTTCAACTCGGTCAAAGGCTTGCAATACAGATTGGTCTTCTAAGGTCATATCGACTATTGCCGAGAAGGTTGTAGTAGTTCCTGAATGTGAATTATAGGAAACTATAGCTTGCCCATGACTTCCCATGACTATTTGATTTGCTCGACGGAAATGCCAATTCATAGTGATTTCCGTGTTTTTTATTCCCCCTGAATCCGAAAGTAATACAACGACATCAACATTATCCATTTCATCTGAATTTATAATAGTCAAATATCCTGTTGGGACTGTTAATAATGGCGGAGATTCATCTATTGTCATATTGATTACCAGCGGTTGAGGAGTTGTAATACTGGTTCCAGAAATAGATAATTGCAAAGTCGCAAATCTATGCTTAACAATTTCATTATCTATTTCCAATAAAAGATAAATATTACCATCAATAGCAAGTTCAATTACACCATATGAATCTCTCTCACCATCACTTAAATGCCAATTCAATACTGCTTCAGCAGGGAAGTATTCTGCTGCCAATCCAGTTCCCTTGTGCTTTAATGTTGCAAATAATTCAATCTCATCACCTCTGAGTAGCCACATATTGTTTGATTCAATAACTCCGACTGGCTCTGTAAGGTCTTTCAAATTAATGAGTTCCATTTCAACATCAAATGATGGTTGCCACAAGAAAATACTTATTTTGCTAAGGCCAAGACCAAGATCTTGACCTTCATCAAATATCTTCAGAGAGGGTACTCCTCCACTTTGTGCTGAATTATATGAGCCATTCCAATCCAATCTAAATGTGAATTCAACATTCCAGGTCGCAGATTGTGGATGCTTCGTAATAATCACTTGTGGTGTTGAAATGATACAAGATTGGTCGTATTCAATTACCATATACCTCGGGAAGTATGTGATGAAGCAGTTTGAAGAATCATCTCTTCCCAGCAATGCCAATTCTATTCTATCAAGTGTTTGAATACCATTTCCATCTGTGAGGTTGAAAGAAAAGTGGTGCTCTTTTCCTGCTAATAGAACTCCTTGTATCGTATCAATCTCCAGAGAATCGAGGTCTATTACCGTATCCTGACGGTTGGCAACAAAGATAGTGGCGAGGTCATTATCCTCGCCGAATGACCCGCCATTGGCGATATAATTGCCGGCTAAATCTTCACCGACAAAATATACACTAGCGCGGCCAACCATTTCAGAAGGTGCTTTGATCTGTTCATCATCCAATAATGGCAAATCGATATCGGTTGATAATAAACCGTTATTCAGTGTAACACTAATTTCCCTGTATTCATTGGCTTGCATTATTCCATCGTTATTACTGTCATCGTGATTTTCTAGCCAATAATACATCCTTAGAGGACTTGCTAGCCCATCTGAATCCTCAATGAATAATCGCAATGCAAGAGATTGCCCCGACATCCAGACGTGGCCATCAGCTGGAGTGATTCCTCCGGAATCAAGTGCATAGATTGAAATTATTTTTGGTACTTCAATATCAACGATAAAAGGAACAAAAATTGAGTTTGCTGTTGTATCAATACTAGTTGACGAGTTTTCGCTTAATGGACCTACACGACTTATTGCAGGGCGTATTTCAAAGCGGGTTCCGCTAGGAAATTGTCCAAATGATTGAGGGACTAACAATTCTCGCTCAAATAGAGAATTTTGATTCAATGGCGAGTACCATGTTTGCGACCAAATTACTGGCTCACCAATCCACTCATCCATCCCACCCGATTCATTCTTTGGAGGTACTGCCTTCATCTCAATTTGGATTTCTGCTGAATCTTGTGGAGCCCATGCATTGGCAATACCTTCGAATCTAACTTTACCAGATATCGTAAGAGTTTGGTTTGGCTGTAAATGGAAAGGCCACATCGGATTAAACGCATCTCCTAATTGTTTGGAATCACCCGAAACAACTTCGAAATCGATTATTTCTAAATCATTCTCAAATTCATTAAATGGTGTTGAACGTACTAAATGGCCTGGTCCAACTTCAAATCCTTCCTCATCTGTTGACAAAACCAAATAATGGATCTCATCAACATCATCCATTAACCAATGTGTATCAATTGACCAATCCACTTCTACACTATTCAACATTACTTGGATTTGACAATCTGTGGTATTCAAACTTGCTAATCCAGTTCCCTTGACTTGGCGGAAGGTTGGGTTAGTTTGAATATTAACAACTTCAACCTCAACAAAGGAATCACTCTGTAACGGTGAAGTTGATAGTGCGAATTTGATAGTATCTATTTTGGTTGGGAAGTCGAATAATGGGTCGCTGCTCTCTGTTCGCCAACTTAATGTGGTCAGTTTTATATTCTGTCCTGGAACCCAACGACTTGCACTAATTGAAGAAATACTATCCTCCATTATTGGCTCGTCAGCCCAGCCAAAATCAACTTTAATCGCACCCCTTGAAGTTTGGATGGTCATTGGAATTGTAACAACTTCTCTCATTCCTCCTTGGAAATATTGGTCTAGTAAATTGTCAACTGATGAAGCGTTGACAGATTGTAGAATCTCGTTGAACATCATTTGACCTGGACTTGCTTCAAAAATAACTAGACTATTACCGAGTGTTATTTTTGTATCCCTTGGCGCGAAAAGGCAATCCGGTTCAAACTGTACAGAGGTAATTTCATCACCTGCAAACATGGTTAGACTCAATGTAGTTGAGTTTCTATAAGTAGCACTGCTTGCCATGTCATAGATAGTTCTCGCTGGTGAGTCCTGCCATTGCTGAAGATTAACAATTAATCCTGGATGGGAGATGGTAGTGTTATCACCAACGATGGTCAATCTTCCATTTTTCATCGGACACGCCGCGTTGATATCCCATGAAATTGAAGTCTGGCCAGTGGCTATAATTTCTAACCCACTTGAGTAATCGATGTTGGATTGACCAAAAATTGTATAATTTCTAGATTGATGTTGTAAGTGAAATACATCCAAATATGAATTCGAACCGAAATTTAGATTTTCCAATAGAGGAGTTTGTAATGGAGAGTTTGTACTCATTCTTACTCTCACTTGGAATTGTGAATGAATACTGCGATCTAAATCAATTGATAATGGGAGGGTTTTGTTTTGTAATCCTAAGATTTCACTTCCGTTTGCCGACAGAATATCGAATCTGATGTTAGTGCCTTCTTTTTCTTCAACAAAACCGTCCAATATCCCGCCATTTAGGAAATCATCATCAAATGAAATCAAATTTGAAATCCACTCTCCTTGTGGCTCGTAAACATCGATTTCAACCCCTACATCATCCAAATACCAACCATCTAATTCCACATAGGTATCTGAGAAGAAAGTGAACCTCGCCCTGACACTTTGCCCGGTAAGGTTGCTGATGTCAGATTGCTTCAAATCAAATCCTCTAACGACATTATGGCAGCCACCATTGACTTTTGAACCATCAAATATTCCTTCACCATAGAATGGTGAAAGGGTATTGACCTGAGAGACTTGGTCATGGAAACCATTCAGGTCTGGTGGAATATACCACCAACTATCCCCGCCATCTGTTGAAAGTGAAACCGCCCCTCCGTCCCAAGCAGCTTCGGTACATACCCAACTTTTGAAAGAAAGCCTTGCAGTAGAGTTTTCAGGAATATCATAAATTGGAGTTATCAAATGAGTCCGCATGTTGCTGGTATATTTGTTGCCTAGATATATCCCTGCTCCATTATTTCCCGAAGGCCATGATGCTGGTCCAAATCCAGCAGCATTACTTACCGCGCCAACTTCAAATTTTCTCGTATCGCTGGTTTGTACCGACCAACCTGCTGGTGCTAGATTTCCACCATCAAAGTAATGAAATGTATCTTTTGGGCCATTGGCTCCTAGAAGGTTCGTCCAACCCCATTGATTCGCACTGATTCCAGAATAATTTAGCCACCCACTCTGATTACCATAAAAGCCATCACTCGGACTGGTGAAATTGGCGATAACTCTCTTTTGGGCACTTGCAGTACTGCGATTGGCATAAACTGCAATATCGTCAATGGCCATACCTTCCCAACCAGACGAAGATAGCCCTCCATAATTTACTATTGAATCGGTTTGAACAAGGAACCTGAATAGGGCATTACTTGCATTGACATGGCTAGACACATTTGCTGGCAATGAATAACGGATTGGTACCCACCCATTGGATTCACTTTGGTGAAAGGTTCCTTGGTACCATATCCCGTTTCCAGGATGCCCCGGTGTAAGAGAAAGTAAAAACCAATTTGTTCCATTGTCAAGCGATAACCAAGTAGTCATTCCATCATTAGTGCCTCCTTCAATATCCCAATTGGTAAATAACTCAATCTCTAGTGCTCCACTCAAATTGCTAAGGTCTGCTGGAACGATTAATCTTCCATTTGCATTTGGCGCGTAATCTCCGCTCAAACTTCCGTGTAACCAGGCACCGGCTTGGTCTCCTTCGTGATGTAATCTAAAATCGTCAAAGAAAACTCCTGCTCGGGCACTGGCAGTTGAAGAGGTCTGAAGACAGAACCTGATTTTGATCTCATTACTTTGTGGTGGAATAATCGAATCTAATTGGAAACGTTGTGTAAGCCAGGCATCGCTTTGACCCGACCAAACCATTGAAGGTGAATTATTCAGCGAACTAGAATTGCTATAATTGGAATCAGGAGTGATAACTTGCCATATCCCCGAATTATTCATCGCTTCAATCCAAACAGCATCTGAATCTAAAAGGGAAAGCCATACCTTTGTTGTCAATGAATAATTATTGATATTATTGGGAACATCAAATGTTGATGAACTAAGACATGAATTGAAGTTTTGAGAAAGGTCTCCTAATGCCCTTGAACTCAAATATCCGACTCCTTGACTCGTACTAGATGGTACTGACTGATTACTTGAAGTGTTGAGTGAGTCTATCGCTGGATACAATATATGCCAGATATCATCATTATCTCCATTCCCCATCCAGTTGATAGGAGTGTAGACATTCTGCTCGAAATCAGTTAATGTCCCAAGTGAAGAATTAGTCGCTAGCGTAAGCATTCCAGTATGTCCGATGCCATTAGTGCCATTATGCGTGCCATTCCAATTATTGGCAGATTGGGGGCCAAACATTGTACCATTGCCATTGGTTGAACTGAAAAGAGGTTGTATTGAGATTTCTGCTGTGCTAACGCTTTGATTATATGGAATATTAATAGAAGAATTGAGAGTTTGATTCACACCGGTTTGGTTGGAATTTGGATAGAATGAATCTGGTCCAGACCAATGTTCAGTCAATGGAGATTTTGAGACAAAGCCTGCTTCAAAGTATGATTTTTCCAAAATACCATCTTGCTGTGGGCTTCCTATCAGAGGAGTATAGGCTGTGATTAATAAGATGAATACAATGAAAAGGGCAGCATTACATTGAGAGTTTTTATCACCCCTGAATCCTCCTTTGGCACTCATCTTCCACTGACCTCGCTTAGCGAGGTTTGGTCTTTGAATATCAAAGTGAGTGTGATATGTGTGAAACGGTTTTAGTGAAGGGTTCAAGAATCGTGGGCGACAGCGTTACCATAATGTCGCCTCCACGAGAACTCGATAGCGCCCAAGCGCACGAGGTGGAGGAACAATTATTCACCACCAATCGGCAACAATCAGGCCGAAATGTCCCCATCAGTTTACCGAGAACTGACTTCTGGGAAAACGTTAAAAAATTGCTTTCTGACATTGATTTGGACATACAGGATATGCTAAGGGTCGGTGCAACTGGTATTCGCTTGCAAAACCTCCAGAAAAGACAAGCAAATATTCGCCGTATTGCAAGCGATTTAGCGCGTAAAAGAATGGTCGCAATGATGCAGCACGCTGCTAGTCAATCGATGAGGGCCACTGCAAATACTGCTAAGAACCAAGAATTGCCTTCTCTTGATTGGCATCGTCACGATCCTGAAGAGAAGGCTTTCTATCATGCATTACAAATTCAAATAGACCGCTTTAAGATGGGAGTTGATTGGAACGGAATGCAGAATGGCATTGCAGGTGAAGGAGGAATAAGCCAAGTTCGCCACGCACCTGGAACTATGCAATTAGATTCTTTCTCCAACAAGAACTTGACCGGTAACCCCCCTCCGGCTTTGGCTTTTGAAGATGATAAACCTGAAAAAATGGAAGTTACGGATGTTGATGAGGAAGAGCGTTTTAGCGATACTGAATGGCCTGACCTAGATGAGCACATTCATGCAGATTTAGATGATAAACAAAGAATCCAAGAAACGAGTGCTAGCTCCTCTCAAGATGAAGATGAGGATATGACTGACTTCATGGAAGGAATAGCCGGTGAAGTACGTCATGCAGCAGCGATGGAACTGGCGCCATCTTCCAAGGCGAGTGAAATAATCTTAGAGGATACGATTGTGGTCCAAGAAGTTGAGGATGAGACTGAGACTGATGATTTAATCAGAGTTAGAATCTTGGAATCATTACCTGAAGCGATAATTAACGCTGCGGGTGAAGAAATTACTTTGGAAGTGGGTGATGTTCACTTCTTAGATTCATTAACAGCAGAGATGTTAGTCGATGGTGGGTTCGCAAAGATTGCAGCCCTATGAATGTAAGAATTACATTTCATTGTCAGAGTGACTCATCAAATTACTAGCCTTACGGCCAATGCATTATTATCAATAACTACCGATTCAGTTAACTGCGCGCATTGAAAGTTCAATGCTTACAGTATCTGGGATTTGGATACGAGCTACTGCACGAAGTGCGTTCTCGTCCTTACCAGAGGTAATGTCCATCTCAAGAAGACGCTTGTGAACTCTAAGTTCCCAGTGATCGTATGTCTCACTGCCTTCACCGGATGGTGCCTTACGAACTGGCACCACTAGACGGCGTGTAGGTAGTGGGATTGGTCCACGAAGTGAAATGCCACCTGTTTCACAAATATTCTTAATTTGTGCTGCGACTAAATCAATATCTGAGTGGTTCTCACCAGTCAACTTGATAATTGTTATTGCTGCCATTAATCATTCCTCCGAAGTATCAGGTGAAAGCGATTAAGCCTTCTTTTCGATCTTTAGACAAACACCTGCGGCGACTGTCTTACCCATGTCACGAATAGCGAAGCGGGCAAGTTGCGGGAAGGTGTCTAATTGCTCGATTGCAAAAGGCTTAGTAGGCTGGAAGCGAATCATTGCTTGGTCTCCAGTCTTTAGGAAAGCAGGATTGGCTTCCTTACCCTTCTTGTTGGTCTTTTCTAGAAGATCCAAGAAGCGGATTGCAACTTGAGCAGTGTGAGCGTGGAATACAGGAGTGTATCCTACTGAAACTGCCTTTGGAATTCCCATAATACTAATCTGTCCAACGAATGTTTCGTCATGACGAACGAATGTAGGTGCAGAGTCTGTGTATCCTGCAACGTCTCCACGGCGGATGTCAACAGCTGCTAGGCCACGAACGTTGAATCCAACGTTGTCACCAGGCTCTGCCTTGTCAACCATTGTGTGATGCATCTCAATAGACTTGACTTCAGCGGACTTCTGTGATGGATTGAAGACAACTGTCTTTCCAACGTTTAGAGTTCCGGTTTCGATCTTTCCTACTGGTACAGTTCCGATACCTGAAATCTTGTAGACATCTTGAATCGGCAAGCGAAGTGCTTTGTCAACTGGCTTAGGAGGCATTGTAACCTTGTCAATAGCCTCGAACAGTGTAGGTCCGTTGTACCAAGGGCACTTGTCGGACTTGTTGTAGACATTGTCTCCGTTAAGAGAAGATGCTGGAATCATTGGTATGTCATCAGGCTTGTATCCTGCTTGCTTCAATAGTGTACCAACTTCCTTACATGCTGCGTTATACTTGTCTTCGGACCAGTCAACACCAGAGATATCCATCTTGTTAACGTGAACAATGAGTTGTGAAACTCCTAGCACTCGAGCTAGGAAAGCGTGTTCCTTGGTTTGGGAGTTAACACCATCGTTTGCTGCACATAGAAGAACTGCTGCGTCAGCTTGTGAAGCACCAGTGATCATGTTCTTTACGAAATCTCGGTGACCTGGAGCGTCAATAACAGTCCAGTAGTAGTTAGGAGTGAAAAATTCCTTGTGAGCTACGTCAATGGTGATACCACGTTCTCGCTCTTCCTTTAGTCCGTCCATAACATACGCAAGACCGAATCCAGCCTTACCTGATTCTGAAGCAAGTTTTTCGTTCTTTTCAACTTCGTGAGCCTCGATGTGGCCGGAGTCCAAAAGTAGGCGTCCAACAGTAGTGGACTTTCCGTGGTCTACGTGTCCAATAAACACGATATTCAAGTGTGACTTCTTTCTATCTTCCCATTGAGATCCCATATTGATAACTCCTTAGCGAGTCAGCCGACAAGAAACCCCTATTTGAAGACCGCGACTGATTTTATCTAACTTAATGTAAATAATAATTAGCATAATCGTGCCACAGGGGCCTTGATAATTCAAAATAATTGGTAAAATAATCTCAAATGGCTCAAAATCCCAACATTAGCGAGAGCGGTTATTACGACCGATTATTCGGCTCCAAGAATAGTTCCGTCTTTGGAGATGCGATACATTCTGATTGTACTAGTCACGCCTCTCATTGCAAGAGGGCTTCCTGAAATCGCCACTACACGATCTCCGAAATTGAGCCTTCCATCAGCCAAAAGCGCTGAGACCGCAGCCTGCATTGTATCTGAACCGCGTTGATGTTCTTTGATGATGATGCTATCAACTCCCGGCAATAATTGGACTCTTCGAGTCGCTCTAATTCGGTCGCTGACCGCAGTAATTGGAATCCCTGGTTGGTGCCCCGCAACCAATCTCGGTGCATTTCCATGCTCAGTAGCAACAACAAGTCTTACAGCATTACTGATTTTTGCTAATTCAACACCTGCATGTGCAACTGCTCTTGTTGCTTTGTACCTTACCAATCCGCTTGGACTAGCACCTGATGATTCCAAACCTTGTTCGGTGGCGATGGCAATTTTCGCCATAGTCTCAACCGATTGCAACGGATATTTTCCAGAGGCGGTTTCACCGGAGAGCATCACAGCAGTAGCACCAAAACGAATGGCATTAGAAATATCACTCACTTCAGCCCTTGTAGGCCGTGAATTCAGAATCATTGAATCTAGCATTTGAGTTGCCACAATCACCGGCATACCTCTTTGCAAGGCACCGTCGATAATTCTTTGTTGGGCCAACGGCACTTGTTCCAATGGAATTTCCACCCCTAAATCACCCCTTGCCACCATCACTGCATCAGCCATATCTAGAATCTCTTCTAGATTATCTAAAGCGGTTGGGTGCTCTATTTTAGCGATAATAGGAACATGTTGTCCGGCCTTTTTTATCGCTTCTTTAGCCGGTAGCAAATCTGCAGCGGTACGAACATAGCTGACAGCAATATAATCCGCCCCATTTTGCAGTGCATGTTCTAATGCAAGTTTGTCATGTGGACCAATGGCTGGCAAATCCACCATCGTACCTGGGACGTTGATTCCTTTTCTTGCACTAACTGGACCACCATCATCGACGATACAGGTCACAATACCAGCCGATTTTCCTTCCGTCTGAGTCACAACCAATCGAATCAGGCCGTCGGCGATAAGAACTGGATCGTTTACTTTTAATTCCAAACTAAGGCCTGCATATTCTACTGGTAACATAGCAGCACTAGCGTTAAGCATCTTAGCCACACCGCAGTGAAGTTCTACAGATTGGCCTTTGACCAATAGAATTGCGCTGGGAAAGTCCCCTAGCCTCAGTTTAGGTCCTGGCAAATCTGCAAGTATGCAAGTTGGCCTACCGATTACGCCTTCCAACCCCCTTATACGCTCATAAAGTGAGGTTTTATCTGCTGGTTTACCGTGCGAATAATTCAATCGGCAAACATCGACACCGGCTCTAAGAAGTGACTCTAGAATCTCAGGTGAGTCGGAAGATGGTCCGATGGTAGAAACGATACGTGTTCTTCTCATCACTCATCGCTAGCGGCCCTAATGTTTTAAGATATGCAATTGGGCTCTAAATCTATTCTTCTTCGCCCTTTTCAAAACTGTTGAGGAATTCATCGATGTCAATAACTCCATCTTCATCGTGATCGGCCTTATGGAAAATAAGTCGTGTTTCATCAGAATTATATTTAAATCCAAGATGTTTCAAAGCGTGTTGGAATTCTTTGATATTCAAGTGATTCTTGCCACCGAAATCGGCCATATGGAACATTTCCTCACGGCGTTTGTGCTCTGCTGGTGACGGATTGAGGAACTCCTGCTTGAACGTGTCGAATGGAGTTTCTCTTGGATGTGCATGCTTTTTGCCATATGAATAATATGTGGCCGAGCCAATTACAATGGCAACTCCTGCTCCGATGAAGGCCTTATCACCCATAATAATCACCAATATAATTCCGCCAATTATACCCCAAATCTGTACCAATGGGAATAATGGTGCGGTATATGTAGGTTGATACCATTCATTACCTGTCTTGACTGTGCGCAATACTATCAAACAAATATTAACAATTATGAATACCATAATTTGGAAGCCTGATGCAAACTTTGCTACATCTTTCACTTCAAAGGTAAGGAGGACCACCGCCATCATCGCACCGGTAGCAATGATAGCCCAATGAGGAGTTTCCCATTTTGCATTGACATCTTCAATGGCTTGTGGTAAGAGATTGTCGCGTGCCATGGCAAATAAATATCTTGAGGAGGCGAGAATGCCTGCTAGTGCCATTGAGGCCATTGTTAATATCGCTAATACTGCCGCTAATAATCCAATGTTTTTGCCGCCAACATGTTCTGCGAAGAGGTATATCGGGTCTTCAACTGCATGACCATCGACAATCCACCATCCTGGCTCAAGTGTAGCCATCAAAATATATGCAACACCAGCATAAAGCAAGGTCGCAGTTGCAAGGGAAATGTACATTCCATTGGGAAGATTTTTTCCAGGATTCTTTATTTCACCAGCAATTGCAGCTACTTTGGTTACACCTGCATATGCGACAAACACTAACGCCGCTGTCTCACCCAATAGCCAAATGTCGGCATTCAATGCAGCATCGGCTGGAACAGATAGATTCGCATCCCCTGAGAGTATCACTTTGATAGATAAGATCAGTAAGAGCAGAATTGAAGAGCCAACGATAGGCGCTTGAATTGCTTTTATTTTCTTAACGCCGAGAATATTGATTATAACTACTAAACTCAATACACTCATTGAAACAACGATCGCATTCAATTCAATTGACAAGAAATTGGTAATCACATACATGTATGCGGTTAATCCAATCAATGCAAACGCTGCTTTCAACAAGAAAGAAGCCCAAAGACCTAATCCGGAAATCGTTCCGACCAGTGGTCCAAAGGTTCGCTCGATATAGATATAATCTCCACCCGAAACAGGCATAGCAGAAGCCAATTCTGCTTTTGAAATTGCGCCAGGCAATACAACTGTCGCTGCAAGAATATAGGCCAGCCAAATCCCTGCAGCGCCTGCACCCAAGGTTTCAGCAGCGAGTGAAGGAAGAACGAATAATCCGGAACCGAGCATTGCTGAAAGTGAAATAATAATTACTCCAACTAGACCGATTGTTCGTTCTAATTGCTTGGAGACATCAGATAATACACCTTTAACATCGCCATGAATTAATTTATCCGCAGTATCTTTCAAGTCCATTTCATTCCCCTCCTTGCCCTTTCATGGTAGTGTTATTTTGTGGTGGATTGGCAAATCTATTTAGCCTCTTGCAAAGAAATTGATAGCACAAAGCAATTGTGCAACAAAATTGCAATGTTATCAAACATATACTAATCT
>Ga0307985_10000796_pt1 | contig 18152 bp, 17 predicted proteins | sample EllFjometageno80_FD_203155 | JGI IMG/M metagenome (GOLD analysis project Ga0307985, IMG submission 203155) | Marine microbial communities from Ellis Fjord, Antarctic Ocean - #80 | ecosystem: Environmental > Aquatic > Marine > Unclassified | place: Southern Ocean | collected 2014-10-09 | reverse complement strand
GTTTTCATCTCTCAAATGCGTTTGAAGCAACATTTCGGTAATTCCAGCAGTGGTTCCGAAATTTCCATCTATTTGGAATGGAGGATGTGCATCTAGTAAGTTCATGTATAACCCTCCCTGATCTCTCTCATTAGGTCTTTGCGAAGGCACCATTAAATTGCGAAGTAACAAAAATGAATGGTCGCCATCCAAAAGTCTTGCCCAGAAATTAATTTTCCACGCCCTAGACCAGCCTGTTCCACCATCTCCGCGATGTGTGAGGGTCACTTTAGTTGCTTCGGCTAATTCAGGTGTTGTTAAAGGATGAATTTCATTGCCTGGATGTAACCCCCACAAATGAGATACATGACGGTGGACACTTTTAGGATTGTCCTTGTCAATGAGCCACTCTTGCAGTTGCCCGTATTGACCAATTAAGTTGGGGGCAATCTTCGCGCGTTTTTCCTTCACCACTTTTATGAATTCAGCATCCAATTCAAGGATTTCAGCAGCTTCAATGGTGTTGGCGAATAGGTTCCTTATAATCTGATGGTCCATCGTAGGTGCCATTACCATTCCTTGGTTTTCGGGACTATTACTTGGGCCACTTACCAGCCACTCTGGATTAGTTGGGTCAGGCACCAAGTACTCGACAAAAAACCTTGAAGCTTCTTTCATTATCGGGTAAGCTGTGTTTTTAAGGTGCTCTTTGTCATTTGTATATTGATAATGCCACCACAAATTTTGACTTAACCAAGCTCCGCCAGATGGCCAAACCCCATGATTTGCATTGTTAATAGGTGCAGCACCTCGCCATAAATCAGTATTGTGATGTGTGACCCAACCATTTAGATTGTATTGTTCTTTGGCAACTTTTTGCCCTGTAACCGACAAGTCTTTTATCATCTGTGTCAATGGCTCGGTTAACTCTGAAAGATTGGTCATTTCGGCCAACCAATAATTCATTTCAGTATTGACATTAATGGTGTATTTGCTTTCCCACATCGGAGTTAAATGTTCATTCCAAATGCCTTGTAAATTAGCAGGTTGTGTGCCCGGCCTTGATGAAGAGATAAGTAAATACCTACCATATTGATAAAGGAGGGCAACCATGCTCGGATCCTCGTCCTTCTCAAAGGAAATCAATCTTTCGTTAGTCGGGCGATTAGAAATATCTGATTTCCCTAAATCTACTGCTACACGACTAAATAAGTTTTTAAAATCCTTTAAGTGATCGGCTCTAAGTGTCTCATAAGACTTGCCCTTCAGGTTACTGAGGTCAGTCTCACATAGTGTTGTAGGGTTTCCGCTGATGTCTTGATAGTTGACAAAGCTAGTTGCAGCAACAAGTTGTAAGGTAGCGGCATTGGCGTTCTTTAATCTTATGCTGTTTTCTTCTATTACAAGTTCGCCTCCTTCATGCAGTACTTTTAAACGTGCTTCAAATGTGAGTTTACTTTCAGGATAAGGAAGATTGTTTTTATCAATCTCTTTAAAGTAATTATTCACTTTCCCTTTTAAAATAATGACATCGCCATCTACAGTGATATCATATTCTGAGTGGGGAGAATCTAGACCAATGGTGACATTTAATTCTCCTTTTTTTGAAGATTGGATGTGTGTTATAATTGCCTGATTTGGCTTTGAAACAAAAACTTCACGTGTGAATTTCACACCCTCTTTTTCATAAGCTACAGAAGAAATAGCATCTTCTAAGTCCAGTTTTCTTTTATATTGAGTAACATTTTTATGGTCAGGAAAATCCAATAGTATGTTCCCAAATGCTTGGTAAGACGCCTGTCTTAATGGCTGCGACATAAAATGAGTATTACCTAATTCGTGGGCTTCTTTTTGTTTCCCATTCCAAAGTAATTGGCGAAGTTCATCCAGATATTTATAAGCTCCTTCATTGGCATAATCATGAGGCTGACCAGTCCAAAGTGTCTCTTCGTTAAATTGGATGGTCTCTTTTTCAATTCTGCCATAAACCATTGCCCCAATACGGCCATTTCCAATGGGAAGCGCTTCATTCCAATTCTTGGCAGGACTATCATACCAAAGCACCAGAGAAGGGTTCAATTCCTTATCGACCTTTGAGCCGCAGCCAAAAAGTAGGACTAGTAAGGATAATACCAGTGCAATTCTAGTCATTGCTTTCTTCAATATTTTCATACTAACCACTTATTACTTGTTCAGATAAAGAATATTAAATTAACATAAAGCTACTGTATATACATTTCTTGTCCTTTCTACAAGGTGAATATATGAAGTATTTTAGATAAAATAAGTTTGCTTTACCTCCACTCAGCAACTCCTTTGGTTGACAAGTGGAGGGGCAATAATGAAGGCCAATGACAACTAAAATCAGCAGGCCTAGTATTGCTTTATTTATAGGCAACTCATTTATTCTGTGCGTTTCACCTTGACGTTGGCTATAGATTGTTTTATGCCTTCCTTGGTAAGGTACTTTCTGAGGATTCCTCCTTTGATATTATTGACATCAAACTCAATGATAAAAGCTTCCGTGTCAATCGTATCTATCAAATTGTAAGTCCTTCGAATATCAATTCTATTTGTGACCGTATGAATGATGTTTCCTTCTGATTATACTCCGTTTTTTCAGTACCCCCTTGATCCTTCATATAATGTAACCTCAGTTGCTATTTCCTTTTTCCAAAGAGCTCGCCATCTTTGATAGCCTCTTTTTCTCTTGGCATTTGAGCATTTGATGCTACCAACCAAGCTTTAAGTTCAGCAAGCATCTCTGCTGTTTTTTCCGGTTGGGTAAGAGCGAGGTCTGTAGTTTCACTAATATCAGCCTTAAGATTGTAGAGTACTACCTCCTCATTTACATGGTAATAAATAAGCTTATAATCACCTGTCCGAATGGCACTACCCATTTTATTCATTTTGTGAAATGCATAATGCGGATAATGGAAAAAAATAGAGTTCCGCTTGAGGTCCTTGTTTTCGGTCAATAATGGCAGTAAGCTTTCACCATCAAACTCTGCTACTCCATACTCCTTTTCAGCTGCATCCAAAAAAGTGGGCATAAAATCCATAGTGACCACTGGCTCGTCAGATACAGTTGCAGGTTTGATCTTAGCCGGCCAACGGATAATAAGCGGCACTCGAATTCCACCTTCACTTAAAAAACCTTTCTCTTCTTTCAGCGGTGCTGTGGTTGTAATCTCACCTATAATGTCACCTGTAAAAGGGCCATTGTCAGAGGTGAAAACGACCAGGGTGTTGTCTGTCAGTCCAAGATTATCTAAGGAACTGAGGACTTTACCAATGGCAGCATCCATGCCTTCCACCATGGCTTGAAATTTTTGATGCAAATTAGGGTTCCCATCGGGTGCGTATTTGTCATAAAGGTAATCAGGTGCTTCTACCGGCCAATGCACAGTATAGTTCCATAAGCACAGGAAAAATGGATTATCAAGCTCCTTTTGAGCGGTCATATAATCGATGGCTTCATCGGCTAGCCGATCTGGTAAATACTCACCTACTTTTCTACCTTCCAGATTCGACATAGTATATGGGTCAAAAAATGAACCTTCTCCGCCTGGTCCACCTCTGGAGTTGCCTGCAATGTTAATATCAAATCCATGATTTGTAGGAAGGTATTCTGCTGGCAATGCATTTCCGTCAGGACCTGATAAATGCCATTTACCAATAAATCCAGTTGCATAGCCTTTAGCTTTTAAGCGTTCCGCAATGGTATTGTATTTTGGGTCAAGTTGATTAACGGATTTCCCTGGTCCCATTGCCTTGTCATTATAAAATCGCCACTGATCTGGTATGTGGTTGGTGATCTGCAAGCGTGCCGGAGAAAGTCCTGTCATGGCAGCTGCACGAGTAGGGGAACAGACAGGTGCTGCTGCATAGGCGTCGGTGAAAACCATTCCTTGCTTGGCTAAGCGATCAATATTTGGAGTATAATAATCAGTGTTTCCTTGATATCTTAAATCCATCCAACCAAGGTCATCAATCATGATGTAGAGAATATTAGGCAAAGACTCTTTTTCTGATTCTTGCTTATTGTTGGTGCTGCAAGCAGAAAGGATAAATAAAATCAATACTATCAGAGATGTAATTCGTTTTCCCATGGATTTTAAAAATTAATTTATGTTATTCAATCCTATTCATCTAAATGGTATATAGCATTAAGGAATGTTGCTTCCCCCGTAAATCTATTTCACCAATCTCTCTAGGCTTAAACGCAGTAGATAAGGCCCCTAAACCATCAAGGAGGTGCTTAGAAATAAGAATATTCACACCCAGTTCATTGCATTTGGACTGTATGCGTGCCGCTGTATTCAGTACATCACCCGAATACGCAATGTCTCTCTTTATGACACCTATTTCACCTACCATAACAAAACCAAAGTGCAAACCAGCTTTAAAATCAGGGACAATTCCATCATATTTTTCTCGGTAATAGGAAGCATTATCTAATAATCGCTGCCTTATATCAAAGAAGCATTGCAGGCAATTAGCATTCAATATTCCGGCATCTTTTTCCCAACTTATTGTTATCTCATCACCTACATACTGATAAATTTCTCCATTTGATTTCAAAATACTGGAAGTAGAATCTCTAAAGACATCTTTGAGGAAATTGAAGTACCTGCTTTCCCATAATTGTTCTGCAGTAGTTGTGGCGCCGCGCAAGTCTAAAAACATAAATATGCGCTCTTCGCGTTTTGGTTGGAAGTACCTTCCAAGTAAGAAGGAAGCGAATACGCCTGGTCCGTATTTATCATTTACCAATAATGCAATTAGAGTGAAAATTACCAGCGTAAGCCAACCTAAATAATTCACAATAAATGTGAGTGATGTTATGATTGACCATACCTCTGCCAATGAGTGTGCGTTAATAAATGCATCATTCATCTGAACTTGAGGCGAAACCAATTCAGAAATAATATTTCCAGAAAGAAAAGAACAGTGAAAGACCAAAACATATTTAGCAGTGACCAACCATAGGGTTTGGTTCTGAGCCACCTTCCCCAAAAAAATACAATAAGGCTGCCACCGAGGAGGCCGGCAGTAATTCCAATCAATATGGTACCATTTAAAAAATCAACTACATTCAGACCTGAAAGATCAACCTTCAAATCGACCAGGGTTATATATCCTATTGAAAACTGAAAAACAGAAAATAGGGTCCAGAAAAAGGTGATCCAAATTATTTTTCCAATTTGACTTTTGACCTCGTATTTGAGTGATCTGGTTTCCATTTTCTTCAAGGTAATTAAAATTTCAGTCAATGATTTGCCTTTGTTGGTGCTTGCGGTAGGCAGTGGCCTGAGGCTATTAATTTAAAATAGCTCAGCCTCTCTTTTGGATGACAAAAGAGGGTCAATCTTGAAAATTCAAGTTACTTCAATTATTTTTTTGAAAGGGTGACTTTTGTCAATTAGTTTTGACCTTCGTTTGATTCATATTTGCCATCGGCTGAGCCGAGTAATAAGACGTTCAGTAATAGGGAATACATTCAATTATTTAAGTTTAATGAAAGTGATTTTTGGCTAAAAACTGTGTTTTTTTAAGCCAAAATCTACATCATTGTGTGTGAACCCTTCGAGTAATTTTTTAGACACACAGCAAGTACCAGCACTATTGGACGGATTAATGGCTTTGGGCTATGCGAATGACTATGATTGGGTCAAACATCAGTGCAATTTCTCTAAAAATGAAACTCAAGCTCAATTAAGATTACCCATAACGATTGGGCTAAATGACGGAGCGGTTGATCTACAGCATCAGGTTAAATACCTCATGTTACTGGTGCAAACAGGAAGTGCGGCTCTGGGAGTGTTTGAAGGTGAAAAATGTATTGACCATAAGGTGTTCTCTGCCTATATGGTAAGGAAGAAACAAGGGAAAAGTCAGCTCAAGCATTTGAAGACCAAAGGAAAATCCAGGGCTGGGTCACGGGTGCGCTTGGCCAAGACCCTTGAGTTTTTTGAGCACATCAATCAAAGACTGACAAGGTACAATGAAGAAAACGAATTTGACCGGATTGCTTTTAGCTGTTCTAAGATTCTAATGCCCTATCTCTTTAAGTCCAAAGTGCCCACACCATTTGATAAGAAGGACGAGCGCATCTATCGTATTCCAAAGCATTTACACCAGCCTACTTTTGAGGTAATGCTTGGTATGCAACGATTTTTGAATAAAGGAGAGTTAATTTTTGATCCTGAAAAAAATGCAGAATTAGCTGAATTGATAACGCGCATATGATAATCTGCGGCACCAACATGGGCTCAAAGCTTACCTGCCTTGTCAGCTACTTTTATTGGACTCATCTCCATTGTCTTTTTCACTTTCTTTCTTCATTAAAGCAGTTCCAACTCCAACACCTATTGCTACTCCAAGGGCTAGCCATAAACCCAGGTTACCAGTTGCAACTCCAACAGCAGTTCCAAGCGTGATTCCTAATATTACTCCTGTACTTAATTTGCTTCCTTTTTTCATGTTTTATAAAAATAATTTTATCTATTCACTTTATATTTGCGCGCATGAAAAGAATATTTGAAAATACACCCAAGGTATTGCTAATGCTATTATTGGTTTCCTTAATTGGTTGTAAAGATGAAGAAAATCCTCCTGCAGATCTTCCTTTTGATGGAGGTTTAGTAGTAAATGGTAATTTTCAATCCGGTACGGATGGCTGGATTTTCTTCGCAAATGGAGGTACTACCGAACTTGACAATGCGCTCAGCAATGGCGAAGATGCAAATTCAGCGAAAATTGCTACTGGTGGAGCTAGCAACCCCGGTATAAAGCAAGAACGAATCGGGATTGATATTGTTAAGGCGGGTGATGAGGTTCAAATTCAATTTGATCATATCGGAGCTGTTGGAGGGGAAGGCGGAATATTCAATTTGCTGCTCTTTGTAGAACGAGCTGAAGGCGAAGCAGGTGATCCAATAACACATATTTTTGATCCTAAGCCCACACTCTCAAATAGTTGGTCAACATTCACTGCTTCATATACCATTCCAAGTAACGCTATTGTCACTGGAGGGATTTCCTTCCTGATAGAATCTGTCTGTGGTGGTGATACTGGATGTAGTGTTTCGGCTAACGTAGACAATGTTATTATTACACTTAACCCAGAATAATACTTGAAACTTACTAATTCATCCAATGGCCGTTTTTGAATTATCGTTTAAGCCTGCTGAATATGCACTATTTAACTGTTAACTTATTCATCGCTACATCCTCATCAGAGTCATCCGTAGGAGACTCTGAGCTCGGTTAATTAAATATTTTAAGGAACGAAATTTGCCAAGTCCTCGTCCCAAGAATATGCTTTATAATTGAGTTTGTAACCTGAAATGTCTTTATTCAACTGTTCGGAAAAGATTCTTTTTATTCCTTTCTTCCCACCAAAGTCGGCATAAAACCATTTAAATAAAGCAGTAGTATTTACCACCTTGCTTTCATCATTAAAATCACTCTCTCCTCCTAAAAATGCTTGAGTAGCCATGTCCAATTGCGCATTAATATTTTCTGAATTATAAAATGCTATTGGAGGACAACTTTTGGCTCCGCAGTTTAACGCAAAGTGAATTCGATAATCAAGTGTTTCTACTGCGTTTTTTTTTATAAAATTTGTCGTTAGCAAATTTGCAAATAAACCTAGGGAATGCTTGTGCCTGTATCTTCTCAAAATCCCATGTTCAACATCATCAAGGCTGAATAGTTTTCCAGCGATTGGAATCGATTTTTTCTTGTAAATAACTGACTTGACTAATTTTTTCTCAGTTCTCAATATTTGATAATATGCGTTATAGATGTTTATCCAGAAAGCTTTTTTCTTGTCATCATTAATTAATCGCTTCCGTAAAAAATCAAGGTCTAATTCCTTTAATTGTAACTGGATTGATGAACTGTCTTTCTCCATTTTCACATCAAGAAGTAATTGTTCTGAAAGACTGTTTAACTGATCAGGATTCATTTGTCATTTCTAAAATTTCTGAATACATATAATTATTGCCTCGCGTCAACGTCTCATTTGGATGTCCTTGAGGAAGGTCAACCTCGTCTAATTGGTTATGGAAAACTATCGCTTTGATATTTTATTATTGGAGATACTGTGCTGTCTAGATGACTTAAAGCGGGTAATTTCATCAGTTCTTTTGAAAAGATGTTTCTTGCTAATACCGCTATTGACACGCTTTCTCCAAAGTTTAAACGAACTTAATTTTAACTCTCCTCGCATTAACTTGATTACCTCAGCTTCCGAAAAACCAAATTGCACTTTAATAGCTTCGAATGGAGTTCTGTCTTCCCAAGCCATCTCAACTATTCTATCTATTTCAGCGGATGTCATATTTTATGTAGTGTAGCGTTTCTTATGAGTGATCGTTTTCAATCTGCTTATACAGTGTCAGCTACTTTCAACGTATTACTTTTTTAAAAGTCTATCCAAAAGGGGTTTTTGTTGTCTGTCCTTAAAAAAAAACAAGCAGATTTAGGTAATATCTCGCATAATCAACAAAGTAATTGTTGATTAATTTATTGAGAAAAAAAAGATGTAAGTATTTAGACCCATGTAAAACAAAGCTGGCAAAGAAACCCAAAGACTATCTTTTGATTTTATTCTTACTATCAAGCCAGATAACATGATTAACGCGAGGCCTAAAGATGAAATCATTAAAATTGGATTAAACAGAAGTCCTACTATTAAACCTGTAGCGCCCAAAAATTGTAATGCTATTATTATCAGACCCAATTTCTCTAAACCAAACCGTTTGAATTCCCTTTTCATTTCCGTTGATTTGAAATAGTATACGGTGTAAGCAAAAAAGGACAAACTTGATATTAGAATTAATATTTTATTGATGTCCATATCCGATTATTGCATTGATCCTAGCGCTAGAAAAGCACATAAAATCAAAAGAATGAGGGAAGGTAGATGTTTAATAAAAGGGTTTTTTGCCTTGAAATGAAAATATTGAGCAGCTATCATAAATAGGCCCATAAGAACAGATGGGATAAAAACTAATGATGAATACCAAATACCCACAACAATCAATGTGGCTACAGAGATTTTTGATGCACCTACAAAATTTCGAGTTATATCACTTAAACCGAATAGTTTAAATTCTTCAATGACATTATGAAATCTGAAAATCCATACATAAGCCACAGAAATTGCTAAAGTCAGCTGTACTATTATCGTTAATTCTTCCATTTTGTTTTTCTTAATATTTTGCTTTTCCGGGATTTCCCTTGTTTTTAAAAAGTGTTTTGGTTTCTCTTTTTTAGTGTCTTTTAAGACCTCTGATCTGCGGCACCTTTGGATGACGGGCGAGAGACAATAATAAAGAACAACGCTCTGGCTATGATGAGTGCGGGTTTGAAAGCACTAACCTTATTGTCTTCCTCAAAGCGGCATAGTTGTTTAAATTTATTAATAGTTGCGGACTTTCCAAGTAACTCCAAACTATTCTTTCTAATATAACCCCATTCATCAGAGCATTGTTATGAGCATATCCCTATTCAGAGTCTCCTACGGATGACTCTGAGGGAGATTAAGTAAATAATTCAAGAGGGATTTGACATTTAATTAAATGAATAATTGATTAACTTTTGAAAAAATTAACGAACTAACTCCATGGTAAAAAGAACAACACATTTAGTATTGGCAATCCTGTTTATTGCTGGATCATCGATTATTAGTAGTTGCAACTCTAAAAGTGGTGAGGCAAAAGATGATCATGGCCACGAACATGCCGATGAAGCAGCCGATGGGGACGCGACACAAGCAAAACTGGTAACTGGCCAAGGTGAGTTTGTTTTTTCCTGGGACCAGGAATTAACCGCTGCTTTTCCCAAAGCAGCAGAGGAATTCGAACCAGATATGCATGGCGGTTTTAATGAAGATCCTGAAACTGGAATTGTGTACACAGGAATCCCAGGATACGGACTGTGTTCAATTAGTCCAGGCCTTCAAGAATGGGCAACTATAGGAACCGATGAAAGATTGAAGGACAATATCCATGGCATTGTATTTTTTGTTCACAAAGGCGTGAAATACCTTGCAGTGGCACAAGACGGCAAAAGGGTGCTTGTATTAACTTTGGACGGTTCAATTGTTAGTGAAATCGTAAAGCCAAGTGGGAACGAATTTAAATTCGCGCTTGCAAATGAGTTCTTTGCATCGGAAGAAAGTAATTTTGGTGTGACAGATGTGACTTACTTGGACGGAATAATCTATGCTGTGCATGGTTACTCTGCTGGTGATTTTGCATTAACAATTGTAGAAAAGAATGGAGCTTGGAGTTGGGGAGAGCTCGCTTGGGGAGGAAAAGGAGAGGAGCCAGGTCAGTTTCAAACAGCGCATGGAGTGTATGCTATGGACGACCATATTCTTATTGCCAATCGCGCGGCTGGACAGGTGGTGAAGTTTACCAAGCAAGGAGAATTTGTTGAAACCTTTGATGATATTCCGGAAGGAAGCTTGATTTGCAATGTTTCTTATGAAGCGGAGCATTATTTTATGAATGCCTTATCGGCTCTTGGAGAACAGAAATCTGCTCCTATTTATGTACATACAAGCGAAGAACTTAAATCAACGATAATACCAGGAGATTTAGACATCCCCGTCTTAACCAACATTCATCAAGTGTGGCCTCATTATATTACTGACGAGCATGGGGACAAAAAACTGTATCTACTTGTGCATGGATGGAACAAAGGAAAGTTTGCTGTATTAAAACTGGAAGAATAGTATGTTAAGCAACACTACTGGAGCGCCTTTGTAACCCGTTCCTTAATTAGTCTTTTGTGATTATAGCATGCGTTACAAAGGCGGGCCAGGGGGTTTCTCTATTTACAGATAGTCTTTAAGGCGACCTGCTTATGTGGGGCCTTGGTTACATTTGTTTTATTCATTTTGGCTTCTACATAAAAACCAATTAATAATAGGGCGATTAGAATGACAGCTTTTTTCATTGTGGTTGTTGTTTTTGACAATGTAAAGGAATGAAGAAAGCTGTTTTTTTCAGCGGGTAAATCGGTGAATTACAGATAGGAATCGGTGAACGGGATGAAGCGCTGTGTGTATAGGGTTTTGCGCTGTCGAAAATTATGTTTTGCTAACGGCTTGATAAAAAACGTAGGGAATGAATAGCATACCTTGCTTTCCTTGACCTACGAGCCAAGACCGATTTCTAAATTTATATTTTACTTGGCGGACTTACCAAAATCCGATGAACTTTCGTATTACAGAAAAGCCCTATGTTTATTTATCTATTGTTGTGTGTTCGTTTTTATCTTTTAGTATAAACTTCAGCCACCCTATTCTAACAAGTACGCTTTAAATTCCTCGTAATTAGAAATTGTAGTTGCCACTTTGTTTTTCCCCATTACGGACTGAATTTGTTGTGGTAAGGCTTGTTTTGTTTTGACAACATCTTCAACAACATCTAAAAATTTGGCTGGATGTGCCGTTTCTAAAAAGACGCAATGCGCCTTTGAATCCTTCTCTAAATAAGCCTTACAGCCCAAATAGCCCACTGCACCATGTGGATCTGCAACATAATTATGATTGGTATAAATTTCTAGCATAGCCGCTCTAGTTTCATCATCAGAAAAGCTAAACGAAGACACATTGTTTTTTAAGGTTTCAAATTTATTTTTATAGATTTCTTGAATACGAATAAAGTTACTTGGATCTCCAACATCCATGGCGTTACTAATAGTTTGTACAGATGGTTTTGGATTGAATAACTGTGTCTTCAAATACTCCGTCACGACATTATTTTCGTTATTTGATGCGATAAAATGTTTAATTGGTAATCCTAGTTGTTGTGCCATCATACCAGCGCACACATTTCCGAAATTTCCACTTGGTACCGAAAAGACAATGTCTTTATGTTTATTGCGCAATTCTTTGTAAGCAAACATAAAGTAAAATAATTGCGGTAACCAACGCGCCACATTTATAGAATTGGCAGAGGTTAATTGCATTTTTCCAGTAAGACTTTCGTCTGAAAAAGCGGTTTTGACCATGGCTTGACAATCATCGAAGGTACCATTAACTTCTAATGCGCTAATGTTTTTTCCGAGGGTAGTTAATTGCTTTTCTTGAATATCACTGACTTTTCCGCTAGGGTAGAGTATTACCACTTTCACACCTTTTACTCCCAAGAAACCGTTAGCTACAGCAGCACCTGTGTCACCTGATGTCGCTACTAGTACAGTAACTTCATTGGTGTTGTCCTTATTGAAATAACCTAAGCATCGCGCCATAAAACGAGCACCAACATCTTTAAATGCCATCGTTGGCCCGTGAAAGAGTTCTAAAATTGAAATGTTTTTATTCAACGCTACAACCGGAAAATCGAATGATAGTGTTTCTTCTATTATGGTTTTTAAAACACGCTCTGGAATTTCTGATGATACAAATTGCTTAATAGCTTCAAAGGCAATTTCAGCATCAGATAAATTATCAATGTTATCGAAAAACGCTATAGGTAAAGGGGTAATGTGTTCTGGAAAATACAAACCTTTGTCAGGTGCTAATCCTTTTATTACAGCACCTTTAAAAGATATAACTGGTGCTTTTTTATTTAAGCTGTAGTAATTCATATATTTTTGTTTTGTCACGAACTCATCACTAATAAGTTCCTTACGAGCGTAAAGCGATGAAGTATGAAATTTTTATTTGTGATTGGCAATTACATTTACTTAAAGAATCTTAACTCCTTCTGTATTGATTTTTGAGACATAAGTATCAAATTCAATCCCAGTTCTTGAATACACATTGTTCATTACATTTCTCACATTGTTGGCTGTTTCAAATCCTTCGCATAAAGAAAAAATAGAAGGTCCAGAACCTGAAATGCCAGCGCCTATAGCTCCTGCGTTTAGGGCTTCATTTTTAACCTCGTTGTAATGTGGAATCAATTTACTTCTATGTGGTTCTACAATCACATCGTGTAGTGATTTTTGCATCAATTCGTAATCATTCATATGTAGGCTATGAATCAAACTTCCAAAATTTGCCCACTGTGTAACCGCGTCTTGAAGCTTTACTTCTTTTGGAAGAATGGCTCTAGATTCAGATGTCTTAATTTCTATTTGCGGGTGAATAATGGTCGCATATAAGTTATGAGGTGACGGAATTTGTAGGATATCTAAAGGTGATAGGCTTTTCACTAAAGTAAATCCTCCAAATATGGCAGGGGCTAAGTTATCTGCATGTTCACTTTTACTTGCTAAGGCTTCACCTTTAATCGCAAACTGTGTTAACTCGGTTTTACTAAAAGGTCTGCCTAAAAGTTCGTTCATTCCAAAAACACTGCCAACAGCACTGGCTGCGCTACTACCAATACCGCTTCCAGGTTTTAAGTTTTTGTGGATTTCAATTTCGAATCCATAGTCAGGATTAATTGCCTCATACATAGCTAGAGCAGAAACTCCAGCGACATTCAACTTGGTTTCAAGTGGTAAATTGAATCCTTCGATTTTAGTAATTTTAATACCTTTTTTATCGACTTTTCTAATCACCATCTCATCACCGACACTATCTAGGCAAAAGCCTAATACATCGAACCCACAGGCTACATTAGCGACAGTCGCAGGTGAAAATATTTTTATTTCATTCATTTGTAACTGTTGCAATTATAATGTCTCTAATTCCTTATTATTCATTAATTTCGTATAAAAGTATGTCAAAATGAATTTAGGCAAAATTATATTAGCTCGTACTTTGTATAAACAGAAAAAGATTCGCTTATGCTATGAAAGATGAACTAGATTCGAAAGATATTCAGATTTTAAGCCTATTACTGAATAATGCACGGCTATCAAATAAGGAGATTGCTGCAAAGATTGAAATTGCACAGTCCAGCACACATGACAGAATTAAGAAATTAACGCAGAAAGGATATTTAAAGGGGGCATTTGCCCAAATCGATCAAAAAAAACTGGGCCTTAATATTGAGGTAATGTTAGCAATTAAGCTAAACAAGCAACACCGTTCAATAATTGTAGATTTCACAGAGAAGGCGTATCAATTACCTGGCGTTATTCAATTATTTCATATGGCAGGCAATAATGATTTTATATTGCATGTAGCAGTAAAAGACTCGGATGAGCTTAGAACATTTATTCTAGATAGACTATCTACATTGGGTTATATACAAAGCACCGAAACTACTATGGTCTTGCACAATGAAAGAGTAAATAATATTCTATAATATTTTATTAAATATGTTTAGCATTTCTCAAATGACACACAACTAGTGTATATCTTCTATTGGGCAATATACAGCTATTTTATAGATTTAAAACACTAATAAATATAATAATATCGTTATATTTATGATAATGAGCATTGCGCATTTTGTTGAGATTTTGAAGGTTAAACGCTATAGCCAAAGTACAATTGATTCTTATAAAGCTGCGCTAAGGTTGGTGTTTAATAGGTTTAAAAAACCGATGGAGAAGATTACTGAATCGGAGCTGCACCAATTCGTTTATTCATATATCCATCATAAGAATATATCAGATAGTTACCAGCGGCAGTTGATCGGTGCGATTAAACTATACTATAAGGAGATTCAAAAAACTGAAATGAACCTTCAATTTCTACTTCCTGAAAGAAGGGCAAAGAAATTACCTACAGTCTTGTCTAAAAATGAAGTAAAACGAATCATTAGTGTAATTCATAATAAAAAGCACAAAGCAATAATTGCCTTATTGTATTCATCTGGTTTGCGAATTGGTGAATTACTTAATCTTAAAATCCATGAGATAGATTCAGACCGAATGGTCATTCATATAAGATTGGCAAAAGGAGGCAAGGATCGTATAGTGCCCTTGTCCGAAAATACACTGAACCTCGTACGTGACTATTATAAAGAACAGCATCCTATAAAATTTCTTTTTGAAGGCAAGCCATCAGTTAAATATTCAGCTACAAGTGTAAGGGCAGTGTTAAAACGAGCTGCACTCAAGGCCAAGGTGACCAAACCGTTTACTCCGCATGATTTAAGGCACAGTTATGCCTCTCATCTTTTGGAGTCGGGTGTGGACATCAGAATTATAAAAGAACTACTAGGCCATAGCAGCATTCAAACTACACTTATTTATACTCATGTGGCAGACACCACAATTCTAAATATAAAAAGTCCTTTAGATTATTGAAAACTAGGAAGTAAAGCTGGGAGATTTTTAAGAATGTCGGCAGTCATCTCATCCAAATCATAAGCTGGTTGCCAGCCCCAATCGGAACGTGCAACTGAATCATCTATGCTATTTGGCCAAGAGTCGGCAATGGCTTGACGGAAGTCAGGCTTGTAGGTAGCAGTGAATTCAGGAATTTCTTTTTGAATGGCAGCAACAATTTCTTTGGGAGAAAAACTGATAGCAGAAACATTATAACTTGAGCGTACTTTAACTTGTTCCGCTGGTGCTTGCATCAAATCAATGGTGGCCTTGATAGCATCGGGCATGTACATCATTGGTAATGCTGTGTCCTCCGAAAGGAAACATTCAAAGGGCTCCTTTTTTAATGCATTATGGTAAATCTCTACCGCGTAATCTGTGGTGCCTCCTCCGGGTAGTGATTTGTATCCAATCAATCCTGGGTAACGGATGCTTCTTACATCGATTCCATATTTTTCATGGTAGTATTCACACCACCTTTCACCAGCCTGCTTACTAATACCATAAACTGTGTTGGGATCCATTACAGTATGTTGTGGGGTATCATCAACAGGAGTATTTGGTCCAAAAACAGCAATTGAGCTTGGCCAGTAGATCTTCTTTAGGTTTTTGGTTCGCGCCACTTCTAGCACATTCAAAAGCCCTGTCATATTTAAATCCCAGGCCCAAAGCGGTCTTTCTTCACCCTTGGCAGAAAGTATAGCAGCAAGATGATAAATCTGTTTGATGCCATGTTGGTCTACAATTTCAGTAATTCTGTCTGCGTCAGTTACATCTAATTGCTCAAACTGGAAACCTGAAACAGCACTATTTGGTTTTGAAATATCAGAAGCAACAATGTTCTCGTTCCCGAATACTTTGCCCAAACCATGGGTTAATTCAGAACCCAATTGCCCACAGGCACCAATCACCAATACTTTATCCATTAGATTATTCTTTGAGTTACAATAATAAGTAAACAGACTTAATTCTAAAAAGTTTGATTTGCTAAGTGGTGATAAAAAATCATGTATATATTTGTGACATGAGTGAGTTGCCACTTTTTGATGAATACTTGTTATCGAAAAAAATCGATGCAAAGGCATTTGAACAAGCTGAAAACGAACTTTATTTATCATTGAAAGGCATTTATGATCAAGTCAGCCCTAAGAGCTTTACTTCTCAAAAGCTGTATTTGATTAATCCGTTAAGGAGAAAATATTTATCTCAGGTTGAGGTAGAAAAGCCAAAACCAAAGCCAAAGATGATGAGACCAAAAATTGCAATGCCAAAACCCAAAATAAAATAAGATGTACGATACGCTCAAACCAAAACTGGAAGCAGAGATTGCTGGAATTAAAGCAGCCGGTCTTTATAAGAACGAAAGGGTAATAACCTCACCTCAAGCCGCTGATATAACAATTGCCGGAGGTAAAGAAGTGATTAACTTTTGTGCTAATAATTACCTTGGATTATCATCACATCCTAAAGTGACCGAAGCTGCAAAGCAGGCGATTGACACCCATGGTTTTGGAATGTCTTCTGTCCGTTTCATTTGTGGTACCCAGGATATTCATAAGGAATTGGAGCAGAAGATTTCTGAATTTTTGGGCATGGAGGACACTATACTTTATGCCGCAGCCTTTGATGCTAACGGAGGAGTTTTCGAACCGCTCTTAGGTGCTGAAGATGCCATTATTTCGGATGCGCTAAACCATGCTTCTATTATTGATGGTGTAAGGTTGTGTAAGGCGATGCGCTTCAGGTACAAGAACAATGATATGGCTGACTTGGAGGTCCAGCTGAAAGATGCAGTTGCTAAAGGAGCAAAACAAAAAATTATCGTCACAGATGGTGTCTTTTCAATGGATGGTATAGTGGCGCAGTTGGACAAAATTTGTGATTTGGCTGATAAATATGGCGCTTTGGTAATGACCGATGAATGTCATTCTTCAGGTTTCATGGGTAAAACTGGTAGGGGAGTACATGAGTACACTAATTGCATGGATCGCGTTGATATTATTACAAGCACGCTCGGAAAAGCATTGGGTGGCGCTAGTGGAGGATTCACTTCTGGTAAAAAGGAGATTATTGATTTGTTACGTCAGAGATCAAGACCATACTTATTCTCAAACACGCTAGCTCCTTCGATAGTTGGGGCATCCATTGCTGTTTTGGATTTGTTATCTGAGACAACGGAATTAAGGGACAAACTGGAGGAAAACACCATGTATTTCCGAGAGAAAATGACTGCCGCTGGGTTTGATATACAGCCAAGCGTGCATCCTATTGTTCCTATTATGCTCTATGATGCTGTATTGTCTCAGAAAATGGCAGAAGCACTTTTAGAAAAAGGTATTTATGTCATTGGGTTTTATTTCCCCGTAGTATCTAAGGACAAAGCAAGAATCAGAGTTCAGATTTCAGCAGGCCATGAGCGTCATCACTTAGATAAAGCTATTCAAGCATTCAAAGAAGTGGGCAAGGACCTAAATGTAATTTAAGTAGCAACCTCCAAGTCAGATTGTTCTTCTACTATTACGGCCTCTTTTTCGTTGAGGTAACGGTTTAAACGTTTTCTTATTTCTGGAGCAGAAAGATTATTCTCTAATTCTCCATTTCTGGCCAATGAAGTTTGCCCAGTTTCTTCAGAAACGATGAGAATAAGGGTTTCAGTTGCTTCAGACATGCCTAATGCCGCACGGTGGCGCATGCCAAATTGTGCAGGGATATTATCTCTCTCTGTAACCGGAAGAATACATCGAGCAGCTTTAATTTTTCCTTGATAAATAATGGCAGCACCGTCATGTAATGGGCTGTACTTATTGAAAATTGACATTAACAATCTTTTGGAAAGGAATGCATCAAGTAGGTCACCAGAATCAGCATAAAATTTCAATTCTGTATTTCTAGAGAACACAATTAACGCACCAGTATTGGAGCTGGATAAGGCTTTAATCGCCTCCATTATAGCGGTTAAGTTCATTGTCTCTTTC
>Ga0307985_10000795_pt1 | contig 18157 bp, 16 predicted proteins | sample EllFjometageno80_FD_203155 | JGI IMG/M metagenome (GOLD analysis project Ga0307985, IMG submission 203155) | Marine microbial communities from Ellis Fjord, Antarctic Ocean - #80 | ecosystem: Environmental > Aquatic > Marine > Unclassified | place: Southern Ocean | collected 2014-10-09 | reverse complement strand
CCTAAGGTTTTAATGACCCTAGTCTTATCAATGGTTCTAATCTGATCCAATACAATCCACCCCTTTTTCTGGTTATGCTTGACGCTGACGCGAGAAGGATAGTTCCTGCTTTTTGTCGTCATAGGAGCAATGATGATCGTTCGCAGGTTTTGATTAATTTCATTTGGAGAAATAACGAGGCATGGTCTGGTCTTTTTGATTTCACTTCCAACAGTCGGGTCAAGGTTTACCAACACAATATTGTATTGGTCAATTACCATTCTCCAAAGTCTTCATCCTTAAAGACATCATTCATCAATGGCTGATCATCACCAACTTTGTGCATCTCCTGGAATGCTTGATTCCAGCCATGCCTTGGTTCTGTAATGGGTTTGAGTATCAATCTCCCTTTTTCAAAGATCAATTCTACTTTGTCTTTGATATTATACCGTTCCAAAACTGCTTTAGGTAACCGAAAGCCTTTTGAATTGCCAATTTGAATTACTGAAAGTTCCATAATGTAATATACGAATGTAATTACAATGTGGTTACTTTTGTTGTAAAAAATTTAACTGAAAGCTGGTATGCCGGTAATTTCAGCACCTAAAATCAGTAAATGAATGTCATGGGTTCCTTCATAAGTCAATACAGATTCCAAGTTTGCCATATGGCGCATCATAGGATATTCACCAGTGATACCCATTCCACCGTGGATTTGTCTTGCTTCTCTGGCAATATCCAGTGCCAATGCGACAGCATTTCTTTTCGCCATTGAGATTTGTGGGGTAGTGGCTTTGCCTTCATTGAAGAGTTGCCCTAATCTTAAATTCAGTAATTGCGCCTTAGTAATCTCTGTTAGCATTTCTGCCAATTTCTTTTGTTGTAACTGGAATGAACCAATCGGCTTACCAAATTGCTCACGTTCCGCACAGTATCGTCTCGCAGATTCGTAACAATCCATTGCGGCTCCCACAGCACCCCATGCGATGCCATACCTTGCAGAATCGAGGCACATCATTGGTGCGCCCAATCCACTCTTACCTGGGAGTAAGTTTTCTTTGGGTACTTTCACATTATCAAAAACAAGTTCACCAGTAGCACTTGCTCTTAACGACCATTTACCATGTGTTTCAGGAGTAGAAAAACCTTCCATACCTCTTTCTACAATTAGGCCATGAATCCTTCCTTCCTCATTCTTAGCCCAAACAACAGCAACATCTGCATGCGGAGAATTGGAGATCCACATTTTCGCACCATTCAAAAGATAATGGTCTCCCATATCCTTGAAGTTGGTAGTCATGCCAGATGGGTTAGAACCATGATCAGGTTCTGTCAAACCAAAACAACCAAGCCATTCACCTGAAGCCAATTTTGGAAGGTACTTATTGCGCTGTTCCTCATTGCCAAACTTGTAAATAGGGTACATTACTAGCGAACCTTGCACAGAGGCAGTAGAACGCATGCCTGAATCACCACGCTCAATTTCTTGCATAATAAGGCCATAGGCTATGTAATCCATTCCGCCACAACCATATTCAGTTGGGAGCTGAGGACCAAAAGCACCTATCTCTCCGAACTTTTTTACAATTTCATACGGGAAATGCGCTTTTTGACACCAATCTTCAATATATGGTGAGATTTCTTTTTTCACGAAATCACGTACTGCACCTCTTACCATTATATGCTCCTCAGTGAGTAAGTCGTCCATTCCATAAAAATCAGGATGTTCGAATTCGTCTTTTTTAGCAGATTTTTGAATTTGATCGGTAGTTGCGTGACTCATATTCCTTTGGTTTCTCCTTTTAAATATCTCAACTTTGTGAGCGTTTATTCAATGGTTCAAACCTATGAACAAGTTGGAAATCGAACAAGACTTATTGAAGAATTCTAAGGCAGTTATTTAAATATTTTCTTAGTTGTTCTTTTAAGTAATTGAAACTTAACATTTAGGGATAAATACTCTGCATTATGAAAAAAACAATTCAAACAACCCTTAGGCCAGAGCAGGCCTACACTCCTGAAATATTTAAATCTTGTATTCTTAAAAGAACTGGTATTAATGATGACGCTGCCGAAGTAAGGCTAGTGAAAAGGTCCATTGACGCCCGTGGTCAGAATGTAAAGATCAATATTGAGGCAGATGTATATGTGAATGAAGCTGTACCTCCTTTAATTTCTTACTCTAGGGATCATAAGAGTGTTGCTGAGGCTGATCCAGTAGTTATTGTTGGGTTTGGTCCAGCTGGAATGTTTGCAGCTTTAAGGCTGATTGAATTAGGGATTAAACCTGTTATAATTGAAAGAGGATCTGATGTCCAAAAGAGAAGACGCGATATAGCTGCCATTAATAAGGAACATATCGTAAACCCAGAATCGAATTATTGTTTCGGTGAGGGCGGTGCTGGTACTTATTCTGATGGTAAACTCTATACCCGTTCAACGAAGCGTGGCGATATCCAAAAGACTTTGGAGATGTTTGTAGCGCATGGTGCACCGGAAGATATATTGAGTGAGGCACATCCTCACATTGGGACAAACAAGCTTCCAAAAGTAGTTCAGCAGGTTAGAGAAAGTATATTGAATGCTGGTGGAGAAATTCTTTTTGATACCAAAGTCACCGATTTTTTAATGGAAGGAGATGAAATGACTGGCGTCTGCTTAGAAAATGGAGAGAAAATTAAAGGTGTTGGGGTACTCTTAGCAACTGGTCATTCTGCTAGAGACATCTTCACACTCCTACATGAAAAGAAGGTGTTGATTGAGGCTAAGGCATTTGCCATGGGTGTTAGAATCGAACATCCACAGCAGTTAATTGATAAGATACAATACCATTGCGATGATAGGGGTGAGTTCTTGCCTTCATCTTCTTATTCATTGGCAAGACAGAGCTATTATGAAAACAAAAAAAGAGGTGTTTTTTCTTTTTGTATGTGCCCTGGAGGCTTCATTGTACCGGCAGCAACAGCACCTGGAGAAGTAGTAATGAATGGAATGAGTCCTTCAACAAGAGATTCGAAATATGCGAATTCCGGAATAGTTACTGCTATTGAGTTAGAAGACCTGAAAGCTTATGAGCAATTCGGTGCATTGGCCGGGCTTGAGTTCCAAAAGGAACTCGAACAACGTGCTTGTGAGGTAGCCGGTGGAACGCAGGCAGCACCTGCCCAAAGAATGGTGGACTTTGTTAAGGGGCGAGCGTCAAGCACGCTGAAGGATACTTCGTATCAACCCGGCCTTAGTTCAGTTAATATGTGTGATGTACTTCCAGAAAGTATTTCAAATAGACTTCAAGATGGACTCAAAGGATTTGGTAAAATGATGAAAGGTTATTATACCAATGAAGCGCAGATTGTTGGTGTAGAGAGTCGTACTTCGTCACCGGTTAGAATCCCAAGGGAAAAAGAGACATTGGAGCATGTTGAGATAAAAAGATTATATCCTTGTGGTGAAGGTGCTGGCTATGCTGGAGGTATACTTTCAGCAGCAATGGATGGTCAGAAATGTGCTGATAGGGTAGCTCTTAAGTATTTGAAAATCAGTGGCTAATTGATTTTCATTTGTTTTATTGCTTGAATAATATTGTCAACCATTTCTTTTTCGTCATCATCAGCCGCTAAGGACTTGGCCTTGATCAGTATTTCATCAGCTTCCTTGTAATTCTTTAATACCCCATTAGCATAGCCAAGCAGAGCGGTTGCTTCGAAATAGTCCTCGTTCATTTCAATGGATTCAGTCAATAAATCTGAGGCAAAAATGTACATACTGGTTTTGTTAATGGTCTCAATAATCTCCATTGCGTTTTGGAATAAGGCCTCTGGTTTGTCCTTTCTGCTTACCTGATTATTTACAAAAGTATTGACTTCAAATTTATACTCGTCATACTGTTGTCGTTCTCTGTAGAATAGCTTTTTGGTAATAAAAGCGGCTTCACCAACTTCCGATTTATCGAGAAATTCAGGGAGAATTTCGGTAATAAGGCGTTGCAATAAATCTGTATCATTATACTTTATGGAAAGATTCAAATTGTCATTGTAAACGGACTTCATATAATCATCATACTCAGCTTTACCATGCATATTAACAATGACATATTTGTTTTTACTGATGTATTTAAAGGAGGCAGAAGTCAATTGATTCTGAAATCTGGAGACAAGCCAAAGAATCTCAATGTCTTCATAATCAGCCTCTTTTAATCCCTTAATGTATTTTTCAGCCAATACTTCGGCCTTTTCTTGGTCTGTTTTTTCAAGAATGCCTATTAATTCCAGCTGCTCATCTCGGCTTAGATCGTTCGTTTCTTGTTTGGTAAGGAGTAATGGCAAAGATTTCCAACTGTCGTGAGCAGCACTACCATATTCCATTAAAACTTCAGTCGGTACAAAACCATCTATTGATTCGTAAACCCTTTGTTTTTTGGTTAAAAAGAGCAGTTTTGGGTAACCTGTGACATCATACTTAATGGTAAGGGGGTAGCCAAATTCAGTTTCAGCATCAAATTTAACGTTGATGAAGTTTTCATTGAAGTATTCAGCTAATCCATCATCAGTATAAACTTCTTTATCCAATTTATGGCAATAGGTGCACCAATCAGTATAGATATCGACAAAAACGAGTTTTTTTTCAATTTTTGCTAATGCAAATGCAGCATCCCACTCTTCTTGATTTGTGACTTCCCTGAACTTAATTTCATTACCAGAAATTGTGCTGGCTATAAAAAGAATAAATATTATGCTAAAAATAAATCGGTTTGGAACTCTCATGACCCTTCTCTACGTTCGTCTTTCTTAACGGTCGGTAACTTGATTAATTGTGAATGCAAAATTAACAACTATCGTTCTAAATTTTAGTTAATTCTTGTTAATGAAAAAAACAGTAATTATCGGCAGTAATCGAAGCCCTTGGAAATATCCCCAGCAAGCGGCTTCAATGTTACAAGATAATAAGGTAGATTTTGTTCCAGTTGGTGTAGTGAATGGAGATGTTTTAGGTAAAAAAATTCTTAATATTTATGATAATCCAAAAGTAGATAATGTACATACAATAACATTGTACATTAACCCTAGCAAGCAAAAACAATGGTTTGACTATATGTTAAGCCTTGAGCCCAAAAGAATAATATTTAATCCGGGAACTGAGAATCAGGAGTTTAAAACTTTAGCTGAATCAAAGGGCGTAGAATGTCTATATGCTTGCACATTAGTTATGCTTTCAATTGGCAATTTTTAAGTAAAAATTTCATATATTCGCCATTGATTTGAGGACAGCCGTAGCCACCTTTTTTATATACTAATTTTCACGGTTCAGTTCTCATTTTTTTATTTTGTAATTACTCATATGAGCGAAGATAAAGAGAAGAAAAATCAAGACTATTCGGCTGATAATATTCAGGTCTTAGAGGGATTAGAAGCAGTAAGGAAACGTCCTGCGATGTACATTGGTGACATCGGTTTTAAGGGCCTTCATCATATGATTTGGGAGGTAGTCGATAACTCCATTGATGAAGCTTTGGCGGGTCATTGTGATACCATCAAAGTGACGATTGAAAAAAATAATTCAATTACTGTTGTCGATAATGGTAGGGGCATACCTACAGACATGCACGAGAAAGAGGGTAGGTCTGCCCTTGAAGTTGTTATGACAGTACTTCATGCTGGAGGTAAGTTTGATAAGGATACTTATAAAGTTTCTGGTGGATTGCACGGTGTTGGTGTTTCCTGTGTGAATGCATTATCATCTCATCTTAAAGTGACTGTTCATAGAGGTGGAAAGCAATTTGAACAAGAATTTGAAAGAGGTGCACCTCAATATTCAGTAAAAGAAGTCGGCAAGGCTGACCATACTGGAACAACGGTGACTTTTACACCTGACAATGAAATTTTCACGGTTTCTGAATACAAGTACGAAACAGTGGCTTCTCGTTTGAGAGAGCTTTCATTTCTAAACTCTGGTATTACAATCACATTAACTGATTTAAGAGAAGAAGACGAAGAAGGTAACCCAATAGGTGATGTTTTTCACTCAGAAGGAGGATTAAAAGAATTTGTAGAGTATTTGGACGCCACTCGTGAGAGCTTGATCCCTGAGCCAATATATATTGAAGGAGAGAAGAATAGCGTACCCGTAGAGGTTGCAATGAGTTATAACTCCTCTTATTCTGAGAACGTGGTTTCTTATGTGAATAACATTAATACTATTGAAGGTGGAACTCACGTTTCCGGTTTCAGAAGGGCTTTGACTCGAACTTTGAAGTCTTATGCTGATAAATCAGGTTTACTAGAAAAAGCGAAAGTAGAGATTTCTGGAGATGATTTTAGAGAGGGGTTAACAGCAGTAATCTCAGTTAAAGTTCAAGAGCCACAGTTTGAAGGTCAAACAAAGACAAAGCTGGGTAATTCGGAAGTAATGGGTGCAGTTGAGACATCTGTGGGAGAAACTTTACAAGAGTATTTAGAGGAACATCCAAAAGAGGCTAGAATGATAGTCCAAAAAGTTGTTCTCGCTGCTCAAGCTAGGCACGCTGCAAGAAAGGCACGTGAAATGGTGCAAAGAAAAAACGTACTTTCAGGTACAGGTCTTCCAGGTAAATTGGCAGATTGTTCAGAGAAAGATCCATCGCTTTGTGAAGTTTACCTCGTTGAGGGAGATTCTGCTGGTGGTTCGGCCAAACAAGGAAGAGATAGGAATTTTCAAGCAATTCTACCTTTAAGAGGTAAGATTCTTAATGTAGAGAAAGCACAGGAACACAGGATTTATGAGAATGAGGAAATCAAGAATATGATTACCGCATTGGGCGTAAGTTTTGGTACCGAAGAAGATGAGAAAGCTTTGAATATGGAAAAGCTCCGTTATCATAAAGTCATAATCATGACAGATGCTGATATTGATGGTAGTCATATTAGAACTTTGATTTTGACTTTCTTTTTCCGATACATGAAACCATTGATTGAGAATGGCTATTTATACATCGCCCTTCCTCCATTGTATTTGCTCAAAAAAGGCAAAGACCATAGGTATTGCTGGGATGAGCAGCAACGCGAAATATTAATGACTGAAATGGCTGGCAATGGGAAAGAGGATTCTGTCAATATTCAGCGATACAAAGGTTTAGGAGAGATGAATCCCGAGCAATTATGGGAGACAACAATGAATCCTGAGCATAGAAGTTTAAAAAGAGTGGATATTGAATCAGCAGTTGAGGCAGATCACTTATTCTCTATGTTAATGGGGGATGAAGTGCCACCAAGACGTGAGTTTATTGAAAAGAACGCTAAGTATGCTAAGGTTGATGTTTAACCAATGACTTAGATTAAAATTTAAAACCTCCTTTCGAGGAGCTTTTTTTTATGCCTTTTAAGTTAAATTCTTCTCATACAACATGTGCATGAGCCCATCTTTTAAACCTACGTCAGGCACTAATATATCAGAGCAATCTGCAGCTTCCATAGCATGAAAATAAATGTCAAGGGCAGGTAAAATAACATCAGCCCTATCTTCATTTAGTCTGAGGTGATGAATTCTTTCATCCAGAGTAAAAGAAGCAACGTGTGACTGTACTTGCTTCAAGTCTGAAATGGAAATATGTCTGTCTGACTTATCTTGGTTAGTTAAATCAAAGGCCTTATTGATGTTTCCGCCCGTTCCGACAGCAGTGAAACCTTGATAATCATCCAAGTGAAGTTGAATCCAATTCGTCATCTTCTCCCGTTGCGCTTCGTTTTTCTCTGCAGATAATCTTCTAACTGATCCGAGTTTGAAAGATTTTGAATGTAGCATTTCGTTATTGTGAATAACATTCAATTCGGTACTTCCTCCACCAACATCAATGTGCAAGAAGTTTTTGTCATTGAGTTTACTCATTACTACAGAGTTGATCAGTTCTGCTTCCTTATCACCATCAATTATATGTATATCAAGATCAAATTGGTCTAGTACACTTTTTACAATTGCCTTTCCATTTTCTGATTCCCTCATCGCGGAGGTGGCACAGGCATAATAGTCATCTACTTCATAGAGGTCTATGAGGATTTTAAATGCTTGCATTAATTTGAAAAACTTGGATTTATTCTCTTCACCAATCCGATTAATAGCAAATACATCTTTCCCCAAACGCAACGGAAAACGCACGTATTCCAGCCTTTTAAAAGTGTGAACACCATCGTAATCTATCACGTTTGTGATCTGGAATCGAATGGCGTTAGAGCCAATGTCAATAGCGGCTAGTTTCAAAATGTACGGATTTATTCAAAAGTATAATATTCGTGACAAATAATGCCAGCTTTTAAGGTCAGTTGAAATAAAATTCTTTTCTTTATACTGCTTATCAAGAAAGACGGAGGGATTTGGCCCTTTGATGTCTTAGCAACCTGGATAATACCTGGTGCTAACTCCTTACTCTGAGCATTCAGAGAAAAGATGAGAAGGAAGATGTCTTCTACGGATTTCTTGGTAAGCCAAAAAAGAATACATGGCTTACGATATACATCAAATTTTAAAAGAGCGAATTTTGGTTTTGGATGGTGCAATGGGCACTATGATTCAAAGACACACACTCGAAGAAGAAGATTTCAGAGGAGAGCGGTTTAAGGACCATACACATCCCTTAAAAGGGAATAATGATCTCTTGTCCATTTCAAGGCCTGATATCATTAAAGAGATTCATGCTTTATATTATGAAGCTGGTGCCGATATTGCTGAAACCAATACTTTCAGTGGTACTACAATAGCTCAGGCAGATTATGCACTTGAAGATGCGGTTTATGATATTAATTATCAGTCTGCTAAAATTGCTAGAGAAGTGGCTGACGAATTTACGCTCAAAGAGCCGCACAAACCGAGGTTTGTAACCGGTTCAATGGGGCCAACTAATCGAACAGCTTCTTTGTCTCCCGATGTAAATGACCCTGGTTATAGAGCAGTCACATTTGATGACCTTAAAATTGCCTATAAACAACAAGCCAACGCTTTGCTTGATGGTGGTGTGGATTTCTTATTGGTAGAAACAGTCTTTGATACTTTAAATGCTAAGGCAGCACTTTTTGCAATAGAAGAAGTTTTTGAAGAAAGAGGCAAGCAATGGCCTATTATGGTTTCAGGAACAATTACGGATGCAAGTGGAAGAACGCTTTCCGGGCAAACAACTGAAGCATTTTTAGTGTCACTTTCGCATGTGCCCTTATTAAGTATTGGATTAAACTGTGCGCTTGGTGCTGAACAGCTGAGACCCTATTTAAGGACATTATCTAACAAGGCACAATTTAATGTAAGCGCACACCCCAATGCTGGTTTACCTAATGAATTTGGAGAGTATGATCAAACTGCTGAGGAAATGGCAGATCAGGTAGAGGAATTTTTAAGTGAGGGATTTTTAAATATCGTTGGAGGATGTTGTGGCACTACTCCTGAGCACATTCAGGCAATAGCCAATGCTGCTGAAAGACATGATCCACGTAAAATAAATAGTCCATCGTCCAAAGTCGATAGTCAATAGAAAAGGATATGGCATTCAAATTCGAAAATCTGAAAGTTTGGCAGAGAGCAATTGAATTGACTGGAGAAATAGATGTGCTTACAAAATCGTTTCCAAAGGGAGAGGTTTACATTTTAACATCCCAAATCAAAAGAGCAGCCGATTCAATCGCTTTAAATATTGCCGAAGGTAGTACTGGTCAATCCGATAAGGAATTTTCAAGATTTCTCGGATTTGCTCTTAGGTCTGGAATTGAAGTAGTTTCCTGTTTATACATAGCTAGGAGAAGAAAGATAATTGAAAATGAGACTTTTGATAAACTCTATAATGAGCTTTCAGAAATAATTAAAATGATTCAAGCACTAAGAAATAGTCTTAAATGAACTATTGACCATTGACTTTTAACTATGAATGAAGGAAAAAATATAACAATGCGACTATCAGGTCTAGAACCGCTTATTGTTACGCCCGAGACTAATTTTGTCAATGTTGGTGAAAGGACTAACGTGACCGGTTCATTGCGCTTTGCAAGATTAATTAGGGAAGACAAGTATGATGAAGCACTATCAGTAGCACGGAATCAAGTTGAAGGAGGCGCTCAAATACTTGATGTTAACATGGATGAAGGTATGCTTGATGGTAAGGAAGCCATGGTTCGCTTTCTAAACCTCATTGCAGCTGAACCTGATATATCTAAAATTCCAATTATGATTGACTCCTCCAAATGGGAGATCATCGAAGCTGGATTAAAGTGTATCCAAGGAAAAGGGGTTGTTAACTCCATTTCTCTTAAGGAAGGAGAAGCAATATTTATTGACCACGCCAAAAAGGTGAGGCGATATGGGGCGGCCGTAATTGTTATGGCTTTTGATGAAGATGGGCAAGCTGATTCCTACGAACGAAGAATTGAAATATGTAAACGATCTTATGATATTCTGATCAATGAAGTTGGTTTCCCGAAAGAAGATATCATTTTTGATCCTAATATATTTCCAGTAGCTACAGGCATTGAAGAGCATAATAATAACGCTTTAGACTTTTTTAATGCTACACGTTGGATTAGACAAAATTTACCCGGAGCTCATGTCAGTGGTGGTGTATCCAATGTTTCATTTTCATTTAGGGGAAATAACCCAGTAAGAGAAGCAATGCATACTGCATTTCTATATCATGCTATCAAAGAAGGCATGGATATGGGAATTGTTAATCCTACGATGTTGGAGGTATATGATGACATACCTAAAGATTTGCTTGAAAGAGTTGAAGATGTACTTCTCAATAGAAGGCCTGATTCAACTGAGCGATTACTTGAGTTTGCCGAGACCGTAATAAGCGGTGGTAAGAAGCAAGTGAAAGATGATTCTTGGAGGAAAGAACCCGTTGGCAAGAGGCTAGAACATGCACTTGTAAAAGGTATTGTTGATTTTATTGAAGAAGATACTGAGGAAGCTAGGCAAAACCACGAAAAGCCATTGCACGTCATAGAAGGACCTCTGATGGATGGAATGAATGTGGTAGGTGATCTATTTGGCAGTGGTAAAATGTTTTTGCCGCAAGTGGTTAAGAGTGCCAGGGTTATGAAAAAGGCAGTGGCTTACTTGCTGCCCTACCTTGAAGAAGAGAAAGCCTTAAATGCCGACACTTCATCGGCCCCCAAGATATTACTAGCTACCGTAAAAGGTGATGTCCATGACATCGGTAAAAACATTGTTGGAGTGGTATTGGCTTGTAATAACTACGATATCGTTGACATGGGGGTAATGGTTCCAGCAGATAAGATACTAGATAGGGCCATTGAAGAAAAAGTCGATGCTATCGGACTAAGTGGTTTGATTACCCCTTCGCTGGACGAAATGGTAACCGTAGCCAAAGAAATGGAACGAAGAGGAATGACATTACCGTTACTCATCGGAGGGGCTACAACTTCACGCATACACACGGCTGTCAAAATTGACCCTGTTTATTCCGGATCCATCGTTCACGTATTAGATGCTTCCAAAAGTGTTCCTGTTGCGGGAAAATTGATTAGTACGGAATCACATGATGAGTTTCATTCAATGACTAAGGATGAATATGCCAAGCTTCGATTTGATCACGCCAATAGAAAAGAAGTAAAGAATTACATTCCATTTGAAACTGCTAAATCGAATCGGACTAAAATTGATTGGTCTAAAAAGGAAATGGTGACGCCTTCTTTTTTGGGTAATAAAGCATTCAAGGATTATTCAATTAAGGAAATCAGGAAATACATAGATTGGACCCCATTCTTTAGTACTTGGATGCTTAAAGGCAAGTACCCTGTCATTTTTGATAATCCAATAGTAGGTGAGGAGGCGAAAAAGCTTTACGATGATGCTCAAGTTGTATTGGATGAAATTATTGAAAAGGATTTATTATATGCTAATGCAGTAGTTGGCCTTTACCCTGCCAATGCCGTAGGCGAAGATATTGAGGTTTATACAGATGAATCTCGAACAGAAGTACTCAAAACATTCCATTTCTTAAGACAGCAAGGGAAGAAAGGTAGTGGCTTGGCTAATTTATCCTTAGTTGATTTTGTTGCTCCAAAGGACAGTGGTAAAAAAGACTACTTTGGCGGTTTTGCTGTTACAGCAGGTGTGGGTATTGAACCACTTGTAAAGAAATACGAAGCCGATCATGATGATTACAATTCAATTATGATCAAAGCTGTCGCAGATCGATTAGCAGAGGCGTTTGCTGAATTGATGCATGAGAAGATAAGAAAGGAACTGTGGGCTTATAATTCCAACGAGGCCTTGGATAACGAATCGCTTGTCAAAGAGAAATACCCGGGGATTCGACCAGCACCAGGTTATCCAGCTTGCCCTGACCATACTGAGAAGGGATTGTTATTTGATCTTCTTGAAGGAGAGAAAAACACCGGGATTAGTTTGACAGAATCTTATGCGATGTATCCTGCTTCATCTGTCAGTGGGTTTTACTTTATGCATGAAGAATCAAAATATTTTGGTTTAGGAAAAATTGAAAAGGACCAAGTAGTTGATTATGCTGCTAGAAAAGGAGCCTCAGTTGAGGAAATGGAAAAATGGCTATCTCCGAACTTGAGTTACGATATATAGTGTCTTGATGTGAAGAGGTATTGAAGTGTTGATGTTAGCCCCGGGATAATTACTGAATTGATATGACAAAAGTAACAAGGTTTGAAGATTTAAGATGCTGGCAGTTGGCTAGGAAGTTGACATTATCAGTCTATACGATGTCGAAGGAAGGAGAATTGGCCAAAGATTTTGATACTAAGTCACAGTTTAAAAGAGCAGGTTTGTCTGTAATGAATAATATAGCAGAAGGATTTGGAAGGTATTCAGATAAAGAATTTTTACGGTTCTTAGACTTTTCTGTGGCATCATGCATTGAAGTTAAAAGTATGAGCTATGTGCTTCTTGATGTTGAATATTTCTCAAATGAAACTATTAAAACATTCCAAAATGAGATTGAAGAAATCAAAGCCACAACCTTAGCGCTAATGAAGTACATAAGAAAGAAAAACAATAAATAGACTCAATACTTATTACGCCAATACATAAACACATCAATACATAAGCACACCAATACATTAATTAACACTATGAAGATTACTAATCATTTAAAAAGAGCAAAAGGTAAAACACTTTTCAGTTTTGAGATTTTGCCACCTGTGAAAGGACAGAGTGTTCAGAATATATTTGATGCTATAGATCCATTGATGGAATTCAAACCGCCATTTATTGATGTTACCTACCATAGGGAAGAATATGTCTATAAGAAGCATGAAAATGGTCTTTTGGAGAAAGTAGCGACTAGAAAACGTCCTGGAACTGTTGGGATTTGTGCGGCCATCATTAACAAATACGGAGTTGATGCAGTCCCACATATTATCTGCGGAGGGTTTACTAGAGAAGAAACTGAGAATGCGCTTATTGATTTAGACTTTTTAGGTATTGATAATGTCTTGGTGTTAAGAGGAGATGCGATTAAATCTGAGTCGAGATTTGTACCCGATCCGAATGGTCATAACTATGCTAGTGACCTTTTACAACAGGTCGCGAACTTAAATAACGGGCAGTATATACATGATGAAGTAAGCCAAAGTAAATCTGATTTTTGTATCGGAGTCGCAGGCTATCCTGAAAAGCATTTTGAGGCGCCAAGTATGAAGTCTGATTTAAAATACCTCAAGCAAAAAGTAGAGATGGGGGCCGAATACATTGTTACCCAAATGTTCTTTGACAATAAGAAGTACTTTGAGTTTGTTGAAAAATGCACGAAAAACGGGATCAATGTGCCCATTATTCCAGGCCTAAAACCAATCACCACTTTAGGGCAAATGAATGTTTTACCATCTGTATTTCACGTGGACCTTCCAGATGATTTGGTAGATGAGTTAGAAAAGTGTAAGGACAATAAAGCAGCTCGAGAGGTGGGTATTGAATGGGCCATTCAGCAGTCCAAAGAACTCAAGGAAGCCGGTGTACCTTGCTTGCATTATTATACCATGAGTAAGTCGCAGGTAACTAAAAGAATTGCAGAGTCCTTGTTTTAAGTCCGCTTTAGGGAAGAATAACCTGCTTCCTCGTGCAATATTAGGATAGGAATCTCCGGATTAATGGTGAATTCTGCGCTGTGATTTTTCTTGAAGAGCTTGTCCATGAAACCATGTTTTCTTTTCACAAAAACTAGGACATTATTGTCTCCTTTCAATTTCAAGTAATAATTGAGGCCATTACTTATTGTAGATCCTTTAATTTTCTTGAAAGAATGTTTCACTCCTTCACTGAATAAGTATTCTTCGCGATGCATTTCATTGAATTGCTCCTGATTTAATCCCTTTGAATTTGTACGAACATGGGCAATTCTCACTTCGGCATCATACTGAAGCTCTATTGCCACTAAGGGATCAATTGCATTGTCATTCTTAATTTCTTTATAATCTGATGCCCAAATTAAAATCTCAGCCTTGTATTCATAGTCTTCAGGAATAATTAAGGTGGGTAATGTGGTGTTGTCTAAAAACTTTGCCGTCCTTCCTTCATGCATCGTTTTTTGTAAGCCGCTTACTTTTCTTGTGCCAACTATAATCGCATCAACAAGGTTGTTTTGTGCGTAAATTTCAATCTGCTTTTCCTACTCACCATCAATTACTTCAACTACAATGGATTCATTATCCGTGACTTTTTGAATGCTTTCTTCAAGATCAACTTTTATCCTCTTCAAATCCTCAATGCTAGACTCATTCTTTTCGGTACAATGAAAACATACGATATCTAAGTCCTCGAACTGTTTAGAAAATTGGACAGCATATTTCAATGCGTTTTCTGCTACGGGGTGATTTCTGAATGGGACGAGAATCATAGGCTTTCAATTAATTCAATTGCAAGCTAAATGAATTTGAATACGAGAATATGATTCACTTAAATAATGGATACTAAAAAAAAAACATTGAATTTTTAATGAAATGGTAGATGAATACCTATAATTGCAATTCCTTAAATATTCAACAGCTAAACATGTTGGTCGAGCATAATTTGATTCCAATCAGGGTCTATTACTATGAAGTTGGCAGGCCCAGTGGTGCCCTCGTCCGCTTCAGATTCAAGTTTGACCCCAGAAGTCTTTAAATGTTTTTGAATGTCTCTGACATCTGTAAATGAGTCGAGATTTCCTGCGCTTTGGTCCCAACCAGGGTTGAAAGTCAAAATGTTTTTCTCAAACATTCCTTGAAACAAACCAATGATAGTTTCCCCATTCTTCATGATTAGATAGTTCTTCTCTTGTTGTCCTGCATATTGGGTAAATCCTAACTTCTCATAAAATTCCTTTGATGTATTAATGTCCTTGACATTTAAACTGATTGAGAATGCTCCTAATTCCATAACTTTTGACTTTGATAATGTGTGTAATTAAAGTTACAAGATTTTTGAGGACAATGGTATGCGTTTTAAGGACTTTATAAGGAGTTTTAGGGACCATAAGCGTTCAAGAATTGATTAATGAAATAATGCTGGTTAATTAAATACCATGAGTAAAATTTCTCTTTGAATTGGCAAGTACAAAAGACATATTTGAATAGTAACTCGTACAATTCGAAATAGTTATGGACAGAAAACGAAGAAATTTACTCAAGGCTTTGCCACTTGGGGCACTTTTCCCAAGCCAGGTATTAAAGGGCTTTACTGAAAACCCGAACCTATATGACGGAAATCACTTGAGTATTCTTGAGCATCAAAAAAGCATAAATGGGCTTTTTGATGATTCTATTATTATTGATGGCTTGGTGATTCCCAGAGGTTGGGATCAAGATTCATATGATGCATTGGCAAAGTCAGGTTATACAGGGTTCAATATCTCCTTGTCATCCGGCAACTTAAAATCAGCATTAAATTCTATTGAGGATTGGCGAAAAAGAATCCAAGATAATCCTGAAGTCTTCATTCATGCCAAGACTGCTGGTGATTTTAGACAGGCAAAAAAGGTAAACAAATCTGCTGTCATGTTCGGTTTTCAGAATGCGACAATGATTGAAAAATCAATTGATAATATTGATCTACTCTATGAGGCGGGAACCCGCTGGATTCAGTTGACCTACAACCAAAGAAATTTATTGGGTGATGGCTGTACCGAACGTACCAATGCAGGCTTATCAGATTTTGGTATCGAGGCTGTTGAGCGCATGAACGAATTGGGAATTATCGTTGATTTGTCTCATTGTGGTCGTCAAACTACAAACGATGGCATAATATTCAGTAAAACAGGTGCTTCTTTTAATCATACGATGTGTGAAGCATTGTATAAGAACCATCCGCGTTCTAAGACGGATGAACAAATTAAAGCCATGGCCGACAAGGGAGGAGTGATGGGAGTGATTTGCTTAGGCTATATGATTGGTCCAGACCCAGGCGGTAAGACCACCTTAGAAACCTATGTAGATCATATTGATCATGCAGTAAAGATTGCAGGAATTGATCACGTTGGTGTTGCAGCCGATTTTGCTATTCAAGGACTAGAAGCTGATGGAGCAACCAGAGAAAATTGGTTTATACCAAGATTGACAAGGTTCAAACCGTCCTACCAAGTACGTTGGCCTCCATGGATTCCAGAATTGGACAAGCCAGAGCGCTACAAGTTTGTGGCTCAAACTTTAGACAAAAGGGGCTACAGTACTGGAGACATTGAGAAAATATTAGGCCAGAATTGGCTCAGGTATTTTGGTGAGACATTAAAACCTTAGGTAGATAGACAGGAGTTCAATATTTATGACTAGACAGTTTTGAATTGATCATTAAATGAGATTAGTCATTAAGGGATTTAAAATGCTATGACTTCATTAGTTCAATGAATTCCTTGTAGAGAACCTTATCTTTGCTTCATGCAAGCCAAGCTCCTTTTAATTACGCCACCGTTCTCCCAGTTGAACACGGCCTATCCGGCAACAGCATACATCAAGGGATTTCTGGAAGAAAAGCAAGTGACTGTTGCGCATTGTGATTTAAGTATTGAGCTGTTCACTTCAGTTTTTACAGGTGATTTTCTAATGGCTATTTTTCAGGAGGCATTGGATCAAGAGAACCATCATTATCCGCTAATGCAAGAAATGAAGGCTTTGTATATCTCAAGGGTGGATACTGTTATTGGATTTCTACAAAAGCAGGACATTGGAACGGCTAAAAAGATCTTAGGAGATGGTTTTTTACCCGAAGGACATAGATTGCAGAAGGCTAATAAAGAAATAAAATGGGAAGCCGGTGAGCCAGGACTGATTGACAAGGCAAAGCATTATGGCACCTTATTCATTGAAGAAATAGGGGACTTTATTCAAGCAAATGTGGATGAGTTTTTCTCATTCACTAAGTATGCCGAACAGATTGCCACTTCTGCCAGTAGCTTTAATCAAATAGCCGAATTTTTGAATTATGAGCCAACACTTATCGAAGATGAAATGTTGGCAATTCTGGAAGATAGAATTGAAAGAGATAGTCCTGATTTAGTCTGCTTTACCATTCCTTTTCCTGGGAATCTGTTTGCGGCTTTACGTTGTTCACAATTCATAAAACAATTTCACCCCTCCATTCAAGTAGCTTTTGGAGGAGGGTATTGCAATACAGAGTTACGTTCTCTTGAGGACCCAAGAATTTTTGAGTTTGTTGATTTTATCTCATTGGACGATGGGGAAGGGCCTTTGCTAAAAATAGTGAAGTACATAGAAGGGGAGGTTGACATAAATGAACTGGAAAGGACCTTTGTGCTTTCAAATAAACGAGTAATCTATGAGGATAAACTACCAAATACAATTTTTCATCATAGGAACTTACCAGCACCGAATTATTCAGGATTACCTTTTGATAAATACTTGTCCTTTTTGGATGTAGTTAATCCAATGCACCGCATGTGGACGGATGAGCGATGGAATAAATTGACTATCTCTCATGGTTGTTATTGGAAACAATGCTCGTTTTGTGATGTCAGCCTAGATTACATTGGGAATTACCAAAACACCACAGCTGATGATTTGGTTAATAAGATTGAGAAAATAATCAGTGACACTGGTATTAATGGTTTTCATTTTGTTGATGAGGCCGCTCCTCCAAAAATGTTAAGGACTTTGTCAGAGAAATTGATAGAAAGAAAGCTGAGCATTACTTGGTGGACGAATATTCGATTTGAAAAAACTTTTGACCTTGAGCTTTGTCAAGTAAT
>Ga0307985_10000794_pt1 | contig 18158 bp, 17 predicted proteins | sample EllFjometageno80_FD_203155 | JGI IMG/M metagenome (GOLD analysis project Ga0307985, IMG submission 203155) | Marine microbial communities from Ellis Fjord, Antarctic Ocean - #80 | ecosystem: Environmental > Aquatic > Marine > Unclassified | place: Southern Ocean | collected 2014-10-09 | reverse complement strand
TTATGGATTGCGGGCAGCGTGTCGACCGTCGCGACATACAGGAATGTTCCGGCGGAGAACAACAGGGCAAGAGCCACCAACTTCTCCGATGCCTGATCGAGCAACTGAAACGCCAGAATCGTGGCGATAGGCGTTGCTACCGCAAACAGAACCAGTTCTCGATGCCGTCGCGAGCCTGACTCGTGCATGGCGAAGACGCCCAAGCTGAACGCTGCGGGTACACGATGCAACATGACCGCTACGGCAACCAGTAGAGAAAACGACGGCTCGCCTGTGGCTGCTGCGGCACCGATTGCGATGCCATCAGCCACCGCGTGCACCGATAGCCCGATGGCAAGCACTGCGGGCGATGTTGGGTGATGCACGTGGGCATGACCATGACCCTCGGCATGATCGTGGTGCTCTTCGTGCACGGCATGCCCGATACCAAAACCCTCGAGCAGCAACATGACCACGAATCCGAGCAGCACCGTAAAACCCAACGTGACCGGTGCAAAGACAAATACCTCGTCCAGGCCCGCATCGTGGGCCGCTCTGGCTGCGACATGGAAACCTTCGGGAACTACGAGCAGAAGTGCTGACGTGAGCAGCAGGCCCGAGGCGATCCCAGTCAAGTCTTCGAGTTGTGTATTGGTCAGGCGACCAGCCAGAGCTCGCGGTGCGTACCCACCGAGCAATGACAGAATCAGCACGACAACGGCGATCAGCAACGTGGCACCCATGGGCTGCGAGGTTAGCGCTCAGTGCTGGCGATCAATCCACCCGTTCGTTGTCTTATCCATTTCCACCACGTCTGGACAATGGCCCACGAAGCTGACCGCTAGGACCGGGCCGGTCTTTCAGCCGCATGCCCCGCTGATCAAGATCTCGGTGGCCTGATCAACCGACATCCCAAGCAGATTGGTCAGTACGTCAAACGTGTGCTCGCCTAGACACGGTGCCGGCATCCGGGGACCGTTGTCGTATCCCGAGATCAGGTACTGATGCCCCTCGTAGGGGACTTCGCCCATTTCGGGGTGTTGCATTGGACGGAAGAAGTTGCGGTGCGCCAGCTGAGGATCCTGCAGATGGTCACTTGAACGCTGCACCATGCCCGCCGGCACTCCCCTGGTCTGGAGCAAGATCATCAGCTCACGGGCCTCGTGCTGACGGGTGAATTGGGCCAGCCGCTCGTCGATCATCTCGTGCTGAGAGCGACGCACGTCTACGGTCGCTAGCTCAGGGTCCTCCGCCCAACCCGGCTCGCCGATGGTGTTGCACAAGCTTCGCCAGTGCTCGGCGGTCTCGATCGCTATGGCACACCACTGGTCATGGCCAGCACACGGGTAGGCATCGTGTGGTGAACACCCGACGTCGACGTTGCCGTTGCGCCGGGCGTTCTTGCCCGAGACCTGCACGTCGAGCAACTGCGGTGCCTGGAAGTGCAACGCAGATTCCATTTGTGCCTGGTCGATGTACTGGCCCTGCCCGGTGCGGCGCCGATGGTCCAGGGCTGCCAGCAAGGTCGTCGTTAGGAACCGGGGCGCAATGGTGTCGGTATAAGCATTCCATGGGCCGCCAGGCGGACGGTCGTCCCACCCAGTCATCTCATAGAAGCCACTGATGGCGGCGGCGTGATAGCCGTAGCCGGCCAACGGTGACACTGGTCCGGACTGACCGAACAAGCAGGTCGTGGCCATGATGATTTCCGGGTTCAGCGCACGCGCTGTTTCATATCCCAGACCAAGACGAGTCATGGTGCCTGCGGTGAACGAGTCGAGTGCGATGTCGCACCATTCGAGCACTTGGCGAGCGACATCGTTACCTGTTGGGTGCTTCAAGTCCAGCTGTAACGACAACTTCGAGGTGTTGAACGAGCCGAAGAATTGGCACCTGTTGATGCCGGCAATATCGTCCTTGAATGGACCAACAAGACGAAGCCGGTCGGCCGGTGATTCACTCTCGATATGGACCACGGTGGCGCCATGATCGGCAAGTGATTTGGCAGTAATTGGTCCCACGCCAATCCACGAGAAGTCGGCGACCTTGACGCCTTCGAGCGGCAAGGCGCGCCGGGCTTCAGCCGGGACAGTCTGCGTTGGTGCTGGATTGGCTAGAGCGGGTGCCATGTTGTCGAGCACCTGTCGAGTGTGCTCGCCGACCTGCGGTGCAGCACCCTGCCAGGCGATCGGCGAGTTGGAGACTTTCGCGAACGCTCCCGGGGCCTGCACAGTGCGGCCACTCGGCAGCTGCACCTCATCCCAGTAGGAGCGGACCTGAAGCTGTTCCATTGCCATGGTGTCGGCCGCAGTGTTCACCGGGACCAGCGTCAGTTTGCGTTCGATCGCACCGGCAAAGATTTCGGCCTTGGTCTGACCTTGGGTGAAATCGGTGATCTTCTGCCGCAGCTCATCAACATGGACGATGGTTTCTTGGCCGCCGAGCAGGCGGCGCTCATAGGTCGACCAGTCTTCCGACGCCACCCAGGCAGAGTCAACGATGCCCTCTTCGAGCATCCACGGGATGAGTCCGAGCAGCGTCGCTCCCATGAAGAACATGCAGATCTCGCCGTCCGCGCAGGGATACACCAGCTCGGCGGTGATCGTGCTGAGCTGTAACGCCGTGCCGCCTCGTTCTAGGTTTCGGCCATCGATGGCTGACGAGATCATCGCGTTAAGACCCGTCCAGAAGACCGCCGTCTGGACTGCCATATCGACGAATTGTGCTTCACCTGTCGCTACCCGACGTTCGTGAGCGACCAGCGCACCCAACGCACTCTCAGCCGCGGCATGGTGCCAGGTTTGAGGCACCGTAATTCGCACAGGTCGACGATCACGATCGCCGTTCAGTGCCATGGCTCCACCCATCGCTGCAAGGGTGAGATCAGTGGATGCATGGTCGGCATAGGGCCCGGTCTGCCCGAACGGTGACAGCGCGACATAGACCACATCGGGGCGCACTGCGCTGATAGCTGCAAAGCCCACTCCGGCTGCATCAAGCACGCCCGGTCCGGCGTTCTCAAACACGAAGTCAGCAGTCGCGGCCAATGCTAGGAAATCAGCATGATCGGCGTCGTCGCCCAGGTCCAATACGACGCTTCGTTTCCCCCGGTTATAGGCGTGGAACGCAAGGCTGGCCATCGAGTCGGGTTCGCCTGGCACGACAGGAGCGGCACTGCGAGACGTGCTTCCCCCAGGTGGTTCCACCTTGATCACATCCGCGCCCAGACCTGCCAGCATGAACGTCGCCAATTCGGCGCGTCCGTCGGTTAGATCGAGGACTCGGTACGGCGCTAACAGTGCAGTCACGCCGCCAGATTGTCAGGTGCGAAGCCGTTCGGGCAATTGGTGAGCTCGCGCGCGCCCCGCTCAGATCCGGAAACTCCTTGTTCGCCGCTGGTTTCTGGGCTGCATCCTGGCTGCAGCCTTATTGGCGTGCGCCGAGCCGGTCCTTGGAACTCTGCGCCGCGATCCTGAGTTCGTTGCCGCCTCGGCGGATGAATCGAAGTCAACCGGCCGCCGGTGCTAAACAGCGAGCCCGTTCAGGTGACCATACGAATTCACCGTCTCCATCAACAAGAGGCCAACGTCGACCCCCGGTCAATTGCTTCATCTGTAAACCTTCCATCACCGGCTCGTAGTTTCGTAATCACATCCGGCTTCACACGTAGCGCACTGACGCGGCTCACTACTGGTGGGGCTCGAAGGGGTCGGGCGTGCCAGGTTCGATGGCGGGATGATCGACTAGGGACGAACGGAACTCTTCCAAGAACGGATTTGCAGCACCGTGAACCCACGTGTTGTCGGGCAAGAAGATGTCATGGCGTTCACGCGGATCGTCGTACAGGTTGAACGCCCGTGGAATGCTGAGCTCGACTGGTGGATCAAGCATGTACTCCTGCCAGATGAAGTGCAGCTTCCAGTTGCGCCACTTGATGGCGTGAAGCCGATCAGCAACGAAACACAGGATGGCCTCGCGGCCCGACTCGGCGCGCTCGCCAGTCAAGAACGGCACCAGGTCGATACCGTCGATCGGTCGATCGTCAGGAAGCTCAGCACCGGCAAACGCTGCCATCGTGGTGAATAGATCGACGGCGTGGCACATCTCGTTGCTGACCCCACCTGGTTGGATACGGCCAGGCCATCGGACCATGAACGGGACACGCAACGAACCCTCCATGGCTGTGAAGTACGAACCGCCCCAGGGCCCGCTCCAACCCCGCCATGGAAGTACGTCTTCGGCGCCGTTGTCCGAGGTGATGATGACGATCGTGTCATCGCGTGCGTCGAGTTCTTCCAACAGATCCAGCAACGCCCCGATACGGGTATCGATCTCGACGAACGCATCAGCAAAGTCGCCATTCCCCGTTATGCCGACGAAATTAGGGTGCGGCAGTGTGGGGAAATGAGGGAACGCAATGGGCAGGTAACAAAAGAACGGCGTCTCGGAGCCTGCACTGCGACGGATGAAGTCCTCGGCGCGGCTAAAGCAGTTCTGATCGAAGACTCGTCGTTGTTCAGTGTCGTAGTCAGTGATGGGCTGACTGGCAGACCCGACCTGGCCCTCGTAGATTTGGGCGCTCTGCACGCCCGATTCTGCGAAATCTGACGCCTGAGACCAGAACGACGAGTCGTGGGTTTCAAGCAAGCCCCACCATTCATCAAACCCCCGGGCATTTGGTTGGCGCTCGACGGCGTCGCCAAGATGCCATTTGCCAAAGTGGCCCGTTGCGTAGCCTTGCGCTTTCAGCAGTTCAGCGATCGTTCGCTCCCACGTCACCAGACCACTCGGTTGTGACGGTTGCGGGATTCGGGTTGTGCCGGACCGCACAGGGATACGCCCGGTCATCACCGCAGATCGACTGGGTGTGCATTGGGCTTCCATATTCATGTTCGTCAGGCGCATGCCTTCGGCCGCGAACTGGTCGATGCGTGGCGTCGGGGCGCCGCGAACGACACCCCCGCCATAGCAACCGAGTTCGCCGTAACCCAGATTGTCGAAGAAGACAAAGACGATGTTCGGTTGACCAGTCATTGGCCGATTCTCCAGCACCAAGGCTTCGTGCTGCTAATCAGTGGCGCACGTTGCCGACTTCCACCGGCCGTGTCGGCAATGATGGTCGCCATGCAGACGGGCTAGTCCAACCGCAGCATGCACGGCGTTCGACGGCTCGAACGTGCGAACCAAGGAGAACGTTTCTATGGGATTTCGACTGGCAAACATCGACGGGCGTGCTGCGCTGCTCGACGACGACCACTACCACGACCTGGCTGACGTGAGTGGCAACACCGATAATGCGGATCCAATGGTGGCCGTTACGAAGGCACGAGAGTTGGAAGAGTTGTCTTCGGTGCTCGTCGGTCATCGGCCAACAGGGCTCGTCTCGGAGGTAACCCTTGGGCCCCCGGTCCCCCGCCCGCAAAAGTCGTTTGGTATTGGCCTTAACTATCAAAAGCACGCCGATGAGTCCTCGATGGATGTGCCTGATGCCCCTCTGGTATTCACCAAGTTCCCGTCGTGTCTTGTTGGCCCCAGGGCCAAGGTCGAGTTGCGAAGTGACAAGTGTGACTACGAGGGCGAACTCGTCATCGTCATCGGCACGAGTGGCAAAGACATCTCAAAAGCTGACGCTTGGGACCACGTCCTCGGCGTCATGATCGGCCAGGACATTTCTGATCGCGCCGCCCAGTTCGCGGCGAAGCCACCACACTTCGACTTGGGTAAGTCATTCGATACCTTTGGCCCGACTGGGCCCGTTTTGGTATCTATCGACGAGATCGAGGACCGCGACGCCATGCGTATCGTCACGGCTGTTAATGGCGAAACACGTCAAGACGACACGACAGCGAACCTGATCTTCGACGTCCCCACACTAATCGCGTACCTGTCGCGCATCACCACGCTTGTTCCCGGCGACATCATCTTCACGGGTACGCCTGAAGGTGTTGGAGCCAGCAGCGGCAAGTTCCTGGCTCACGGCGACGTCATCACCACCACCATCGCAGGCATTGGCACGATGGAGAATCGCTGTGTCCGTGTCAGCGATTATCTGAAAGACAACCCACTAGAAGCAGGAAACTAATGACAACGGCACGTACCGCTTCCTCACCGTTGACTAACAGTGTTTTCCTGGATCGTTGGTCACCGAGATCGTTCAGCACTGAACCCGTAACCGACGAGCAGCTGGACGCCCTCTTCGAGGCGGCACGTTGGGCCCCTTCATGGATGAACAACCAACCCTGGTTGTTTGCCTATGACACCGACGGCGATGGCCGCCAACCGATCCTTGAGTCGTTCATGGACTTCAATCGCGGCTGGGCTGCTGCTGCACCCGTTGTGGGTTTGGTCTTGGCTCGGACCGACCTCGAAGACTTCATGGCCAGGACACGAGATTTCGATACCGGCGCCGCGATGATGAGCTTGACGCTTCAGGCAACAATGCTCGGATTGTCGGTTCACCTGCTCGGTGGCGTCGACCTTGAGGCTGCATACGACGCAACAGGGGCCGACCGAGACACGACGGAGATTCTCTGCGGGTTCGTGCTTGGGTACAGGGGCGACGTCACCGCGTTGCCTGAGGGACTGCAGGACAAGGAACAAGCCAGCGACCGCAAACCAGTCAGCGACTTTGTGTTCAAGGGCGGACGCGTCTCAGGCTGAGCGTGCAGGCCAGCTACATCGCCGAGCGCTTGCAGGTCCGCGGTTTCTCTGCTTTGGGTCCACAGTGCTTTGGGCGTACTCGGTCGTCACCTCTAGGGTCAGACCACCACACACCGGGGGAATGTAGATGAAGTTCGGACTGCGCTATTGCAACACTGGGCCCTATATACACGCGGCCGCAGCCACCGAACTTGTGCAGGCAGGCGAAGCGGCTGGCTTCGACACGGCGTGGACGATTGAACACACCGTGGTGCCAGCCAATTACCAATCTCCATACCCATACAGCCCGAGCGGCAAGATGGCGGGCGGCGTCGACGACCTGGACCTACCCGATCCGTTGATCTGGATGACGTACATGTCAGCGGTGACCTCGACGATCAAGTTCGGAACCGCGGTGCTGATCCTGCCTCAGCACTCCCCTGTCGTGACGGCTAAACAGGTCGCGACGCTCGATCATCTCTCTGGTGGGCGTCTATTGCTTGGTATCGGCGTCGGGTGGATGCGTGAAGAGTTTGAGGCCATAGGCGCCTCGTTCGACGACCGCGGCGCACGCACAGACGAGTACGTGGCGGCGATGCGTGAACTTTGGACGGCGGAGTGCCCAACCTTCCATGGCGAGTTCATCAACTTCGACAACACCTATTGTCGACCACAACCAGCCCAGGGTTCGGTGCCGATCATCATCGGCGGCGACAGCAAAGTCGCAGCACGCCGGGCTGGTCGGCTCGGCGACGGCTACTTCCCGGCCCGAGGGGCGCCCCAAGAGCTTTTCAACCTAGTCCGCTCAACTGCTGAAGAGCATGACCGCGACCCCGACGCGATCGAATTCACTGCCGCTCTGCCCCAGGATCTCGACGACATTCCTAAGCTTGCGGCACTAGGCATCTCGCGACTCGTTGTTCCCGTCTCGAATCTGACCGGGTTGGACACCGTCATCAGTAGTCCTGATGACGCACTCAGCTGGGCTGACACAATCGAGAAGTACGCCGACGTCTAGCAACGGCGCTGTTAGCGAGGAGGCAGGCCGTGAACAATGCTGACCGAGTGGGTGGTGACACTGTCATGGCGCAGCTTGGCTAGTTCGGTGTATTCGGCCGAGTTCCACCATTGCATCAGTACCTCTTCTGATGGGAACTCGATCATCACGGTGCGACCTTCGGCGCGTTCACCCTCGAGCACGGTGACACCGTCGTCGAACGTTACGAAGCGAGCGCCATACGGCTTGAGTACCGGGAAGAAACCCTTCTCATATGAGCGGTAACCATCGGCATCGTGCACCGTGAAGTGAGCAATGAAGTACATGGGAGTTGTTGCTGCATCAGACATGGTGGATCTCCTAGAAGAACTGCGGATAGCTAATTGGGGTAAACGAAAAGGATTAAATTGCGATGAACGCGTCAAACGTGGCGTCGATGGTGCGAGACAAGTCTGCCGCCCCTGATCGGGCAAGCACGAGCAATCCCTGAAACGATAACAACAGCACCTGCGCCAATGCCTCGGGGTCCGCAGCATCGTGTAGGTGACCAGCCTGCTGTGCTCGTTCGAGCTGGCAGCGAAATGCGCGTTCGATCGTGTGGAAGCCGCCTTCAATCGTTTGCCGGGTCCCCGATGAGGCCATCATGTGGCGGCCTGCTGTGTTCGTAAGAAGACAGCCACGTAGATCGGTCTCGCCAGGGTGAGGCTCGAGTACCGAGGTGAAGAATTCCCTGAGCCCGTCGAGTGGTTGCTCGGCTGCCTCGAGAAGGTGTCGAATACGCCCCCCAACCGAGAGAGCGATGTATCGGTCCAAACACTCATCAAGCAAACATTCCTTGCTCGTGAAGCGACGATAGATCGATGGGGCCTTCAGCTCAAGGGCCAATTCGAGATCACGGATCGACACATTGTCGACGCCATCTCGCCAGAAAAGGTCTGTGGCGCGAGCCAAGACTTCGTCATCATGGAACTTGCGAGGCCGGCCCATTTGACAAAGATAGCACTCGCTACCAAACTCGCCGAATGAGCACCGCACCACTAAGCAAGCAATACAAGACCGTGAATGGCAAGCAGATGGCCTATCACGAGGTTGGGTCAGGCGATCCTGTCGTCTTCCTGCATGGCAACCCCACATCGTCGTACCTGTGGCGCGACATCATCCCTCACGTCGCCGGCCAGGCACGCTGCATCGCACCGGACCTGATCGGCCAGGGCGACTCCGACAAGCTCGATGACACGGGGCCGGGTTCATACACCTTCGTCGAACACCGCGAGTACCTAGATGGCCTCCTCGATCAGCTCGACCTGGGCGCCAACATTACCTTTGTCATCCACGATTGGGGTTCAGCGCTTGGCTTTGACTGGGCAAACCGCAACCGCGACCGGGTGGCAGGCATCGTCTATATGGAGGCCATTGTTCGCCCAGTCACGTGGGACGAATGGCCGGACGGCGCGACCGACATCTTCAAGGCCATGCGGTCCGAAGCTGGCGAAGAGATGGTCATCGCGAAGAACCTCTTCGTAGAAGCCATCCTGCCGGCATCGATTATTCGAGACCTGAGCGACGAAGAGATGAACGAGTACCGCCGACCATTCATCGAACCAGAACACCGCCGACCGACTCTTACTTGGCCCCGCCAGATCCCGTTAGGCGGTGAACCCGCTGACGTTGTCGAGATCGTACAGGCCTATGCCGATTGGCTCTCGACCAGCGATGTACCAAAGCTCTTCATCAATGCCGAGCCGGGAACGATCTTGACCGGCTCCCAACGCGAGTTTGTACGTACGTGGCCAAACCAGGCGGAAACCACGGTGCCTGGTATTCACTTCATTCAAGAAGACAGCGCCGATGAAATCGGTGCAGCGATCGCTGGCTGGCTTCCTGGTATCAGCGGCTAGACCAATAGAGCAGAGGCATGGCCGTACCGACACTCGTGTAAGCAGTACCGAGCCTGTCGTCGTTGTGATCGATCGCCCATCAAGCCAACGCCGCCAGCGACGAGTGTCTCATCATCTGATTAGTGCGGGTCAGTAGTACAGCGATCTGGGCCTCGTAATGCCTTCAGCTCTTGGAATTGGCTAGCGAACCCTGCTGAACTGAGTCCCTTGAGCACCAAGATCGGCTACCTGCTGCCGACACGCGAGAACATCATGAGCGGCGACCCGCAGACAGCGTCGCTACTCGACGCCGCTCGGCGGGCACAGACGCTTGGGTTCGATTCGATCTGGGTGGGTGACTCGCTTCTTGCTCGACCACGCCACGACCCATTGACCTCGCTCGCAGCGATCGCCGTAGCTGTCCCCGACGTCGAACTTGGCCCTGCTGTCTTGCTGCCAGCGCTTCGTAATCCCGTACTGCTTGCTCACCAACTGGCAACGCTGGACCAGCTAAGCGAAGGGCGTCTCATCCTGGGTGTCGGCATCGCTGGTGATACGCCCGCGATTCGTTCCGAGTTCGTTGCTGCTGGTGTTCCGTTCGATGGACGGGTCGGCCGGATGATGGAGGGACTTCGACTCGCCAAGCAGTTGTGGTCGGGCGAGCCAGTGACGTGGGACGGACGCTGGCAGGTCGATCAAGGAGTACTTGGTCCTGTTCCGCACCGCCCAGATGGGCCACCGATCTGGCTCGCGGCTGGCGCCGATGTAGGAATCGAACGAGCGGCCAAGCACTACGACGGATGGTTTCCCATCGGTCCTGATGCCGAGACGTTTGGGCAACGCCAAAAACTCTTCGTTGATGCTGCTGTCAGCGCCGGACGCGATCCCGCTGAACTCACGACGGCGATCTACCTGACGGTTGCAATCAACGACGACCCCGAGACTGCTGAAGCCTCGATCGACAACTATCTGCAGAGCTACTACGGCGCTCCGCCAGCAGTCATGCGCTCCTTTCAAGCATGCCGTGGCGGCACACTCGACGACGTTCTGGCGTTCATCCGTAGCTATGTGACCGCCGGTGCCGACCATGTCGTTCTGCGCCTGGTTGGCGACCATGAGGCGATGTTGCGAGCACTCGCGACCCATCGCGATGACCTAGCGGTCCAACCATTCACGTGAGCAGCGGCGGGTCACTAGTGCCCGCCAACACCTCAAACGCCCGAGCGACACCCATTACCTTGAGGTCGTCGCCCTCTCGGCCGATGATCTGCAACCCCATCGGTAGGCCACCCTTCGTTTGGCGGATAGGCACTACCGCTGCTGGCAGATGGCATGTTGTCGCCAGCGATATCCATTCCAGCAACACCGAGTATGGAACCTGATCGCCATCAACGTCGATGAATCTGGTGTACAGGGACTTATCAGTCAGATGTGGGATCGCAGGTACGGCAGTGACCGGCGCAACAAGCACATCGAAGTCATCGAAGAAGGCCTCGCACGCATCTTTGAGATGGTCACGCTCGCGCTGTGCTGTTCTGATGGACGACGGTGACTGAGTGCCCGCCATAAAGGCGCTGGCCCGCGAGATTACGCCTGGCTTGGCGCGCCGGGCAACGAGCGGTCGTGCGAGCCGGGCCAATGTTCGTAGCGGCGAAGGGGCCTCTTCGGTGAGGACCGGAAACAGCAACTTCGTATAGATGTCAAAGAGATGGAACGCCGTGAACGCCGGTTTCGCGTCGACGATCGTCGCTCCGCTGTCGCGAAGAAGATCAACGGCGCTGTCCACTGCCGCCGCTACGTCGCGGCCCAACTCGAAGTCGGGTTCGTGCCATCGAGCAACTCGGAGCCCCCGGACCGAATCAGGAGTCGACCCGGCAGGTGACCCAGCCGCCAACACGGACAGCAACAGGTCGACGTCGCCCGCAGTCCGGGCCATTGGACCGATTACGGCAAGGTCCGCTTCTGGACCATCGAAGCCCGGAGATGGCGGCACATGACCCTTACCCGAAATCAGGCCATACGTGGGCTTGAGAGCGCATATCCCGCAGTTATGCGCGGGGGTCCGCAGACTGCCTCCAATGTCAGAACCGATTTCAAGCGGTGTCATCCCCGCAGCAAGCGCAGCTGCAGATCCGCCCGATGAACCGCCTGGGGTGCGTTCCAGATCGTAGGGATTGTTTGTCGTGCCATACACTTTGTTGTACGTCTGAACGTCACCAGCGAACATCGGCGTATTCGTCTTTCCCCAGACAATCGCCCCTGCCTCTTTCACCAGTTGAACAACGTCGGCATCCTGAACATTTGGATCTCGGCCGACCAGTCTCTTGGCGCCTGATACGGCCGGCAGACCGTCAACGTCGAAGACGTCCTTGACCGTCATCGGCAGCCCGGCGAGCGGCCCAAGATGTGCGCCCGCAGCACGTAGTTTATCGATCTCACGGGCCTGGCTACGAGCCCCGTCCAGGTCGACAGCGATGATCGCGTTCAACGCCGGGTTGAGCTTCTCGTATCGGTCGATGTAGAGCTCGAGCAGAGCGACGCTGGTGATCTGGCCTGCCTCCAGCCAGCTCAGCTGCTCTGTCGCTGGCTTGAGAAGATCAAAGTCTCTCGTCATTACCGGATACTCGCAGTCTTTCAGCTAGTCCGGAAGTCCGACAGGTGGCGTCGTCTCGCTCGCGTCGTTCCACATATCGCCGTCGGACTTACTCATGAGGGCTTCGTAGACCTTGGCGGGATAGTGCATTTGCGGCATCGCTGGATCGGTCGCTGGCTGCGGCACCGGGTCGCTGTCGACAGTCAGCGGCGCCGGCTCCTTGAGCACAGCCAGTTCTTCAGGTGAGATGCCACACAGCCCTTGGACCTCGGGATCGATCCACTGCCGTTCATCTATGGCGCGACCACAGCAGACCTCCAGGCTCATCCCTTCGAGGCCAGCAAAATAGATCGATTTGCAGAAGCCATGGTCGATCGGGCCCATAACTTGCAGGCCGTTGGACCGAATGCGATCTCGCATCGCGAGCACATCGTCGAGTGTGTCCACATGCAGTGCAATGTGTTGCGTCGCTCCCCCGGTTACGGGGCTACCCGGGGTACCCGCATGGGTAACCCCATATTGGATCTCGGACGCATTCTCGGGGTGCTGCACGAACGCCACATAGGACTCGGGTGAAAGTTCGACGAAGCCGTGGAACGTGTTCTCCACGCCATGCATCCAATAGAGCGCCTTGGTCGGACAACCGAGCACGTCGGCCCAGAAGGTCAGCTGCGCTTTCATGTCGTTGGTTGAGATCGCCAGGTGGTTCACGCCACTCGGTCGAAGGTCGGGGCGAACATCACCCTGGATCGTGGGACCCGTAACCGCGTGTGCAGATTCAGTTGCCGTCATTGGTTTGCTCCGTATAGGGCTTGCGTCGCTCGGGATTGTGCCAGGTCGCGCTTCATCGCACCCTAAGCCATTCCCCAACTGTTACGCACAACCTCAGCAACGCGCGACTCAAGCCACGACACAGCTGCACCGCACCGTCGCTAAGTCCGACCTCTGCGCTACACCCACCAAGCCCGTGATCACGGTTCACTGGCCATCAATTTCAATATAGATAGGTGGTCGACGCGAACGACGGAACCGACTACTGCGTCTGCAGGTGACGTTCGAGGACATCGGCGTACTTGGCTTCGGCAGCAGCTCTGCGCTTGGGCAGATGCCCCGTCGGGAAGAGATCATCGCACGGCACATAGTTGTCGAGCACCCGGCGAGCGACCTGTACTTTGTGCACCTCGGTTGGCCCATCGGCCAGGCCCATGTGGAATGACTCGATGACTTCTCTGCCGAATGGCATCTCCCACGAAGCACCAAGCGAACCATGGATCTGCAGCGCCCGGCTCGCGATATTGCGATAGACGCCAGGCATGGCGGCCTTAACGGCCGAGATGTCCCTTCGAACCAGTTTGTAGTCGTTGTACCGGTCGATCCGCCACGCCGTTCGCAGCACAAGCAGCCGGAACATCTCCATCTCGATCCACGAGTCGGCAATCATCTCCTGAACCATCTGTTTCTTGGACAGCAGCTCGCCTTGCGTCGTACGGCTAATCGCTCGCTCACACATCATGTCAAAGATGCGTTGCACCCGGCCCGAGGTGCGCATGGCGTGATGGATACGCCCTCCCCCAAGTCGTGTCTGTGCCACCACGAAGCCACCACCTCGGGGGCCAAGCAAGTTCTCTTTGGGGATCCGAACGTCGTTGTAGCGAATATAGGCATGGGTGCCGTGATCATCGTTCTCTGACTCGTAGGAGAGGCCAACGTTTCGTACAATCTCGACACCCGGTGTGTCAGTGGGTACCAGCAACATCGATTGTTGTTGGTACGGCGGGTTGTCCGGTTCGGTTACCACCATGACGATCAGAAAGCTGGCGAACCTGGCGTTGGACGAAAACCACTTTTCGCCATTTATGACCCACTCGTCGCCATCGAGAATTGCGCTGGTCGTGAAGACTTTCGGGTCCGCTCCGCCCTGAGGTTCGGTCATCGAGTAGCAGGACACGATCTCGTTGCGCAGCAGAGGTTCAAGAAATTGCCCCTTCTGCGCGTCGTTACCGAAGTGGGCCAGGATCTCGCTGTTGCCGGTATCAGGGGCTTGGCACCCAAAGATCGTCGAGGCGGAACGAGCGCGCCCAAGAATCTCGTTCATAAGGGCGAGCTTGACCTGGCCGTATCCAAGGCCGCCAAGTTCCGGCCCTAGATGGCACGCCCACAGGCCGCGCTCTTGAACCTGCTTCTGCAATGGGGGAATGATCTCTTGCCGCACTGGGTCGGTCAAGTCGTACGGGTTCTTGACAATGAAGTCGAGCGGTTCGATTTCTTCGCGTACGAAGTTCTCGATCCAGTCGAGCTCCGATTGAAACTCTGGATCGGTTTCGAAATCCCATCCCATCACACACATCCCGTTCTCGTTGGCTGGTCAAAGCCTGCAACATCGCAACCCGTCAAACCAAAGCGCGGTGTGGCTCGCGTGGTCAGTGATAGGCGGACCCCCAACAACGTGAAGGCTCAACCGATGTGCACGCGCTTGACCGGTTAGCGGATCGGCGAGAAGTCAGTCGGCTCCATAATCCGGTTCTCGATCAGTGCAACGATCGGCCCGTCGGCTTCTGATGCCGACCTGACGTCCTGCCATCTGGGATCGGCCTTAAAGCTGGCCCAGGCCACATCGCGTTGAGCGAGATCGTCGAACCCGACGATGTACCACAGCTGGTCATTGCGGCCACCGATCGAATTCAGCCAGTAGCCGACATTGGTAATACCGTGCTTCTCGAAAATCTCCGTTGTGTGATCGCGAAAGCGCGCAAGCAACGCGTCCATCTTGCCCGGGTGTGCTGTGTATATACGAAGCTCGTGGATCATGCCTCCTGTCTAGTTCCCGCAGGTGCCGCTGTGTTTCTCTTCGCCGCTAGAGGCCAAGTAGCCCAGGACCGGCAGGTTGTTCCCACGGTGCGCTGTGCGCCGCCGTGCAACTCGCAGAACTCGGATTGGTCATCGGAAGTTCAGCGTCTGTGGTCCACTCCATAAGGCTGCCGTCATACACCGCAACATCGGTCTTGTCGAACAACGCCAAGGCAAACGCATCAACAGTTGCGGCGATCGCTCCACCGCAATACGTGATGACGTTCGAAGCATCGAGCAGCCCGGCATCAGCCAACTGCGCATGCATCGACGCTGGGTCCACGAATGCGGACGTCTCCGCCTTGATCAAGGAGCGATACGGAACGTTCACTGCCCCGGTGATGTGACCGGACCTGGGTCCATACGACGTACCGCTGCCATCGAAGCTGTCGGCCGGCAGTGCATCGACGAGACACGCTCGCCCGTGCACCGCTGCGAGTACGTCGTCTTTGGTGGCTGTGGCAGCTTCCCAACCTGGAATGGGCACGAACGGTGCGGCCTCTGGGATCGTCGAGGTTGCGTCGGTCAGCGCCCGACCTTCGGCTTCCCACCGCTCGATGCCGCCATGCAGGATCGCGCAGTCGACGCCATAGTGGTGCAGGGTCCACCATGCCCGTGTGCACCACATCGTTCCAGAATCGATGCCCTCGCGTGGCGTACGAGCGACGAGGACCACCTTGGTTTCAGGACCTACGCCCACCGCTGCAAGCGTGGCGACGACCTCGTCGGGGCTTGGCCACATCCACGGAAGTGCGTCTTCCTGACTCGAGAGAACCCCCTTGCCTGCTGGAACGTCGAAGAAGAGTGAGCCAGGAATGTGGCTGTCTTGATAACACTCGGCCTCGGCTCGATTCTCGAGCTTGCTGGTTAGCTTGGCGGTGACATCCAGAATGCGAACATCAGACTGGTCGAGATGATCGGCCAGCCATTCAGTGGTCACGAGGTAGTCGGGATTGGTGAAGTCCATATCAGGTTCTCATTCTCCGGAGCTGCGTCAGCTCGGAATCGGTACGCCGGTGACCGGCATCGTCTCGGGCTCAAGGCCGAGCATGATCAGTTGCTTCGAGTAACCAATGAAGCTGCCCATGGCATAGGTCAGCTCCATGATCTGGCTATCGCTGAAGTGCTGATGCAGCCGAGCTTTCAGATCCTCGTCGGGTTCGGATCCGCCAGCGAGCAGGTTGTCGGCCCAGGCCAACGCCACCTTGTAGTGATCGGGTAGAGCCCCGTGCTGATGGTCGTCGGTGATGGCATCGACGAGTTCTTCGGTGAGACCGGCCTCACGGGCCTGGTCAAATCGGACCTGACGTCAAAGCCCGCAGTCGGTCACCCGCGCATTACGTAAGCGCACGAGTTCTTTGACGTCGACATCGACCACACCATTCGACCACAGCGTGGCGTACATGGTGTCGAATGCTTGGCGCACCGCTGAACTGTGCGCCATGACCGTGCGGATCGACGCTGATTTACCATCGATGGCAGACGGCATGCGAGGGGTGGTCGACATTAGTTGTCTCCTTGGGATGGGTCGCCGAGCAGAGCGTTGTCGAATCGGTGCGTGATCTCCCACGCTGCCAGAGCAGTCGTCAGGGTGACCACACCATCAGGGCCAATGAGGCCCTCAAGCTCGCTCACCTGTGTGTCCGTGATGCCGTGTACGTCGATGACGTACTGTTCGGCCAAACCCAGGCAGGCCCTGGTTGCAGCGTCGAAGCCAGGGTGCGTTGGCCACTGAGCAAGTTCTGCGACGATCGACTCGTCAAGACCCGCCGTTACCGCAGCGGCCGACCGGGGCTCGTCCCAAGCATTCTGGTTACTCAGGATGGTGGCGGTCCGCAAGCGGCAGTACTCAAGGATGCGGGCGTCAACGGAGCCACCCCAGATCTCGTCGAGTAGACGTCGGTGATCAACGGCCAGCGGTGCGTGTAGCGCCAACACATCGTTGCGGGACTGGGCGCCGCCAACCAACCAGCTCACGTCTTCTCTTCCATAGCCTCGACACTAGCCAAGGCATCAAGGACCCATCCAAAGACCGCTATCTCCGCTGCCGCAGCGGCGATCACGCCAACCAGCGCTCGGGTCGCGAGAGGAGTGGCCGTGAGCTCTGTCTGATCGTCGCGTGCTGGCGCGGCAGCTACAGAATGTGCGAACATCGCCGAAACAGACCGAGAGGCATCACATGACAGCGACTCAGCTCCCAGGCAGGTTAGGCAACCCGGATTCGGCCGATATTCGCGATGATCCACGCGCCGACCCGAGAATGGTCGCGGCGATGGCAGCACTCGGCATGGATGTCGCAGGACCGCCTTCGCCGGTGACAGCATCGTCATCGATCGAAGACATCCTTGAGTTCTGCATCATGGCTGAACAAGGATTCGACATGCTTGGTGGCGCGCTGACCGCTGGTACGCCGCCGGTCGAGGGCGTGACGTCGTACACCGAAGTCATCCAAGGCGTAGACGGCAACGACATCAACCTCTACATCCACAAGCCGGACAATGCCGACGGCCCCCTGCCGTGCATCGTTCACACCCATGGCGGTGGCATGGTCATCCTTCAAGCGGATAACGCCGCCTACCAGCGCTGGCGCGATGAGCTCGCTGCGACCGGTCTGGTCGTGGTCGGTGTCGAGTTCCGCAACGGCGCAGGTGCGCTGGGAAACCATCCATTCCCCGCGGGCCTGAACGATTGCGCGAGCGGTGCACAATGGGCGATCGCCAACAGCGATGCGCTTGGTATCTCTAAGGTCATCATTTCTGGTGAGTCCGGCGGCGGAAATCTCAGCATCGCTACCGCGCTCAAAGCGAAGCAGGACGGCTGGATCGATCAGATCGCTGGGGTCTACGCCCAGTGTCCCTACATCTCAAACGGTTATGCGGACCCGCCACCCGAACTGGCGTCGATGGTCGAGAACGACGACTACTTCCTGAACGTCGAGAACATGGGAGCGCTGGCGCGGGCCTATGACCCTGACGGCGCCAACGCCACCAACCCACTGGCATGGCCGTACCACGCCAAACTCGCCGACCTTCAAGGGTTACCACCACATGTTGTGTCGGTCAATCAGCTCGATCCGCTTCGCGACGAGGGCTTGGCCTTTTTCCGCATGCTGCTCGACGCAGGGGTCAGCGCCGTGAGCCGCACGGTCAACGGAACCTGCCACGCTGGTGATTGCCTGTTCCTCGACGCCATGCCCGACGTCTTCCATGCGACCATCCGCGACATC
>Ga0307985_10000791_pt1 | contig 18201 bp, 15 predicted proteins | sample EllFjometageno80_FD_203155 | JGI IMG/M metagenome (GOLD analysis project Ga0307985, IMG submission 203155) | Marine microbial communities from Ellis Fjord, Antarctic Ocean - #80 | ecosystem: Environmental > Aquatic > Marine > Unclassified | place: Southern Ocean | collected 2014-10-09 | reverse complement strand
GCGAACTCGTCGGCGTCGATGGCCTTGCTGAAGAGGAAACCTTGACCGCGATCAATGCCGATTTTGGTCAGGAACTCTGCCTGTCGGGATGTCTCAACACCCTCGGCGACCATGATCATGTTCGTGCTTCGGGCGAACTCAGCCAGGCTGGTCACCAGGTTGCGCACTCGCCAATCCGTCTCGATGCGTGCGACATAGCTACGGTCAATCTTTATTCCATCGATCGGTAGGTCGCTCAACATCTGCAGCGACGAGTAGCCAGCACCGAAGTCATCGAGCATGATCTGAGCACCAAGCCCCCGGAGTTTCGTCAATATCGCGCGGGCCCCATCGAAATCATGGATGATGTCCGTCTCGGCAATCTCGAGACGCATGCCCACGAATGGGCGAGCGGCCGGGTCTTGCTCGTGTAGCGCCAACAAACTTGGAAGATGAGTAGCCGACACGTTCAAGGCAACAGGCAGATTGCTGTGGCTGAGCCGTCGCCACGCCCACAGCTGACCCGCCATCTCAGCCATGAGCTGTTCGAGCATGCCCGCACGACGGGCGACATCAATGAACGAGCTGGCTATCTCTACGCCGTCAGCGGTGCGCCAGCGAGCGAGGGCCTCTGCTGCGATTACTTCGCCGGTAACCAAGTCGACCTCGGGCTGAAGCCAGGCTTCGATCTGGCCGTCGACGAGTGCTTCACGCAACGCCAGTTCTGTGCGGACCCTGGCATCGCGCTTCGCACGAAGTTCAGCATCAGCCAGGACTGCCTGTCCTCGGCCACGCTCCTTGGCTACATAGAGAGCAGCATCGGCGTGGCGGTATATCTCGTCTGCCGTTTCGCCAGCGACAGAGACCGCCATGCCGATACTCGTTCCGATGCTGAGCTTCACGCCGTCGATCGTGAAAGGATCGACGAACTCGGCCAGAAGACGATCGGCGACCGAACCCAGATGGTCAGCAGATGTCAGACAGCACATCAGGACAACAAGTTCGTCGCCGCCGACGCGGGCGAGAACGATGTTCTCGTCAGCAAGCGCTCCTTTGATGCGAACACCAACCGCCTTCAACAGCTCATCACCAGCAGCATGACCGAACGAGTCGTTGACGAATTTGAACCGATCCAGATCCAAGAACAAGAGGCCGACGCCTCCGGCTCGCCCACCACTGGCGACCAGGGCTTGGGCAAGCTCGATTTGCAGCAGGTCCCGATTCGGAATTTGCATGAGTAGATCGTGGGTAGCGCGATAGCGCAGCTCTTCGTTGAGCGTTGTCAGATCAGATAGCCGCCCCAACCGACGCCACAGCTCAGCGGTAACAGCGCATGACAGCAACGTGGCCGTGATGGCGATAACGAGCAACACAGGCGACCAGTTCTTGGACCGGAACGCCACGAAGACCACGAGAGCGATAACGAACACCGGCAACGCAGCCATCATGAGGACCGTCATTCGGCGGGTCGCTGCCAAAAGCCCGGCGCGCTTAGCGTCGGTGTGGGCGATGGAATTCGAGGAGCCGGTCAGCCCCGGATCAGCAGGTGGCACAGTGCGTACCGGCGTCCACAATGCCGACTTGAGCAAAACTGCCCAGGGTTTTTGTCTCAAGGCACGCGAGTCGATGGGTAATTGCTGTGCCATCCGACACAACATAAACCACATATGCCACACGAGCAACACAAAATTGCGTCAAGGCCGTTACGAATAGATCAATCTAGACATATAGACGCAGCTCTCCTTCTGTCTCGTCAGAGAGAACAAACCCTCAACAATTGGCCCCCTGCTCCTGTTCAAGCGCTTTCGTGGTGGCGGCGACGATGAGCCGATGTTCTGTCGCATGAACCCGTTCCGCAAAGTCTGCAAGACCATCATTCGACAGGAACGGCACTACTTCGGTGAGAATCACCGGTCCTGTGTCAACGCCATCGTCGGGCACCCAATGCACCATCACACCCGATTCATTGATCTCACCGGCGCACCATGCCTCATAAGCCCGGTCGATCGATCCGATGCCAGAGAACTCGCCTGGTTTCGCCGGATGCAGATTGATTATGGGAAACAATGCTCCAACCTCGGCTCCTAGGACGCGCATCCAACCGGCCATCACGACAAGGTCAGGATCACACGACGCGATGAGATCAATCAGCCGAGCATCGGCCAAACGCCTGACTTCGGGGTCCTTGCCCCCATGTTCAATCACATGGCATGTAATTCCCGCTGCGGTGGCCCGATTGATTACTCCGGCGTCACTGCGATTCGTGATCACAGCCACAACGCGAGCATCAAGGTCACCTGCTGCACATGCATCTACCAACGCCTGACAGTTGGTCCCACCGCCCGATGCCAACACGACGATTCGGCCAGGCTTTCGGTCCGTTGTCACAACATCACCGCTAGGTGTTGATGAGCGTGATGCGGTCAGTTGTCCCGTCATAGGCAACAGTCTCGCCAATGACCCAGGTCGGCTCGTCGATCGCCGACTGCACCGCGGCCACATGCTTGGGTGCCACGATCAGCACCATGCCGATCCCACAGTTGAAGATCTGATGGGCATCGTCAACCGCCAGATCCGCGCCTCGGATAAGCCAGTCGAACAACGGCGGCCTAGGCCAAGCGCTGACGTCGACGGTTGCGCCGATGTCGTCGGGTAGCACGCGAGGAAGATTGTCTTGCATCCCGCCGCCGGTGATGTGGGCCATGGCCATCAGCAGGTCTTGCTGAATGACATCGGCGAGCACGCCGTGATAGCTGCGATGAGTTGCGCACAACGCTGCTCCGATCGACTCACCCTGGCCACCAGGAAGCAGATCGGTCAATGGGGTATCGCCTACAACTTGGCGCGCCAGGCTGTAGCCGTTGGTATGCAGGCCGCTGCTTGCGACACCGACCAGCACATGGCCAGCCTGGATGCCGGCCTTGGGAAGCAACTTCGATCGCGACACGGCGCCAACCATCGTTCCCGCAATGTCGACGGAGCCCTCGGTAAACACACCTGGCATCTCGGCAGTCTCGCCACCTAACAAGATGCATTGCGATTCGCGGCACGCCGCTGCCATACCTTCGACGATCCGACCAACAATTTCAGGATCGAGGCGCTGCGCAGCGACGGTGTCCAAGAAGAAGAGGGGCACCGCACCCTGAACCAGCACATCGTTGATGCCATGGTTGACGATGTCGCCACCAGCGCCTTCCCACAAGTCCATGGCAGCGCTGAGCTTGGTCTTGGTACCAACACCGTCGGTGCTTGCGACCAAGAGCGGGTCATCAATTCCCGCCAGTGATGCCAGATCGAAGACACCCCCAAAGCCGCCTATGCCAGACACGACACGCTCATCGTGGGTGCTCTTAACCGCACCCGAGATGCGTTCAATTGTTGCTGCGCCTGACGTCAACGAAACGCCAGCAGCCTCATATGCATCGCTCATGCATGCCTCCAATTCCGAACACCCGAGGGGTGTCAAGAGTTCAGTTGTAGCTAGATGTGTTTGATTTACTGGATCGGACTGATGAGTGGCGCCAGCCAATGTCGCCACGGGCGAACAGGCCATTGCCGGTAATCTGGTCGACTAGGCGATACGAGTTTGACAGCGCCAAGTCGAGGTCATCACCCATGCCGGTGATGGCAAGCACCCGCCCACCGCTGGAAACGAGGCGGTTGTCTCCATCTCGTACCGCGCCGGCATAGAACGTGCAGACATCATCGCTACAACCCAAGTCGGGAACGACAATGCCTCTGGTCGGGTCTGCGGGGTACCCCTGGGCGCACACAACAACGGTCGCGGCGACGCCGGGGCGCATCGTGACGCTGACCTGGTCGAGTGTGCCGTTGGCGGCAGCGGCCATCAGCTCGAGGCCGCTGGACTGCAACATGGGCAGGATAACTTCGGCTTCGGGGTCACCAAATCGACAGTTGTATTCGACCAGCTTGGGGCCGGTTGAGGTGACCATGATCCCGGCAAAGAGCACCCCGATATAGGGGGTACCCGCAGCGGCCATACCAGCGATCGCTGGTTCAAGGAAAAGCGCTGCGAGCTCAGCCTGGCGGGCAGCATCGATGCCGGGCACAGGACTAAAGGCACCCATGCCACCGGTGTTCGGGCCTGTATCGCCTTCGCCAACACGCTTATGATCCTGAGCAGTGGCGAGCACTACGACCGTGGACCCATCACTCACGCCGAACAGGCTGAGCTCTTCGCCGGTCATCCGTTCTTCGAGCACGATGGTCGACCCGGACTCGCCGAGCACTCCGCCGTCGATCATCGAGGTGATGGCCTGCACGGTCTGGTCGCGGTTCTCGGGAATGATCACACCCTTGCCCGCAGCCAGCCCGTCGGCCTTGACGACAACCTCGAACGGCTGCTCATCGAACCAGGCGATGGCGTCCGCGCTTGACGTGAACGTCTTTGATATTGGCGACGGGATGTTGCAGGCGTCAGCGAACGAGCGGGTGAAGGACTTGGATCCCTCAAGCTGAGCCGCAGCTTGCGACGGACCGAAACACGAAATGTCGGCGTCGACAAGTGCATCGGCCAGGCCGGCAACCAGGGGCGCCTCGGGACCGACCACGACGAGATCGATCTGGTTCGACGCGCAGTACTCGACCACCGCTGCATTTTCGGCCACATCGAGCACAACATTGTGTGCCTGGGTTCCAGCGTTGCCAGGAGCAACTGCGAGCGAGGTCAACCCATCACTGCGCAAGATCGCCTGGGCCAGAGCGTGCTCTCGCGCACCCGCCCCAATCAACAACACCCTCATCGACCCACCAGGAGACCCGCATTACCCAAGGAACCACGTAGCGGAGCGGTCCGGGACCGCAGAGTTGTGCGACTCAGACAGCGTTTGCGGAGCTTGCGGAGCAAAGGCGTACTACCCAAGGAACCACGTAGCGGAGCGGTCCGGGACCGCAGAGTTGTGCGACTCAGACAGCGTTTGCGGAGCTTGCGGAGCAAAGGCGTACTACCCGGACTACCCATTATGCGAGCACGCCATCGAAGCGTTTTTTGGCCGTGGTCGGCATCTTGAGCTGAACCGGGATTGGGTAATCACCCGTGAAGCATGCGTTGCAGTAGCCGTCTTCTCGCTCGAGCGCTTTCATCATGGTGGGCACGCTCAAGTACCCCAGCGAGTCAGCACCAATATGAGTAGCAATCTCGTCGACGCTCAGATGGTGGGCGATCAGTTCATCATGGGTGCCCATGTCGACACCAAAGAAACATGGATGAGCGATCGGCGGGCAGGTCACCCGCATATGGACCTCGAGCGCACCGGCCTCGCGGATCATCTTGACAAGCGGGCCGCTGGTGGTGCCCCGCACGATCGAGTCGTCGACTACGACGACTCGTTTGCCTTCGATGTTCTCGCGCAGCGTGTTGAACTTAAGAGCCACACCCTGGCGACGAAGCTCATCGGTCGGCTCGATGAACGTGCGACCGATATAACGGTTCTTCACGAAGCCTTCGTTGTACGGAATACCGGAATATGCCGCGTAACCAATAGCGGCTGGCATCGAACTGTCTGGCACCGGGATCACGACATCGGCATCGACTGGATGCTGAGCGGCCACCGCAGCACCGAAGCGCTGGCGAACCTGGTGGATCGACATGGAATCCCAGATCGCGTCAGGGCGGCTGAAGTAGATCTGCTCGAACGTGCATCGCGCTTGACGATTCGCGGGCTCGACACCTTTGATGCTGCGCGCCATCTGGCCTTGCAGCACAACGATTTCGCCCGGTTCGATCTCGCGAATGTTGTCGCAGCCCAGCGTGCGCAGCGCTCCCGTCTCAGATGCCAGCGCATGACCACCATTGGGGAGCCGTCCCATCGATAGTGGACGGAATCCCCAGGGATCGCGACAACCAATAACCTTGGTGCCGCTAAGGACAACCAGGCTGAACGCGCCCTGCCATTGGCCCATGACTTGGGACAGGCGGTGCTCCCAACTCTCGCCTTCGGTGGCGGCAAGCATGAGTGCGAGCACTTCGGAATCACTTGAACTGGATAGGCCCGCACCACGCTTGAGTAGGCCTTCCCGCAGATAATCGGCGTTGACAAGGTTGCCATTGTGAGCAATGCCAAGCGGACCGTGCATGGTTTCGACGACGTAGGGTTGCACGTTGCGTTCAGAGCTGGCGCCAGTCGTGGAGTAACGCGTATGGCCAATAGCCAACCCGCCCACCAGCGGGTCAAGTGCGCCTGCGTCAAATACTTGCGAGACCAAGCCCATGTCCTTGTGCACTCGCACCGCCTGACCGTCAGCAACCGCGATTCCGGCAGCCTCTTGGCCACGGTGCTGCAGCGCGTACAGGCCGAAGAATGCAAGCTGAGCCGAATCGTTACCGGGGGTCGAAATACCAATAACCCCGCACTCTTCTTTTGGCGAATCGAGGTCGGGATCGACGTAATTCACGATGGGTGCCCACGGTCGGCGTCGAGTACTTTTTGAGCACGCGCCTGCTGATTTGCCTGGACAGCTGCTCGCACGTCAGGGTCACTGAGGCCTAAAATTTTTGCGGCAGACAGTGCCGCGTTCGCTGGCTCAAGAGTAACCATGGGGCCAACGCCTGGTGGCGTTCGCAGCGAGGACAGCACATCGAGCTGAGCGAACTCCTCGCTACGAGGAGGACACGCTATTACTGGCGAAGCCACGTTGGCATCGGACAGACCGCTGAGCGCATCGCTCATGCCGGCCACCGTGATGAACACCGTGGGCGTTTCGTCGTTGTCGTAGAAACGCAAGATTTCGAGCGCCTTCTCGGGTACCCGATGCGCCGACGCGATGCGACGCGTCGAGTTGACACCCAGCTCACCCAGGTACTTCTCAATCTTGTCGACCCAAGCGTCGTCGCTGGGCGAACCAGCCAAGATCACCACTTTGCCGTTACTCATGAATTAGCTCCTGACCGCTGCAACTGCGGCGTTGAACATGGGTAGTGCTTGGCCGCCGGTTTGGCGACCACGAAGAATGTCTTGGCGCGGCCAGATGTGGTTCTCGGGGTGTGGCATCAGCCCCAAGATCCGGCCAGTCGAATCAGTGATGCCTGCAACATCGCCAGCAGACCCGTTTGGGTTCGCCGGATACGTTCCGCCAGCAAGCTCGCCCGAGGCTGCATCGACATAACGGAAGGCAACCCCATTGCGCTGCTCCACGGCATCGAGGTTGGCGGCCACGAAACGGCCCTCGGCATGAGCTACTGGGCATCGGATTGGTTCGGTCAGTTCAGAAAGCCAGATCGAATCATTACCGGGTTCGGGGCGCAACGTGATCCAGCGGCATTCGAACTTGCCTTGCTCGTTATCAGTCAACACCCCAGGGTTGTCGGCGTCGCCAGGAAGCAGCCCCGCCGAGACAATCGCCTGGAAGCCGTTGCAAACACCCAGTATCGGCATCTCGCGCTCGTGAGCTTCGCGAAGCTGATCGCCGAACCAGCCCACAAGGTCGAGGCCAAACAACCGACCTGCACCAAGTGCGTCGCCATATGAGAAGCCACCAGGAACTGCCAGAATCTGGAAGTCAGTAAGCGTGGCTTCGCCCTGGCGCAACGCTTCGAGCGGCATCCGGGTTGCTTCGGCGCCGGCGGCTTCGAACGCATCGGCCAAGTCGCCATCGCGATTGGTGCCTAGCGCCACGGGAATCAACACCTTGGGTGCACTCATTGCAACACTCCCGAAGGTCTGTGAGCCGCACGCCACGCATCGCGTGAACTCAGCGTCACTGATGGGTGGAAAATCAAAGGAATCACGGTTGTGTCTTCCATGCGGTTTCGATCTCGGCGAGCGTGAAGTGCATGGTGCCAATGGCCACGTTGCTGTCAGTAGTGACATTGCCGATTGGCTGAGCGCTCGGCGCGAGCACGGCGAAGCGACCCGCGTTTTGAGGAGCGACTTCGACCAGGTAGCGGCCAGGGCCTTCGCCGAACAGGGTTGCCTCGTCGGTTGCAAGTTCGAGTTCCAGGCCGAGCCGGCCCGCAAATGCCCATTCGCAGGCAGCGACTGCTATTCCGCCTTCGCTTGGGTCGTGTGCCGATGCGACCAGCCCTTCAGCGATGGCCGCAGCGAGTTCGCGGTGACGCTCGATCGCCGATGGATCAGGCTGCGGCACAGCGCCTCCTCGGTCCATGCCGAGCACGAGATCAAGATGGGATCCGCCAAGTGCACCTTGTTCGGGACCGACCAGAAAGACTTGATTTCCAGCAGCAACAACACCAGTAAGTGGAATGTTGTTGGGCTGCTTGGCAATGCCAACGGCGGTGAGCACAAGTGTTGGTGCGACTGGGTCGGCGGTGCCATCAGGATGCACGAACACGTTGTACAGGCTGTCTTTGCCACTGACGAACGGTGCATTGAAATTGATCGCTGCGTCATGGCAGCCCTGGCAGGCCGCCACCAGCTGGCCCAGCGTGTCGGGATTGTTTGGATTGCCGAAGGCGAAGTTGTCGAGCAGCGAGAGCTCGTCGGGATCTGCTCCCGCAATTACGGCGTTACGAACGGCTTCATCGACCACATGCCATGCCATTGCATAGGCGTCGTGGTTTCCGATGAGAGCGTTGACGCCGATGCCGATCACCATTGCCCTGTCACCACTGGTTCCCGGTGGGATAGTCGCAGCGCCGTTGCCGACGCCATCGCCACGCGGACCGCCAAATGGGCGCACCATCGTGCCGCCCATAACCTCGTGGTCATAGGTGCGGATGGTGGCTTCCTTCGAAGCGATCGTTGGATGAGCCAACAAGGCAAGCGTTGCAGCTCGGGCATCGACAGGGTCAGTCGACCGAGGCGTCGATGTGGCTGTTTGCAGGTTCGCGACCAGATGATGGAGTGGGCAGCCGTCGTGCAGGAAGGTGCAGTCAAGGTCAACGATTGGCTCGCCGCCCTGGCGCACGACGAGTCGGCCATCACCGGTGAAAGTGCCAACAACTGACGAGTCAACGCCCCATCGGGCAGCCAGTTCAAGAATGGGTGTTGGGTCGGCAGCAGCGAGCACCATGCGCTCTTGTGCTTCGCTAAGCCAGGTCTCCCAGCCAGCCAGGCCTTGATATTTGCGAGGCACCAAGTCGAGGTCGACGTCAGCACCAAGTTCGCTTGCCATCTCGCCGATCGAAGAACTCAACCCGCCAGCACCGCAGTCGGTGATAGCGGTGTACAACCCGGCGTCGCGAGCGGCAATGACCACATCGATCAGGCCCTTCTCGACGATCGGGTCGCCGATCTGCACTGAGCTGCCGGCCACATCGGCAGTTTCGGCCTGCATGGTCTGCGAAGAGAAGGTGGCGCCGCCAACGCCATCGCGTCCGACGGCACCACCGAGCACGACGATCGAGTCACCGGGTCTCGGTTCAGTGGGATGCGAGCCGACGGGCAGAACACCCACGCATCCAGCGAACACAAGTGGTGTCGTCGTGTAGGACGGGTCATAGACGATGGCCCCACCGACGTTCGGAACGCCAATCTTGTTGCCGTAGTCTCCAACACCTGCAATGACCCCATCCCGAACGCGACGCGGGTGTAGCACGCCTTCAGGTAATTCAGCTGGGTCAAGATCTGGAGGGCCGAAGCACAGAATGTCGGTCACAGCGATCGGCTTGGCCGACACACCAATGATGTCGCGCACCACACCACCAACACCGGTATTGGCGCCACCGAACGGTTCGAGTGCCGAAGGATGGTTGTGCGTCTCGGCCTTGAGCGCAATGTCGAAGTCGTCGTCGAAACGTACGAGCCCTGCGTTGTCGACAAAGGCGCTATGTACCCACGGCGCGTCGATCGTGTTGGTAGCCGCACGCAGGTACTGATCTAAAAGGCCGTTGACTTGCTCGACTGTCTCACCAGCTTCGTTCGTTACGTCGATCGCTGCCCTGAACGTCTTATGAGCACAGTGCTCGCTCCACGTCTGCGCGATCGTCTCGATTTCGGCGTCGGTCGGATTGCGCCCCACTGCGGTGAAGTGACTCCGCACTTCTTGCATCTCGATCAGGTTCAGGCCAAGTCGACGGCGGTCGGTGATGGCCTGGAGTCCATCGTCAGACGCGTCAACCACCGCCAAGATCTCGGTCGGCGGCGTGACAGGCTGATCCTCGACGAAACCAGCAGCAAGTGAGTTCACTCCGATGGACCAGCGTTCGATCACCTCGTTATGCAGCACCCGATGTACGAGCGCCTCGATCTGGTCTGGTGTCAGCGCCGGCGATGCTTCGATAATCCAACGGCGCCCGATGGTCGCTGCATCGATCGCATGACCGATCTGCCCACTCGCTCGGATGAGTTCAGCGCCTTCGCGATCGGTCACACCGGGACGCAACCCGGTTTCGATGACGAGTTCGTTGTCGTGGGCCAGCTCGGCAGCTGGTTTTGACCAACCGTTGACGGGGTCGACGAGAAGCCGGGTGGCGATGGTGTCGACTTGAGCGTCGTTCAGATCGCCGCGGAGATAGGCGATGCGGTACTCGGTTATCGCATCGAGTGGGATACCAAAAGTCGCGGCGGTAAGGATAATCGAATCATCAGCGTTCGTCCGCCGATGGCCCGGTCCAATGGCTAGCGCCCATTCCAAGGTCACTACGCTGACTCTACGGAACACAGCTCCACAAGTGGGGACCATCCGAGAGCAATCCCGCGAAATATACGACACAGATACTCACCTGTCGCACAAACAACATTGACCCCATCATTTGCACGACACCACTGCCTGAATCATGCATTGGGAACCTGTCGAAAGGTGTCGCACATTGGGTGGTCTCGTTAACGATGCCCTAGCGTTAGGCCATGGACTTTGATGGAGAATACGGCGCTTCGACCTGGGACTGGGTGGCCGAACAGGTCGTCGCCTACGAAGCCTCAGGTGGCACAGAAGCAAACACGCTTCGAGACACCGGGCTGCCGATCATCGTGATGACCACGATCGGCCACAAAAGCGGGCTGGTCCGCAAGGTCCCGCTCATGCGTGTCGAACACGAGGGCTCGTATGCGCTCATCGCATCAAAGGGCGGCGCGCCAGCCCACCCTGGCTGGTTCCACAACCTGACGGCGAACCCCACCGTGCTCGTTCAGGACGGCCCCGAGCCTTGGGAAACCCAAGCACGCCTTGCTACTGGCAACGAGCGCACGACCTGGTTCCAGCGGGGCATCGACGTGTTCCCTCCTTACGCCGAATACCGCGAAAAGGCTGGCGACCGCGAGATCCCCGTCTTCATCGCTGACCCACCAGCGAACTAGACCCGCCCACCTAGCACAGAAGGAAACCTATGACTCCTGAAGAACTCGTCAGCATGACCGCGGCCAAGATTAACTCGCTCGGCGCTATCTACTATTTTGATCGCGACACCATTGCTCATGGCAAGGAGCAACTCGACCTCGATGGCATGCGGTTCTACTTCATCGGCCGCGGCGGCGTGCTCGGCGATGTCGAAGCTCCTGTCGTGACGTCAGCCTTTGGCTATTTCGCTCCGGCTGTCGTGGACAAGATGTGGAACACGTCAAAGAAAAAGGTCGCCCCTCGCGATGCGGCCCGGGCAGCACTTGAGTGCAACGCCTCGCTTGGCCGCGGCAAGCTCGACGACGTGGCGGGCCTAGCCGAGTTCTGCGCTGCGGCCGAGCAGGTCATCACCAACGTCAATCCTGCAGGCTTGCAGCTTTACGCTGGCGTCGCAGCCGAGCCGCTCCCTGACGATCTCCCCGGTCGTGCCATGCAGCTTGCCGTGATCCACCGTGAGCTTCGCGGCAGCGCCCATCTGACCGCCGTGATCGCAGCAGGCGTTCACCCATCGGTGGCCCACGCCATTCGCCGCCCCAACGACATCGGCACGTTCGGTTGGCCCGAAGATCTCGTGATCACCGACGCCGACCGCTCCAACCTGGAGGCAGCCGACGCTGCTACCGACAAGATGTCGATTGGCCACTACGCGGGACTCAGTGACGAACAACGAGCCGCGTTCGCCGCTGGCATCAACGCAATGAACGACATCCTCCTGTAAACACCAGGATCAACTGCGTCGCTCATCAAGGGATATTCCTTGTTGAGCGATACGGCTGAACATCTGCTTCTGTGAAGCACCAACGGGATGTCTCCCATAAAGTGCCGAGATGGCAATCACCGTCGAACAAGCAATGCAATGGGCTGCCGCCCGCAAGCATGCAGTGTTGATCACGTTGCGCAAGGACGGCCGAGCGCAGTCCAGCGACGTCAGCTACGCCGTTGTCGATGATGCGATCGTCGTCTCGCTGACCGCCACCCGAGCCAAGACTGCGAACATGCGGCGCGACCCACGCATCGTTGTGCACATCACCGATCCGGGTACCTGGAGTTACGTCTCGCTTGATGCAGCGGTCGAGCTCGGACCGGTGACGACGGGTCCAAATGATGAAGCGGCCAATGCTCTCGCCGACTACTACCGACGCGTGGCCGGCGAGGCCCACCCAGACTGGGACGAGTACCGAGCTGCGATGATCAGCGAACAACGCCAGCTGGCGTACATCCGAGCGACAAGTGCCGTCGGGCAGATCCATGGTTGATTCAGCCATGTTGCCGCTGAGCACAGCCGAAGTCGCCCAACTTAGGGCGAACACGCCCGGCGCTGACAACGTCGTGCACATGAACCATGCCGGGTCGTCATTGCCGACCCAGGCCACCCTCGATACACAGATTCACCATCTACAACACGAGGCAATGACAGGTGGTTACGAAGCCGCCACCGAAGCCGCAGATCGTAGTGAACGGGTCTACGCATCGATCGGTTCATTGATCGGTGCCAAGCACAACGAGATCGCACGACTCGAACAGGCCACAGCGGCGTGGAATGCTGGCTTCTGGTCCGTCCCGATGGAGCCAGGGCAGCGAATCATCACCGCCAATGCCGCCTATGGGGCAAACGCGGTTGCGTTCCTGCGAGCCGTCGAACGTCGTGGCGTCACCATCGATGTTGTTGGCGATGACGAGCACGGCCATGTGGACGTCGACGAACTCGCTCGCCGGGTCGACAGCGATGTGGCGTTGATTGCCCTAACTCATGTTCCAACCAACGGTGGACTCGTCAATCCGGCCGCTGCCGTCGGCAAGATCGCGAACGATGCCAAGATCCCGTACCTGCTCGATGCGTGCCAGTCAGTTGGTCACCTACACCTCGACGTGCATGAGATCGGCTGTGACCTGTTGTCTGGCACCGGCCGTAAGTACCTGCGCGGCCCTCGCGGCACCGGCTTCCTGTATGCAAGTGAGCGAATCATCGAGCGTTTGATTCCTGATCACCCCGATCATCATGGTGCGGTCTGGACCACGCCCACCAACTACGTGCTGCAGCCGAACGCCCGGCGTTTCGAGTCCTGGGAATTCGGTCATGGCGGATGGCTCGGACTCGGCAATGCCGTCGATGAAGCGCTAACCATCGGCACCGAACGCATCGAGGCGACGATCTACGAACGATCCGATTCGCTTCGGAAGCAGCTCCGTGCCGCGGGCTTCACGCTATGGGATCTCGGCGCACGTCCTTGTGGCATCGTGACCGCAACCGGCGACGGGCTCGACCCATCAACGGCAAAGCTCGCGCTGAGAGCCCAAGACGTCAACATTTCGGTCACCACCCCTGCGTCGACTCGCTTCGATGCCGCCAACCGCGACCTGCCCGACATGATGCGGATCTCGGTTCACTACACGACCACCGAAGCCGAAATTCGTCACGCCGTCAGCGCCCTGTCAGCGCTCTAACCCGCCAACGGCGCTTTGTATCTGACCCTCGATAACGCTGTCTTCCTTGGTCCAGACAAGACCCACGATGAGGCCAGCGGCTCCCGCGACCTCGCTGAGTCCAATCATTTGGTACCGGCAATTGAATAGCCAGAGTCCTCGCGTATCTGATCGAGACCGATCAGCTGGTCCGCCCGAGAGCAGGCCGGTAGTCTGGTCGAATGATCCGCAGACTTGGTGTCGTTGACCAGTCCCCTGTCTCGACCGGATCAACCCCGGCACAAGCGCTACAGAACAGCATCGACCTTGCCAAACGTTGCGAAGCACTCGGCTATCACCGCTACTGGGTTGCCGAGCATCACAGCAGTCACGCACTAGCTGGTTCCGCACCCGAGATCCTGGTCGGCCAGCTCGCCGCTGCCACCAAGACCATACGTGTCGGGTCAGGCGGGGTGATGTTGACGCACTACAGCGCATACAAAGTCGCCGAACAATGGCGCATGCTCCACGCTCTATTCCCCAACCGCATCGACCTAGGTCTCGGCCGAGCGCCTGGATCGGACCAGACAACAGCAGCCGCATTGGCCAAAGGCCCTGGCGCCCTCTCCGCCGAGCACTATCCAGCACAAATCAACGAGCTCGCAGCATTCTTGCGTGATGAACCGAACCCGACCGGCCCGTTTCGCGACGTGCGGGCAACCCCGATCACCGAGGGTGCACCGGCCATCTGGCTGCTTGCATCGAGCGCAGGAAGTGCTGGTATCGCTGCCCATTTGGGCCTGCCGCTGGTGTGGGCCCACTTCATTGCTCAGGGACCGGGACAAGAAACCGTCGATGCCTACCGAGCCAACTACCAACCATCGCCCGAGTACCCGCACCCGATCGTGATGCTTGCAACCGGCGCCATCTGTGCCGAGACTCAACAAGAAGCCGCCTATGTTGCGAGCTCTGTCCAGCGGTGGCGGGCGAGCGGGCCGACTAGCCCAATTCCCGAACCTGCACCTCCGGGCACGCCACTACCCGGAAGCAACAATCCGTTGTTCGTGAACCAGCGCGTGAACAAGCCTCTGCTTCTCGGCACACCTGCCTATGTCAAAGACGAGCTCGAGTCGCTGGCCGATTCATTTGGCGCCGACGAAGTCTTGCTGATCACGATCACCCACGACCACGCTGCACGCGTCCGCAGCTACGAACTACTGGCCGACGCATTCGACCTGACTAGAAGCTGAATTGTTAGCTCCCCTCGGGAACGAACAATTCAGGCGGTGACTGTGACAGCGGGATAGAACGCTACATAGTTGACAATGTTCGCTGCCTTGTCCATGGGCTCCGCGTAGTACCAGCCAGCAGCGTCGGCCGACTCGCCGTCAACGGTGACGGTGTAATAATTCGCTGTGCCCTTCCAGCTACAGACCGACGTGCGATCGTGCTCGCTAAGGAACTCATGGTTGACTGATGCGGGTGGGAAGTAGTGATTGCCCTCGACGATGATTGTCTCGTCGCTCTCGGCGATGACTTGTCCGCCAAATGTTGCTGTTGTCATAACAGGAGCCAACCCCGCCAGTCGCCTGCCTGTTCCCTTGCTGTAGCGATCTGCGAAGCACGCTGGCACTATGAACGACGTGAAGCTCGGCATCTTGACGCGTGCCCCACGCAGCTACAGCACCCAACGGCTACGCGCCGCAGCGATGGACCGCGGCGTCGACATCACCCTGTACGACACCCTACGGTTCGCCATCGACCTGAGCCGCGACGATCCAAACGTGACCTATCGAGGGCGCGACATCGATGACGTCGATGCAATCTTGCCTCGCATCGGAGCATCGATAACCTTTTACGGCTTGGCCGTCGTGCGCCAGTTCCAAGCGATGGACGTCTACACGCCAAACACCGCCGATGGCATCGCGAACAGTCGCGACAAGCTTCGATCCATGCAGATCTTGTCTCGGCACGAGATCGAAGTTCCATCGACCACATTCGTCCGCGAACGTAGCGACATCCGCTCCGCTATCGATCGCGTCGGCGGCGCACCAGTCATCATCAAGACGCTCGAGGGCACCCAAGGTATTGGCGTGATATTGGCGCCCGACCTGCGCGTCGCTGAAGCTGTCATCGAAACACTGCAGAGCACCAATCAGAATGTGCTCATTCAGCGGTTCGTTTCCGAGAGCCGCGGCAGCGACATTCGTGCAATCGTCGTTGGCGATCGCGTGGTTGCGGCAATGCGACGAAGCGCGAGAGGAGACGAATTCCGCTCCAACGTCCATCGGGGCGGGACAACCGAAGCTGTGCATCTCGATCCTGAAACTAGCGAGGTCGCGCTTCGGGCAGCCCAAACCCTCGGGCTCACCGTGTGTGGCGTCGACATGCTCGAAAGCAACAATGGCCCTCTCGTCATGGAAGTTAACTCCTCACCGGGGCTCCAAGGCATCGAAGAAGCGACCGGCCTCGACGTCGCCGGCACCATCATCGATCACATCGTGTCGAACGTGAACTTTCCCGACCTCGATGTACGCCAACGCCTTGGCGAGGCGACGGGCTACGGCGTTGCCGAGATCCACGTCGACCGCGGTGCGACAATCGACGGCGTCACCCTGGCCGAGTCTGGCCTGCGCGATCGTGACATCACCGTGTTGGTCATCGAGAATGGCTTCGGTGTTGTGCCCAACCCATCGAGCGAGTGGGTGCTTAACGCCGGTGACCGATTGTTGTGTTTCGGCCGACTCGACGAGATGCGTTCTCTCGCCCCTGCCCGCCGTGCCCGCCGCGGCCGTATTCGCCCTCTACCCGACGATCCGTTGCGCTAGCGCGCCGCGCCTCGATCTAGTCTCTGTCAGCACCGATGACCAAGAAGCAATCAGCGGCCACAACCGCATCCTTTGACGGTCCTGTCGCCGCTGCAACCGTTCCGACGCCGCCGAAGAAGACCTCGGTGCCGAAGAAAACGGCGGCCAAGAAAGCCACCACAAAAAGGGCGGCTCCTGCATCTGCTGGGCATAAGACCGACACCAAGAAAAAGCGCAGTCCTAAGGCCGCACGGGCCCCATTCGAAATTGCCGGAAACCGTGTTACTGCAGGCAAGCGCATGCGTATTGAACTCCCCATTGGCAACCTGATGAGCGGCACGCCGGTGGCACTACCCCTCATCGTCGTGCATGGTAAAAAGGATGGACCAGTCGTTTGGCTGAGCGCTGCCATCCACGGTGACGAGATCTGCGGGGTCGAGATCATCCGCCAGGTGCTCGATGCGATCAATGCGCCAACACTTGCCGGCACCGTCATTGCCGCTCCGGTGGTGAACGTGCACGGCTTCAACACCAACGATCGGTACCTCCCTGACCGCCGGGACCTGAACCGCAGCTTCCCCGGTTCCCAACGCGGGTCGCTTGCCTCCCGCATCGCGTATCTGTTTATGAAAGAGATCGTCAAGCGATCTGATGTCGGCATCGACCTGCATACCGGTGCTGATTTACGCACGAATTTGCCGCAGATCCGATGCGATATTGACCATGGCCCAACACTGGAACTCGCCGATGTTTTCGCCGCGCCGATGATCATTGATGCCCGACTGCGTGATGGCTCGCTTCGCCAAGCCACCGTCGAGGCGGGCAAGATCATGTTGCTTTTCGAGGGTGGCGAAGCAAGCCGGTTCGACCCGACTGCGATCGCCGTAGGCACCGCTGGCGTGCTCCGCACGTTGAACCATCTGGGTGTCACCAATGTCGAGGTTCCGGTTGGTCAACGTTCGCTGTACTCGCGCTCAACAAGCTGGACTCGCGCATCAAACAGCGGCATCGTGCATCTGGATGCACATCTTGGCGAACTGGTTAGCGCCAACCAGCAGGTAGCAACCATCTATGACCCGTTCGGCAAGGCGCTTGGCAAAATCAAGTCCAAATACGACGGCATCGTGGTCGGCCACACCCAAGCGCCACTGGTAAATCGCGGCGATGCCATTTCCCATATTGCACGCATCATGGCCGAGCCGCCAAGGCCCGGCTGGGGTGTGCCTGGTGCCGTTGATCCCGAAGATCGATAACTTCAGCCAGGTGGTGTCCTGGCCTTTCGCCACGAGGTTGCGGGTAGATCAAGGCGCCGACGTAACGAAGGTCGAACCGCTCTACGGTCCCGCGATATCACCCGGCTACTCGCCGATGCCAAACAACTCGCCGGGACCCAGACCAGCGCAACTCAGCCCAGCGCAATAACGCGATGCCTGCAAGCCGAATTAGCGGCGCTAGCTCGACGGACTCACGGTCGCACGACCGGCAGACAACATGTCCAACATCTCGGACGCGGCCATAGGGCGCGCAATGAGGTAGCCCTGACACATCTGTACGCCGCGGGCGAACAGCGTGGCCAACTGCTCCATGGTCTCGATCCCCTCGGCCACGATCGTCAAACCATGCTCATCGCAGATTCGGATCAGACCATCAAGCACAACTGGGTCGTTGATCCAGCGCCGGTCCAACTTCGCTATATCGATCGAACCGCTGAGCAGACGGTCAAAGTTCGAACGTTTCAGGCCAAGGTCATCGACCG
>Ga0307985_10000788_pt1 | contig 18213 bp, 7 predicted proteins | sample EllFjometageno80_FD_203155 | JGI IMG/M metagenome (GOLD analysis project Ga0307985, IMG submission 203155) | Marine microbial communities from Ellis Fjord, Antarctic Ocean - #80 | ecosystem: Environmental > Aquatic > Marine > Unclassified | place: Southern Ocean | collected 2014-10-09 | reverse complement strand
TCCAGTTTTGCTGATTCACTAAGGAAATCAGCAGCATATAATTCGCGATGCAATTGATTGACAAAATCAGTTCCTGCCAGGCCATATTTGTCAAGTAATTCTTTCAGTCTTCTTCTTGCAGCATGGAAACCATCATCCTTGCATGCCATCAAATATTGGTGCAAAGCTTCTGGAGGTGCTGTTGCCGAGGTTTCATAGATTAATTCCCTCGTAATATTGTGGTCCAGTGCGGCAGCAACTTGAAGCGCAGTAATCGCTTTTCTAAGATCGCCTTGGCTGATTCTTGTCAACGCCTCTGCTGCATCATCGGTCAGATTTACCTTCTCTTCTTTTGCAACATGTATGACTTGATTTTTTACAGCTGAATCCGATAGTGGTCGGAATCTAAAAACTGCACATCTAGACTGTATTGGTTCAATTATTTTTGAAGAGTAATTGCAAGATAAAATAAATCTGCAAGTTTGAGCATATTGCTCCATAATTCTGCGCAGGGCGCCTTGGGCATCATTGGTCAAAGCATCTGCTTCATCAAGGAAAATAATCTTGAATTTAGCACTGCCATAGGGGGCAGTTCTTGCGAATTGCTTTACTTTGGTCCTTATGCTTTCCAATTTTCTTTCATCGGAAGCATTCATTTCCAGTAAGTTCTGGCGATAATCGGCGCCAAATACATCTTTTGTCAAAGCCATGGCTGCTGTTGTCTTCCCAGTTCCTGGAGGGCCTGCGAATAGCAAATGTGGGAACTCCTTATTCTCGGAATAGATTGTTAATCGTTGCACTACGGGCAATTGTCCGCGAATATCTTGAACTGATTGCGGGCGGTGTTTTTCAACCCATAAGTCGCTCATAGATGTGACCTTTACGGCGAACCTCCTTCAACATTTGCTTGATTTTCGATTGGGATTAAATCTAATTCAAGGTAAAAAAGCGGTAAATAATTAATTTTTTACCAATACTCTCCCGTAGGGAGAAGAATCTGTTTTGAAACACAATTTCATGCTGATTGAGGGAAAAGACAGTATAACGGGGACGAGGTGTGAGGGATGAGTCCCATGCTACGCGAGAACAAAAAACCTCAAACTTCGGTAGCAGTATTGTTAATCGTTCTATTTTTATTCGCAGATTTAGCACTCCCAAGTGCAATACCGGAATGGAAAGAACTGGAAGACCCACCTGCTGTTAACAGAGTTATTTCTAGCGTATCTCCTTCTGAGGATACTTACATAGATTCTTCTTATCCATCTGACAATTTTGAACAGGCACCAAATGGCACACTTAATGGAGGAGCCACAACACCCGCTCGTTTACTTTTCAGTTTCAATCTGAGTTTCGGTTCTACAGATACAATCCATTCAGCAATACTGAGCTTGACTTGTACCTCCGATTCGACGTCTTCAACCGATATCGCAATTTATCCAGCGGCATTAAGCGCATCATGGAATGTAACACAAGTTACTTGGGTTAATTCTGCAACGAGCATCACGTGGAATTCACCAGGTGCTGATGGTTCGTCAGAACGTGGTGCTTGGGAACCGCCACACCGTGCTATAACCAATGGAACAATGCAGGTCAATGTAACCGCTCTTGCACAGCAAGCAGCATCTAATAACCAAAACACATTGGAACTTATAGTAGCATCAGAAGGAGCAGAATATAGTTGCGCTCTAAGTGAGTCTGCAGTAGTATCTCAAAGACCTTCTCTAACCTTGGACACCTCCTCTTCAGCAGCTGGTAATGGTGGAAGTGTCATAGCAAATTTCGTTGATGAAGGTGCATCACTGATGACTGGAGATTTTATTTTAATGGCAGAAAAGAATCCTACGTTATCCTATAACTCGTTAGTTGGGAGTGGTGTGGAATTCCAACTTTCTTTAGATTCTAATTTCAAATCAAATGAAGACCTTACATGGCATTATAGCACAATGTCGAATGTATTCGCTACAACCAGTGGCTCAGGTAGTTTTGATGTACCAAGCGGCAGTGAAGTCTCCAATGGTTCAGTGATTTACTACCGTGTTCGCTCTATGGACTCCACTGATACTCTCAGCGATTGGACTGACAGTTATTTCTTGTTACCTGCCCTTTCTGTTACCGATAACGGCGATGGAACAGCAACGATTGAAATTGATGCAGACGACTTGGGGCTGAGTGATGGTTTCATCGAAGATGCACAAGTCGATGAACGTTCAGTGAATCTGAAATTCGGATCTAATGATAAAATGGAAGTAATGATGTCAACTAGCAAAGAGTCATTAATCCATCTGAGATTAAACTTAGATCAACTTGGCATGCATGACAATGCCACGATTCAAAACGCGGAACTGAGTTTGACTAGATTCTCAACTTCAGGCTCACCCGAGATATCCATTCACGAAGTAACTTCTGAAGGTCTTTGGGTTGAAGATGATATTACATGGAAGCGTTCAGATTCATCTAACTTATGGGATGATGGTGGAAGAGATATTCTTTCAATCGCAAGCGACACTATGGTCGGTACTACTTCAGCGTCCTCCTTTGAAATTACTGATGCACTACAGGGTTGGGTTCGCGATGGGGCCGCTGGTTCCAAAGATTTCATGCTAATCGGGCGTAGCGATACTGGGGCTTATGCTTCCAGTGGGCTTCAAGGAATTAATTTCTATTCATCAGATAATAGTGACAATACTAAGAAACCTAATTTCGAATTAACATATAGTTGGAGTTCAAACGCGACGATTAGTAATCCAACAATACTTGGACCAGAACAAGGAAAAGCAGTATGGGATCAGGTTGGGCACAATCTTTCAGGAAATACTACTCCTTCACTCACATGGGCGGGTACATCTTCAACTTCCTACAATATGATTTACCAACTAGCAACCGACCAATATTTCCGCGATATAGTGAACCTTGTGGATACAAGAACTGATTCCAATTTCACTTCTGGTCAAGGGATATTCAACTTAACAGGTGTCGATGAACTAAATACGGGTAACATGTATTTTTGGAGAGTTTCGCACATAGATAATGATGGGCTACGAGGCGGATGGGAATATTCCAATTTCCTCGTCAGTGGGTTGACGAGTACTTGGCTGGGTAATGACAGATACGAGTTTAGATTAAGTGATGGTAATGGTACCACAGATGGCCTATATCCTGAATGTGATGACACATATATTGACAGTGGTTCTTCCACTACTAATTACGATGACGAGACTGAAATGCAAATTTCATTCAATACTTGGCCTAGTGAAACAAGTGTATTATTCAATTGTAATCTTGTTGCTAATTTACTGCCGAGCGGATATGCAGTTGAATCTGCACATCTAACCGTTAAGTTGGCAGATTATCCTAGCGGTTCCCCAAATGTTGCTGTTTGGGAGAGCAGGCAACACAACTGGACTGCTGGAGAAGCAACTTGGGCTACATCTGATGGAGTCAACAATTGGGCATCAGCCGGAGCAAAAGGCTGGGAAAGAGGTTCTCTCATCGATTCAGTAACAGTTGGAACTTCTTATTCAGCAGGTGATACAATTGAATGGAATGTGACATTAGGTGTTCAAAATGCCATGCGCCAAGATAGGGCTGCTGACTTTATCATCGGCGTAACAGGTGCAGGTTCTGGTATTTCTCGGGACATTCTAATCTATCCCGGATCCGATGCAACCGCGAGTAATAGGCCACAACTTTCCTTTGTCTATGTTCCTGGTTCTGATGCAGTTCCGAATGACGCAGTTCCAGTATTACCACTGAACGGGTCATGGTCTGTAACCCCTGGAATTGAGACAGCGCCAGAACACCGTCCAGAATTAGGTTGGTCCTTCAGTGGCAGCATGAGCATAGGTGGCTGGGCTGTGCAAATGGACAAATCGACCTCATTCAGTACTCCTGATTTAATCATGACAACATCATGGTTAGATTCTGGTTTTGATACAACAAATCTAACCTATACGCCAGCAAGTAATTTGGATAACGGTTCTACATGGTTCTGGAGGGTAAGAGCAATATCGACTACAAACCAACTCGGAAATTGGTCGCAAACATTTAATTTCCTTCTACCAGACATTACCACATGGTCTATTGATTCAGAGAGTGCAGCAGTTGAATTACATCACAGAAAAGCTATGCCTTCTCTCAACATTCCCGATTTCACAGATACATATGTGATAGAAGGAGGAACTGGTTCAAGTTCTACATATGACTCATCTGGATATATCTATGTGGGTGAGATGACAACAGGATACCAATCAGCGGGATTGATTAAGATCCCACTAAATCAATTACCAAATCCAAGCAATGCAAGAATCACAAATGCAGATTTAAACCTATACTCAATATTTGGTTCATCCATAAACGAGCCATTGGCGATTAGGCCGGTATTGCAAAATTGGAATGCTGATGCAAACGACACAACCTATGATGGAATTAACAATTGGTCGGCTCTCGGTGGAAGAAATATCGGAACAGATATTGGTACTTATGTAGATATTCAAGACAGTGTATCTGCGGATTGGATGACATGGGATGTGACCGAGGCAATACAAGCCGCCCAAGCTGCAGGTTCTAGTGAATTGTCATTGATGATTTACGCATCTGGCACGGTAACTCAAGATTATGTCCGATTTATTTCAACTGATAGTTCCTCATCCGACAAACCTTGGTTAAATTTAACTTGGTCTAATGGTAGTGCTTCAATACCGACCATTGCAGGAAATAATGCAGGTCCTAACAACAATGGGATCGCTTGGAATACTACTTCGCATGCAGTAATTCCAGAATACAAACCCACTATGTCTTGGACTCATTCCAATTCAGCAAATATTGATGATTGGAGAGTGTTCATTATGGCTGATGCAAATGAGGAAATGGAAGGATTAACCACTTATGACTCTAGATCCCAACCACAATTATTCGATTTAACAAATTTAACTTTTACACCTGGAACTGACATTACTCACACCCGTGAAGTAAGATGGATGGTACAACCTGTTATCGATGAGATGTTAGGTCCGCGTAGTACATCTACAGTATTCCACATACCAGAGGAGATGAGTGCTGAAATAGATTCAGCAACTGCTTGGGTATCAATCCAAGAAGGCGCCTATGTTGAAAAACTAAATTATCCGGCTCTAACGGAAGATGTTTATCTCGATAGCGGTGATAGATTTGCCAACTTTGGAAATACTACAACGTTGAATGTAGGAACAAGTCCTTTGTCAAGTAGCCATTATGCTAACTCACTGATAGCATTTGATCTAGGTGTTCTTCCACTTCCTAGTATCTATGAAATTCAAAATGCTACTTTGGAACTTTCAGTTGCATCCGGTTCAGGTTCAGTATATACTTCAGTATCGGTAATGAATACAAATTGGAGTGAAAGCTCTAATTGGGCAAATGCATCATCATCAACTAATTGGAATGTACAAGGTGCGCATCAAAGTACTGATAGCGACCTGCCATTTACTCAAGGGCAATGGATTAATTCTTCTGCTGATACAATTGTATGGAATTTAACTAGCGCAATTCAAGAAGCAATTCATAATGGTCAGAGTACAATCTCTCTAATAATTCAGGGTGAGGAATACGGAACAACTACAATGGGCACATATGTATTGCATAGTAGTGAAGCAACAAGTGTTGTCAATCGGCCAAGAATTAATTTTACTTACATGGAACAGGCACCATGGGTTCCTGCAGTATCAACTGGATTATCACCAGTGGATGGAACTACTCTCTGGGATACTAGCACACCTAGACCTTCCGGATTAAGCGAAATCGATTTGAATTGGACAGAGCATCAAAGCAATGAAACCCGTTGGTTTGGTTGCAGTTCAGACTCTCCACGTATGACATTTGCCGACTGTAATGATACAAATGATTTATCTGGAACTAATTTTTCATTCAATTCCAACACCAATACGGTGACAATCTCCAATAATTCATATGATGATGGCTGGACATATTGGCGTATTAGAGCGGATCAAAACGACCGTATCGGTCAATGGTCAACTGTTAACAGTTATAGAACTCCAGATTCGATTGGATCTGATGATGGTAGTGGTAATCATACAGTAATATTATCACGGGGTTCAATTTTCTCAGAGAGCGGAACTTTACCGCTAATACCGGATGTGGAACTAGAATCAACTGTATCCACCAATCAGGGTTCGAGCACCACTATTGATTTGGGTTCAACATCATCTGGAACTGGTGAGAGTCAAATCCTCCTTGAATTCTACTTAGGAGATATCCCATGGCCTGCGGCGATGACACCTACCTCAATGGTTCTCAAACTTTGGAGAGAGCAAGTAATTGGAACAACCTCAACAACTGTTTCTGCACATGCTTGCCCTTCATTCAACGAATTAAATGCGGTTTGGAGTAATGCCCCATCTTGTTCAACATCAGAACTAACTAGAACAACTCTAACCCTAATGCCACCTAGTGGGTGGCATGAATTTGATTTGACAAGTCTAGCGCAATCTAATATCGCTAATGGCAATACTACAATGTCAATATTGCTGAAGGTTGTAGGAACGCCGGGAACAACTCACCGTTTCTTCTCAAGTGATTATAACGCTAATGAATCACGTCGCCCGCAGTTAACCTTGGATTATGTTGACAACACTGCAGGAATTGTACCTCCTAGCCAACCGTCATTGTTATTCCCATTAGATGGAAGCGTTCTATACGATACCAATGAAGTGGTTCTTCAGAGCCAGTCAAATCCAGCATTATCTTGGAATTCAGTAAATGGTGCGAGTGGATATATTGTCACTATTGCTAATTCAACTGGTGTCTATAAATTCAAATCTTGGGAAAGCGTCTACATTAACGGTACAACATTCCGTTTCAGTGAACTGCTCGATGCAGGAGATGTCTTTTCATGGTGGGTTCAAGGAGTTAACCAAACAATTCCGGGGCCTTCTTCAGCACGTTGGTCGTTCGCAGTTGGTGACCCATCACATACTGACAATCAAGATATGACTTTCACCTACGATTTCCAAACAGGAAATGAAGTAATGCAATTCGGTCATACAAATATTAGAGATAGTACTCTGAGTGAAGCAAATCCAAGTGAAAACATGGGAGACCAAGAATATCTCAGTATCGGTACTGGATGTGATTCTGTTGCTAATACCCAATGTAAGGCTGTAATTGGGCTGGATAATTCACAGATACCATTTGCGCCATTCCAGAAGATTCATTCTGCTAGTCTTGGATTGTATATCTCATCAATGAGCGCATCTGGTGGAGCATCTTCTTTGGATATTTCAGTACACAAAATGCTTTCATCATCTTGGAGCCAATCTGCTTCCTCATGGAATCAATCAACGACGGGGGTTAATTGGAGTGCACCAGGCCTTCAGGCAGGTGTCGAGTATGATGCTACAGCAATTACTACAATTACACTTCCATCCACTGCCACAGGATGGTTTTGGTTGGATATAGGTGTAGATGGAATGCTTATTGACAATGATAACCAATGGGTAATTATTGCAACTCCTAATGCAGGTTCCTTTGCAATGGAGGTCTATTCCAGCGAATATGCTTCCTCTTCTCAGAGGCCAAAGATACAGTTGAATACAACAAATGTTAGCAGTATTACGGTTTCACCAACCTTGCCAACTACTGATGCAGATTCCACATTTAGTTTCTCACATCAAGCATATAATCACCAAGTATTGCAAATCAGTGCACCAGCAACGTGGAGTTCTAGTGACGGAAGTATTGATTCATTCGGATTATTCACTCCTCAAAACGTTGGTACACACACAATAACTGCTTGCTTTGGCTTAATTTGTTCTAGCACATCAATAACCGTAACTCCAGGAGTTCCAACGAATCTCGATGTAACGCCTTTAACCGGCCAAATCACATCGGATGAATCCTTGGAGATTACAGCAACAGTTGTTGACCAATTCGGTAATATTGTTTCAGGTGAATTGATCACATATTCTGCTTCGAATGGTTCGATGGCAGGTGCTAATGGCAATATCTTCTACCCACACGAATCAGGAACTCAAACAGTTACTGTGACATGGGGAGCACAATCGGTTGATGTAGTGATTTCAGTAGGCACAGGTACACCTGCATATTTTGAATTGACAGGTTGTGAAGGAACTGTTCCAGCAGGTGAATGGTGTGACATAACTCATCTTCTTTACGACCAGTATGGTAATTTACTAAATATTTCTGAAGCAGGGTTGCTAACTTGGAGTACAACTAATGGTAATTACAGTGAATTGAATGGGCAATACTTCCCAGATCACTTCGGTACATGGAATCTTTCTCTAACATCGATTTCAGGCGCATTCGCCCAGATAGAAATTACAGTAGGACATGGTGAGATGCAGAGTCTTGAACTCGCAGTATCCTCAACATCAATTACTGCAGATGAAATCGTATACATTAACACAACGAGAATAGATGTGCGAGGAAATCGGCTGACAGTAACATTGCCAATAGAAAATTGGACAAAGATGGCTGATGGTAACTTAAGTATAGGTCAAACTGCAACTTGGAGCCCAGTGTCAAGAGGTTCTAAGTTGTTACAAGCGAAGTATGAATCTATTACTGCCGAAGTAACGATTACTGTTGCTGAAGGTGCGATTACTAGTTTGGTATTGATTGTTGATTCTGAAGATTCTAGTTGGCAAAATATGTTACTAACTGCGGATGACACATTATCTGTTAAGGTTAAGGCAATTGATATGAAGGATAACCGATGGACTATTACCGCTAATTGGTCAATTTCTCATCAACTTTGGAATGAGCAAAGTACTTTGGAGCAATTGACGAGTGATCAAACTACTTTCATTCCATATCATGCATCAGCATCCCAATATACCATCACTGCAACATATGATGATGGCAATATGATTCATACAATTTCAATATTCGCGACAGTATCACATGGTATTCTAACCAATATTGATTTGAGTTCAATAAGCAGTGAAGACGATATATCGAGTAATTATGACATAACTTCAGATGATTGGATTGAGTTGTCTACGGAACTTTCTGATTTGGACCAAAACACGATTGATTCGACCATTTTGAGATGGTTAATAATCGAAGAATCTAGCGGTGAAGTGACAGATATTACCGATATATTAGTTGCAAACGGGATGAGATGGCAAGCCAGCATTACTGGGAACTTTACAATAAAGGCATTCAATATTAGCCAATCTGGATATGAAATTAGTGATTCAGTAGATGTTGTAGTTCATCATGGACGCGCCGTAATTCTTTCTGCTAATGAAGATGCAAATACTGCGACAGCAGGATATGTAATCACAATCGAAATTACTGGAGAAGATAGCGATGGAAACACATTCCCTCAAAATGTTGAGTGGCAAGAAAATAATGAGGTCGCCCATGATATTAATTCTACAAGTGAAGAAGGAATCTATACCTATCAAGCAAGAATAGAAGGGCCTCATATCCTAACATACAGCAGCTCTTCAACAGTTAACAACGAAATACAGTTAGCGGTTAGTGCTAAAAGGATCGTGGCGCATCTAAAGGTTGAACTTTCAAGCGATTCAGTTGATCAACTTGGAGAGTTCACAGTTAATGTAACTGCATTTGATGAGTTTTGGAATAAAATACCTGTACCGCCGAGTACACTTGTAGATTCAACTGGAAGAGCTGAGATACTCAACCAAGGAGATGGTGTTTGGAGAGTTATCACTCTAGATGAAGGTAGTCAAACAATCACTGTGAAGTCTGGACAGGTAAGCGAAGAACAAACCTTTACTGTGACAGGAACTCTTGAAGGATTCTTTGAAGCAGGTGGTGTTTTGTATTACTTCGGAGCATTTTTGGTAGCAGCAATTGGTATTGTTCTATTGATAGTATTGAGAATTGTCTTATCTGGAAATGATGATGACTGGGACGAGGACGAAGATGAAGAAGAGGATGCTGATGAACCAACTGCAGAGAGAAGAAAACCAACTCGTGGTGGTGCAGCCGGTCCTTCTGGACCAGCACCCGCAACCGGTCCCTCTGGACCAGCACCCGCAGCCGGCCCTTCTGGACCGGCACCAGAACCGGAACCGGAAGCAGAAGAAACTGATTACAGCCAAGATGAAAGTTACCGCATCGATGATGAGGGGACTGAATGGTGGGAAGATGATGCTGGAACTTGGTGGTACCGCCAACAAGGTGAAGCAGATTGGGCCCAATGGGAAGACTGAACATCAAATTACTTAGTCAACAGGTGATTCTATGATAGGCGATACAAATAGTAAAAAATATCTATTTGCCTTGATTCTAACCATCCTGTTAACCCAAGCATTTCAGCCGATGACAGTTGAATCATTAGATGATGATGTTACAATGTTAGCGGGACCTCCTGCTAGAATTGAAGTGACGTCACCACAATATTCTATGACCGCTGATGAAGTTATTGTTTTTGAAGCAGTATTGTATGATTCTGTAAATAATATTGCACAAGGAGAAATTACTTGGAGTTGTAGCAATGGAACTATTGATAGTAATGGTTTATTTTTCCCCTGGACTGCAGGATTGATTGAAATCCGCGCTGATCACATTTTACTGAATTCAACATATAACATCACAGTTACATCTGGTCAAGCAAATACATTACGGATTACGACACTTTCGCCTCAGGTTTTACAACCTTATACATTAAGTGCTAACGAAGTAGATTCAAGAGGTAATGAAAAAGTTAGTACTGATGTAGTTTGGACCGTTGATGGAGATTATATTGGACAGGGGAATCCTCAATGGATTGCTGAAAACCTCGGAGATGCGAATCTGAGAGTGCGACTTAATCAAATGGAAACTAATGTTATTGTCGAAGTACTTCCGGGAAATCCATTTGAATTTATATTCCCTGAAGGGGTTCAGATTCGCTCTGGTCAATCTGTTTTACTAGAGCCAAAGTTAGTTGACGCTAATGGTTTTACAATGAATCTTTCAAACGCTGGTTCAGTTTCGTGGTATGCAGAAAATGGTTCGATAAATAGTCAAGGATATTATCAAGCATCAACGCCAGGACTTTGGAATATTTCAATTTCAGCAGGCGCTATATTTGGTAATGGTAGCATATATGTTGTACCAGCAAATGCCATGATTTCACAATTGGTTCTTATGGAAGAGTTGGACTCGTATGCTGCCGGTACTGCATACGAAGTTGCAACGATTAGAACTGACAATAATGGATATTCTGGCTATGTAGTTCCTCCTTTATCCAATTGGTCGATTTCAAGTGGAGGACTCCATTATGAGGATGAAAAGGTTTGGTGGACTCCCAGTTCAACAGGGCAAGTAACCCTGCAAGTTATCGATGAAGATGTTCTTTCTAGTCTAGAGGTCAATGTAGTACATGGCAATGCAATAGACGCTACATTATCCTTTAGTAAAACTCATTTGACAGCAGGAGACCAATGTGTTGTATTGTTTGAAGCATTTGACCGCTCTGGAAACCATTGGCCTGTAGATGGGGATATTTCTCTGTCCACGGGTAATGCTTCTTTGACTCAGATTGAGTCGGACCATGCAGTATTCAATCCACAAAAAGTTTCAACGTGGAGGTTTGAAGGTACTTGGTTTGACAATTCTACAGATTCAAGATATAATGTGGCCAATCAAATCGAAGTAACTCATGGCCGTCTTTCCTTTATTTACCTAAATGGAAACTCAATGATATTACCTGCAGATACTCCCCTATTGCTAGAGCCACAATTTGCTGATGCTTATGGAAATGAAATCATTGGAGTAAATGTGAATTGGACTATCGATGATATAGATTCAACATTGAATCTTATTTTGTCGCAAGGATATTTTTCTTCTTCAACAGTCGGTGGTCATGAAATAAGAGCTAATGCAGATGGTATTTTTGCAACGATAAGATTGACGGTTGTTGCAGGTTCAGCACAGCATTTGATTACTGATAAGGACAGTGGTTTTACAGCCATTGCAGGTGAGGAAACGGACATATTCGTTGAGGTGGTTGATATTCACGGCAATACAGCGCCGAGCGATGTATTAACCAACGACTTACCGATTTCAATCGGGGTTTTGGAGGCTTCATCAGCAGGAATCGGTTATTGGACATTTACTGGGAAAACTGCAGGAATATACACATTAACAATTGAAGAAGGAGATGCCAGCCGAGAGATTTCATTGACAGTATTACCCGGTAAAGCAGTTCGTATCGTGGCAGAACTTGATAGTGAGGCATTATCTCAAGGCGATGTATTTCTTCTAAGAGCAAATGGTATTGATTCATATGGAAATGTAGTCGAAATCAATGCAGAAAATACGACTATCACTTGTACAGCAGGACCAACATCACATGTGACAACGGATACATGGGAAGTGGAGATAACTTCTGCTGGAAACGACCGTTCCTGTACAATTTTGTGGGATGGAATAATTGCTCAAAGTTTCTTTGATGTTGAATCGGTACTACTTGGTGGAGCAGTTGGTTCCACCAATACAGCAATGGGATTGGGTGCATTCCTTCTTTCTCTTGTTTTGATTACACTTGTCGTTCTAATTCGCAAAGCCAATCAAGCCCCTGAAGATGAATGGGTCGAAGACGCATTTGATTATGAAGAAGACGAAGACGAATCTGAAAGTTCATCATCGCAGGAAATCGAAGAAAAAGAATTACCAGAAGTGAACGGGGCAGAGGAATATGAATCTACAAGTGATCAACAAACTAATGGTGACTGGATTGACAAAGCCATGAGAACTGAACTAGCAGCAGCGGCTACAGAGCACGGAGTAATGCAAGCAGCACCAGGTACTGAACAAGGTTCAACTGGTTGGTATGTAGATGTCAGCGAAGAAGTACAGTACTGGGATGTTGCTGATGATGGTACTTGGAATAGAGTCTCGTGAGCATTACGCTCTCAGTCTAAAAATTGTGCGATAACTTTCATTTCAACAGCAATAGGGGTAGGTAATGCTCTAATTGCTAATGTCGTTCTAGTAGGTCCTATTTTTCCTAGTGTTTCTGCCCACACTTCATTGTAGCCTTGGAAATCTCTTTTCATATCGACTAAGAATGTTGTAACATCAATAACTTGGTCTAGGGATGAGCCCGCTTCTTCTAAAATCAATGCGATATTATCTATTACAGCTTGAGTTTGGGCTTTGATATCATAGTCAAGAGGTTCTCCATTTTGGTCATGTATTGGACCACCCGGGATTGAGTTTGTCAGCGCTTGGCGTGGACCGACTCCAGAAAGGTATAGCAAATCCCCAACGCGTCGAGCATGCGGATATGCACCTACTGGCTTTGGAGCAGAATCTGTATTGACTGAACCATCTGCTGTTGTTGGCTCCCATAAAGCAGGACCATTTTCTTCAGCAGTTGTGGTTGTGGTTGAGGTTTGTTGAATTGTTTCAACTTCCTCGTCGATAGTTATGGCCTCCGAATCGTTAGAATCAAGCACACTGCGGTCGCCATAGAAATATTCTACATCGTCTTCGTCATATTCCTTATCTCCCGTTCCACATGAAGCAGGGTCTAGGTGTATTACCGCTGCACCAGCGCCATGAATCGCTTCATAGGCTAGTACTTCTCCAGTCAAATCATTTCTATTGTCGTTGATAGCCGAAAGCCACCACATTGGCTTGAATGCTACGACTTTTCGGACGCGAATTTGCTTTTGAATGGTGCGTGATAATTGGCCTACATCTTCAAGCCGTCCCTTTTCCATTAATTCAAGAATCTTACAATTCCACTCATCATCTTTCAAAGAATGAATTTTATCATCAGCGGGGTCTATCTGTTCGGTAAACATTCTATTAGAAAGTGACATTGCAGTAATTGCTATTGCTTTTCGCCCAGTACTACGGACAACATCTAAGCATGCCTTTGCCATTACCGAAGTTTCAGAACGATTGGCATAAACGTTAGAGGAAACTATTACGGCAGGAATTGCATTATCGGGATTTAAAAGTTTTAGAGCAACAACTGAGCCAACATCTATTGGAAATCCATAGTAGTTTATTGTACGACTTTTTAGGCCACGCTTATGATTTGCTTCGTTCCAAGCATTAGCAAATTCGGAATCTATATTGAATGAATAAGGTATTGAGCCAAGGTCATGGAAATCATTGTCAACCATAACCCATTCCGGATTAGGATCTGCTTGGATTTGGTGACCGATAATACTAGGCCAAGTTGTTGAGTAAATAATTAGCAAGTCAGCCTCACTATTTTTGATGCGAAGGGCTGCTTCATCAAATGCTTCTCTAAGTTTTGTCCAACCAGGGTTTTGTTCGGGAACTAAATATGTGTGCGGGTGGACTGGAACAATGTATGAACCTATGATTTCACCGTCACTCATTGCGATTCCTCCTCGTGCTTGTAACAAGGCCACTCCACTACCGCATTACCAGTTCCAATAATAGTTCCATATCCATGTAGTATTGCAGGGTAATCTGGTGTGTCTAGGGCAGAAATAAGCCATGATAATCCTCCGCCATCACTTTCTGCAATCGCTTGTTCAATAAATTCGGGCATCTCATCGAGGATTCTCTGAGTTTGCCCTGAACGAATATAATCGATAATTCTCATGTCCCAAAGATGCATTGCATGGCTTGCAATATGCTCTTTACTCATGTCTTCTGGAATCTCTGATTCGGTGGTAAAGTGACGATGTGATAGAGAATTGCTTGCCAATATGACCGCCTTCTTACCACTTTCTTCGATAGTTTCTCTAGTAATTCTTCCTAGTTCGATCATCATCTCCTGCATTACTTCAGCAGAATAATAATCAGTAGAACGGTTTGATGAAATAACCACCAAGGGTTTATCCCATTTTGGATTGAATAAATGGCCAGTAGTAATAGTTCCATAATCGACTCTAAAATCTGGGTTTTCCATCATTTTTACTGCTAATCCTGCCTTTTCAGCATTGTCATGGATTTGCTTTGCTAATTCAACATCAATATTTAGGTCGTAATGATATCTAAATAAGTTTGGAAAAACGGGGTCAACACTCAAACTTTGAAAGTTTTCCAATCCTAAAAAATGAGTTCCGACATATGTCTGCCAATGTGGTGAAAGAATTACTATTACATCATGTTCGATTTCTGAAAGAGAGTCACGTAGTCGCTCATATCCCCAACGCAATTGTTCCCAACCTCCTTCGGAAGTCGGTTCATTTTGGTCTGGATTCTCAGCATAAACCAGATGAGGGGGGTGAGGTGCTATGCATCCTGCGACAATTTTCCCCTTCGCCATATCATGACGCAAAGGGTTAGGGTCTTTATCGGATTCGGCCAATGCTGTTATTTTCAAATTGAAAACCCCAAGACTCAAGGATAAATCGCTTCTCGCCAACAATATGGCTGAAGTTGATGTGCAACCGATTTCAACCGGTGCTGAGGATGAGTGGAACTCCGTTGCTGGATGGCTACCCGAATCGTTTCGACATGCTATCTCTCCAATGCTGATAGGTGCGTTATTTGGAGCATTTTGGCAAACAATTGTACTTCCCTATATGGCCTATGGTTATCCTTCACCAGTTCAGGGTGCATTCATTTTAGCGCTATTATTTTCACCTTTAATGTACAAATATTTACTACCTGATAACGATGGTGACTTGAAAGAATATGCCTTGGGTCTGGGTATTCTTGGGCTTGCTTATTCAATAATTTGGGTTTCAGGATGGGGTGCAATGTTTTGCGGAGGATATCTTTCAGTATTGATTTGGGTATGGATCAATACTACCTGGTGGCAATATGAGTTGCCCTCATTCCGTTATGGGCTTTGGCATGCGATTGGAATCGACATCGGAGCATTTGGTGGAGCGATTCTGGCCTTCATCTATCTGTGACAATAAATCATTCAGAATATGATTCATCTTCGCTCGGGAAGTCCCCAGAACGAACATCATCACAATATTGTGTAATTGCATTGTTAATATCGGTTGATAGATTCAAATAACGACGTAAGAACCTAGGTGAGAAATCCATGGTTATTCCTAATAGGTCATGGAGGACAAGTACTTGGCCATCACAATCAGGTCCAGCGCCAATACCAATGGTTGGGATGGAAATAGATTCGCTGACTTTCTTGGCTAGTTCGCGTGGTATCTTTTCCAAGACAATAGCAAAGCACCCAGCATCTTCCAACAGTTTAGCATCCGAGATTAGTTTAGCAGCTTCTTCATCTTCCTTTGCTCTAACCGTATAGGTTCCAAATTTGTAAATAGACTGAGGCGTAAGTCCGAGGTGACCCATTACTGGGATTCCTGCGGTCAGAATTCTTTTTACTGATTCAACCACTTCAGAACCGCCTTCAAGTTTTACTGAATGTCCATTTGATTCTTTCATAATGCGCACTGCAGATTCTAGAGCGACTGTAGAATTACCTTGGTATGAACCAAATGGCATATCAACAACTATCAATGCTCTGTCAACTGCTCTTTCAACGCACTGAGCGTGGTAGATCATATGGTCCAATGTGATTGGTACAGTTGTTGCATGACCGGCCATGACATTAGATGCTGAATCTCCTACGAGAATAATATCAACTCCGGCTTTGTCAACCAGTTTAGCCAATGAGAAGTCATAGGCTGTCAGCATGGTGATTTTTTCACCCGCACTCTTCATTTCTTGCAAAGTGTTTGTAGTAACCTTCCTCGCTTGGCCATGAATGGACATAACACTGCCAAGCGCCAAGTAGTTTTCAATCAATCGCCGGTTATCATTTTCCAATTAGCGCTGCCACATTTGTTATGACCGGTCACTTATTGGCTATGTGTGGGACTGACCATGGAGCACGATATTTTCTTCTCAATCAGTCAAACTCCAAATGCTGAAGGATATGTTCCTAGCGAGCAAGAGATGTTCGCTAATTACTATCAGCAATTACAATGCGCAGATGATTTAGGCTTTGCAGTCGGCTGGTTAGCCCAAGCACACCTCTCTACTGAAACACAAAAGAGTAACTCGCGACCAGTTGTTCCACATTGGATTGGAGAGGTTGGATTGTGCACCGATTTCCCGCAGTTGGCTATGGATTCTTTTAGAAGAACTAAGAATATTGAAATCGGCAGTGCAGTTCTCTCAATACTTGCATCTGGAGGACCTATAGCGCAAGCAGAAAGAGTTGCTAACACTCTGAATCTACTCGGGATGGATGCCAATGAAAAGCGTAGATTACACGTAGGATTTGCAGCAGGACGCTTTGAGTTCATGGCAAGGCCCTACGGCATAGTTCCTCGCAATTCGGTAGAAGAGGCAGCATGGCCAGCATTGAGAGGACAAATATTCATGGAAGCAAGTGATATCTTCTTGAGGTTGTTAAGGGGCGATACAATCAATTCAACTCAGACTTACAAGACCATATTGAGCAGAGCCAATTTCCGTAGCGATGAGGATTGGCATGCTGTCCAAGAGGCAGCAGTTGAGTTTGAAGGACTTGACGCAGTTCCTGAACAGATTGAAATTCCTAAGCGTTATGTCTTTGAAGATTTGAAAATCATTCCACAAAACTTCCGCCGTGAATTATTGCAATTAGTTGCTGGAACACATGACCCCGTGGCACAACAATTCGTTAACACAATTCTTCCAGTTAAGGTCTTCAATCTGTCTATTACCAAGGATGAAATCATTGATGCTACTCACCAAAAGATGTCTAAATTATACCACCCTGATGGTGGCCAATGGAAGCGTAGTGATATGCCTAGAACTAGTTTCGTTTTTATTAATGCAGAGCAAGGACTTACGGCAGAACAACAGACAAAAGCAGCGCATCAAGAAGCAAACTCTGCACTAGGGGCGTATTGGAATGCCTTAGAAGGCACGATTGACCCTTCTAAAGTAGAAAATGCTTCAAATAACGCGCTTATTGGCAATCCTCAAGATATCGCAAAACAAATGGTAGAGCGTTTCCACCCACAAGATAGAGTCATGGCTTGGTTTGATTTCTTCAATCACGATAGTGATAGAGTCTGCCGCAATATGACAGCCTATATGGAGCAGGTTGTACCATTGGTCGAGAAATTGTTGGAGTGACGATTATGGAGATTCGTCATGATGATCACTCTGCGGTAAAACCCGGTAATCCTGGGTCCGCAATGTTTCCATCATCTCCCCTTGGAGAATCTATTGAGGGCATTCCAACCGGCCGAGAAGTTGCATGGGAACCACTTGTTGATTATCGCAGAAACGGTGTTTCTGAAACTACCATACACGGTGCGGTTGCATGGGCGCATGGCGATGAAGTCATCCATT
>Ga0307985_10000784_pt1 | contig 18233 bp, 17 predicted proteins | sample EllFjometageno80_FD_203155 | JGI IMG/M metagenome (GOLD analysis project Ga0307985, IMG submission 203155) | Marine microbial communities from Ellis Fjord, Antarctic Ocean - #80 | ecosystem: Environmental > Aquatic > Marine > Unclassified | place: Southern Ocean | collected 2014-10-09 | reverse complement strand
AGCCTATGATTAAGGCCGCTATTTTCCCGCACCTGAGTCGAATATGCCAACTCTATGCTGCCCATAAGGCAAACTATTGAAGCTTGGCGCCTCGGGAGAAGCCCCAGCTCGAATTGAGCGTGCAATAGGCAAATATCAAAAGCCACCTATATCAAAATATTTTGATATAGAATTGAATTTGCCCTCTGATACTGTTAACTTAGCGCCTTTACGGAATAAGCTCCTCGGACCCTAGCATGGCCGCACCCGCACTAAAGACTACCGATAACTCAGACTCGCTGAGCCCGCTAGAGTCGCTCACAGCACTTCATAAGGCGCTAGCCGACCAGCTACGCCTGCAGACCCTGAGGCTACTCAAGAATGAGTCGTTTGGGGTATTGGAGCTATGCCGAATACTCGATATTCGCCAGTCCGCACTCAGTCATCACCTAAAGATACTCGCTACCAGCAACCTGGCGTCGACCCGTCGCGAGGGAAATTCGATCTTCTACAGGCGCGCGCTCCTGTCCGAAGATGATGTTCACGGCGATATGAAGAAGGCCGTTTTCGAGAATCTGGACTCTCTAGAGATTCCCAGCGCGCAACTTAGGAAGATCAAACAGATCCAGTTGGAGCGAGCACAGCTTTCCCTGAATTTTTTCAACAAGAACGCTAGTAAGTTTCGCGAGAAGCAGGGGCTAATCGTCGAGCATGCAGACTACGCGAACAGCCTACACGACCTGATCAATGGCCTCGCCTTGAGTGAAGCCTCGGCGGTAATGGAAGTGGGGCCTGGCGAGGGCCAACTACTTACCGAGCTTTCGCAGCGCTTCGAGAACCTAACGGCGCTAGACAATTCCAAAGACATGTTGGAGAAGTCGCGCTCGGCAATTGATGACAGCGGTCGCAGCGGTGTTGAATTTATTCTTGGCGATACCGCAGTGGCGAGAGCACAGAATGTTAGCAGTGACCTGATTATTTTTGACATGGTATTGCATCACATCTCTTCTCCCGCGAAGACATTTAAAGATAGCGCCGCCCTTCTTAACCCCGACGGCTATCTACTAATCGTAGAACTGTGTAGTCACGATCAGGACTGGGTTCGAGAATCTTGCGGCGATCTATGGCTTGGCTTCGAAGAGGTCGACTTGGATTATTGGGCCGAGAAGGCAGGTCTAGAGAAACAGCAGAGTTCTTATCTAGGACTACGTAACGGATTTCAGATTCAGATGCGAACATTTACAAATGTTGTATCTGGCGCTTAATTATTGGAACTAACTAATATTACTTACGGATTAAATTTTGACTATCTCAACTCTAACTATTACTACCTATTTTTGAGGAAATACTAATGGCAGAATCAACACTGTTTACGTCCGAGTCAGTATCTGAGGGTCACCCAGATAAGATGGCAGACCAAATCTCCGATGCAATCCTGGATGCTCTGCTAGAGCAAGACAAGGGCTCTCGTGTAGCCTGCGAGACCATGATCAAAACCGGCATGGTCATCGTCGCTGGCGAGATTACTACGGAAGCCTATGTGGATATCGAAGACATCGTGCGCGGTGTTGTGAATGATATCGGCTACAACAATTCGGAGAGTGGGTTCGACAGCAACACCTGCGCCGTACTCAACGGCATCGGCAAGCAGTCGCCCGATATCGCTATGGGTGTTGACGATACGGAGAACCACGAGCAAGGCGCTGGCGATCAGGGATTGATGTTTGGTTACGCAACGAATGAGACCGAGGTGTTAATGCCCGCACCAATTACTTATTCGCATCTACTTGTGAAGCGTCAATCTGAAGTACGTAAAGATGGCACCCTTCCCTGGTTACAGCCAGACGCGAAGAGCCAGATTACCTTCCGCTACGAAGATGGCAAGCCTGTTGCTATTGATGCCGTTGTGTTATCCACACAGCACAAGGAAGAGATCTCGCTGAAAGATTTACAAGAAGCAGTGATGGAAGAAATCATCAAGCCAGTACTTCCTGAGGCTTGGATTAACGCTGACACCAAGTATTTTATAAATCCAACCGGTCGCTTTGTCATTGGCGGTCCTCATGGTGACTGCGGACTAACAGGCAGAAAAATTATCGTCGATACCTACGGTGGCATGGCACGCCACGGCGGCGGCGCCTTCTCTGGTAAAGACCCATCGAAGGTTGACCGCTCTGCTGCCTATGCAGCGCGCTATGTTGCCAAGAACCTCGTTGCCGCAGGCATCGCCGAGCGCTGCGAGCTGCAACTCTCCTACGCGATCGGTGTAGCAGAGCCTACATCTATCAGTATCGAAACATTCGGCACGGGAAAGATAAGTAACGGAAAAATCGTTGAGCTTATTCGCGACAATTTTGAGCTACGCCCGAAAGGCCTGATTGAGATGTTGGATCTTATTAGGCCTATCTACAAGGCCACCGCCGCTTACGGTCACTTCGGTCGCGAAGACCTCGACCTGAGCTGGGAAAAAACTGACAAGGCCGATGCACTTAAAGCAGCAGCTGGTCTATAACACAACATCTACGGAGTTAGAAATGAACGATTCATCAGTACAAGATTATAAAGTAGCAGACATTAGCCTGGCCGATTTCGGTCGCCGCGAAGTCACATTGGCAGAGGCAGAGATGCCAGCACTAATGACTCTGCGCAACAAGTACTCTGGTCAGAAGCCGCTCGCCACAGCGAAGATTCTGGGCTGTATACACATGACTGTGCAGACGGCCGTGCTAATTGAAACACTTGTAGAGCTTGGTGCAGAAGTGCGCTGGTCATCTTGCAACATATTCTCTACTCAAGACCATGCCGCCGCTTGCATCGCTGCCGCTGGAATCGCCGTCTACGCCTGGAAGGGTCAGACTGAAGACGAAGGGGAGTGGTGCATAGAGCAGACTATCCTAAAAGATGGCGAGCCTTGGGATGTAAACATGATCCTAGATGACGGCGGAGACCTCACAGGGATGGTGCATGAGAAGTACCCTCAACTGTTAGAGAACATCCATGGTATTACCGAAGAGACAACGACTGGCGTGCATCGTCTTCTAGAAATGTTAGAAGAAGGCTCATTGAAAGTTCCTGCGATCAACGTAAACGACTCGGTAACTAAGTCGAAAAACGACAACAAATACGGCTGTCGTCATTCACTTAACGATGGCATCAAGCGTGGCACTGACATGTTACTTTCGGGCAAACAGGCAATCGTCGTTGGCTACGGTGATGTAGGCAAGGGTTCCGCCCAGAGTCTAAATCAGGAAGGCATGATCGTGAAGATCGCCGAAATAGACCCTATCTGTGCCATGCAGGCTTGCATGGACGGATTCGAAGTTGTGTCGCCTTATATCGGTGGTATCAACACGGGAACCAGTGAAGGCATAGATACCGCGCTGCTCGCGAAGATCGACCTGATCGTAACAACTACAGGCAATATCAATGTGTGCGACAAGCACATGCTGCAGGCAGTAAAGAAGGGCGCCGTGATCTGTAACATCGGTCACTTCGACAACGAGATCGACACAGCCTTTATGCGAGAAAACTGGGCCTGGGAAGAAGTTAAGCCACAGGTTCACAAGATCTATCGTGATGGCGTCGAGAACAAAGATAACTACTTGATCCTTCTTTCTGAAGGGCGCCTGATCAACCTAGGCAACGCTACCGGCCACCCATCACGCATCATGGATGGCTCATTCGCGAATCAAGTACTCGCGCAGATGTTCATGTATGAGAGAAAGTTCGCCGACCTGCCCGCTGGAGAAAAGAAAGATAATCTCTACGTTGAGGTTCTACCTAAGTATCTCGACGAAGAAGTTGCTGCCATGATGGTAGGTGGTTTCGGGGGAGTACTAACGAAGCTTACTGATGTTCAAGCCAAGTACATCAACGTAGATGTTAGCGGTCCTTATAAGACCGATAGCTACAAGTACTAATCAGTAACTAATAGTAAGTACTAAGGATAGCTAAATTATGGATTCATCTAATCCATCAAAGTACAGCATCGAATTCTTCCCACCTCGTACCGAGGTGGGAGAGTCGAAGCTGGATACTGTGCACGCAGAGCTAAGCAAGTTGAATCCCGATTTCTTCTCGGTAACCTATGGCGCTGGCGGCTCGACCAAGTCTGGAACACAGCAGGTTGTGTTGCGTTATCAGGCAGCCGGCTCGGTTTGTGCCCCGCATCTTTCTTTCGGCGGTTCGGATGAAGAGGAACTGTGTCAGCTCTTGCAGACCTATATCGATGCAGGCATCAAGCGCTTAGTCGCCCTGCGCGGCGACATGCCCTCTGGCGTAGGCGCGGCTGTGCAACATCGCTATGCGAATGAACTCGTCGAGTTTATTCGGGCCCAGACGGGCGATCACTTTCATATCGATGTCGCCTGCTATCCCGAGACGCATCCGGAATCAAAGAGCTATGCCTCCGATATAGACTTCTTCAAGGATAAAGTGGATGCCGGTGCGAATTCGGCGATCACTCAGTACTTCTATAATCCCGATGCCTATTTTCGCTTTGTCGACTATTGCAGGGCGGCAGGTATCGATATCCCCATTGTTCCTGGCATCATGCCCATTACCAACTATGCTAACCTCGCCCGCTTCAGTGCCAGCTGCGGCGCCGAGATTCCGCGTTGGTTAGACAAGAGGCTACTAGGTTTTGGTGACGACACCGAGAGCCTGCGCAGCTTCGGTATCGATGTAGTTACCGAATTGTGTGAGGACCTGTTGCAAGGTGGCGCTCCTGGACTACACTTCTATTCGATGAACCACAGTCAGGCCGTTACCCAGATTTGGACGAACCTAGACCTTGGCAATCGCCAGCAACGTGAACTGCTATAGGTATTACTAATGCGACTCTCGCGCGTTTATCTCGATAGTCCACTCGCACTGAATGCGCTTATCTCGCTTCCTAAGGAGATCGCACATTACCTTAGCAATGTCCTACGTCTGCGCGCCGACGACGAGCTTCTCGTTTTTAACTCGGAGCAAGGTGAGTTTCTCGCTAGAGTAAGCAGCGTCGCAAAGCGAGCAGTCGAAATAGAATTACTCAAGCAAAAGCGCGGCGTGAACGATTCTGCTAAGCAAGCCTCCCTCTGTATTCACTTAGTCCTTGGCCTTTCTCGTGGAGACAGGATGGACTTCGCCGTGCAGAAATCCACCGAGTTGGGCGTAACCGAGATTACGCCTATCTACACCGAATACGGTGAGGTAAGACTTAAACCAGAGCGAGTAGTGAAGAAACTTCAGCACTGGCAGAAGATAGCTATCAGCGCCTGTGAGCAGAGTGGAAGATTGGATGTTCCGGTGATACACAAGCCCATCTCTCTGACGGAATTGTCTTTAGGTGAAAGCGTGAACAAATGGATGTTGGAGCCCAGCGGTTCTGATGCACTTCCCCAATCTATTGCGGAAAACAGCAGTGTGTTATTGATAGGGCCGGAAGGCGGATTTTCGGCAAACGAGATCGACTGGGCGCAATGCAACGATTTTCAGATCGTTGCATTAGGCTCGAGAATATTACGTACTGAGACTGCACCGGTGGCCGCGCTCGCTATCTTGCAACATAAATATGGGGATATGTAGTTAGTCGACTAAGTTGCACAGGGATGAGCAACCATTGCTCGCTAAGAGCAATGCGAGTGCACTAGGCTAAGTAAAATGACACTTTCACGCTCGCTTTTGGCACACGACACACTGAAAAGTCATGGATGACTTTTCAGTCTAGAATAGTTAAGCGCTACTAGAATCGAACCGAGAACGATCCTATGCCGACGCGCTTCCCGAAGAAGCTGAGACTATAATTTCGCGGATCTAGGTCCTTGCCGTCGCCCAAACGCCTAGAGGAATTCTGCGATCTATAGCTAGACACAATAGATCGATCAATCTTCGACTTCCCCTGATTAGCCAAATCTACAACAACAGGACCTTTCAGCAAGCCTTTGTGTCTATCAGTGAGCACAGCAATTTTTGGCGACAACCTTTCCTGGAGATTCTGCTCCAGTACAAGCCCGACCTCCCCGCTAGATAATGTAATCAAAGACCCGATAGGATAGGTTCCCATCACGTGGATCAATTCAACGATCTGCTGCTCAGGAAATTTTAGAGCGCGCTGCTTGTAGAGCTTCGTGAGCGCCTTAGAGGGAGGAGTGGCTGACCCCTCGCCATTGCTGCCCAGCAGTCGCTCGAAACAATACGCAAGATTCGCAAACCGAGCCAGTAGCGGGATCTGTTTGCCGCGTAGCTTTGCCGGAAAACCTAGCCCATCTTGTCGTTCATGATGGCACTTGATGATCGCTGTCACTCGATCATCAAGATCGGGATAATGCGAAATCAGTTCCACACCGAATTCAACATGCTTGCGATAGGCAAGAAATTCTTTCTTCCTAAACGGGCCACGTTTGTTGACTAGCCTCTCGGGCAACAATTGCATACCAATATCGGCTAGTAGTGTTCCGACACAGAGAATTTTCATTTCGTGAGTGGGCAGCCCTACCTGCCGCGCTAGCACTACTGCCCAAATTGCCGCACGGGCACAGTAGTCTGTATCTGCTCTATCTGCCGGGTCTGTGTTCAACAACCAAATATGAGTCTGCGGATTAACGATAACCGATGCGATGATTCCATCCACCGACTTCTCAAGTAGAGGCAAGTCCATCTCGTCGCCTTTACGAACCGCAAGAGCCTGCTCTGCGAAATCTTTTTTGAGTGTGAGATGTAATCGATGGGCCTTATCTATTTGTTGTTTAATAGATCGAGTGACTGGGTAGGCGTCACGATCAATCTTAAACGTGCTCGACTCAGGTGCTGCTCGTCGAGCGCTGCTTAGAATCGTCAGCTTATCCTTTCGCGCTTTTCGCGGCTGTACTCCCTTGTTCGTGTCGATGACTACGTGCTTGCAATGCTTCGAGAGAATCTCAATATCTTCAACATTTTTAAGATGAAACCCACCCATAGCAAACGGCGTCTTCGACCATGCACAATCCAATTCGAAGACAAACATACCGAGCAATAGCTCAGCACAGCTTAGCCGCAAAAGATTGTCTGCTGCATAGCGTCCTGGATTACTGGAAAGTTTTGAGTCTTGCATAAGCCGAGCATACTCGACTTTACAAAGTACTCTTGTGAGATTGTTCACAAATCAGTGCTTACGCGCATTGGATGTTAGGAATTGTGAAGTGATTCCCCACGACACTGGCCGGATTAAAGGCAAAAAAAGCGCCTTTGAAAACAAAGGCGCTAGGTAAAATAAAACCCTAAGGGAGAGTTGTTCTTTAATACTTACTGATTAACGAATTCTGGATAAGCTTCCATGCCACATTCGGAAATATCGACACCTTCCACTTCTTCTTCCTCAGTAACTCGAAGGCCCATGATTGCTTTGATTGCTAACCAAGCGATCAAGCTAGCTCCAAACACCCAACCAAAGATCACTAGCATACCGACCAGTTGCCCCACGAAAGTCGCATCAGGGTCGGATAGGAGTACAGCGAAGATACCGAAGATACCTACAGAACCGTGAACCGAGATAGCGCCGACCGGATCGTCAATCTTCAGCTTGTCCAGAGTGATGATACTGAACACTACGATTGTTCCGCCTACGGCGCCGATAAGTGTAGCAAGTAGTGGACTCGGGTCAGCAGGCTCTGCGGTTATAGCTACTAGACCGGCTAATGCGCCGTTAAGTGCCATAGTCAGGTCGGCCTTACCGAACATCAAACGAGCGACAAGAAGCGCTGCAATCAATCCGCCAGCTGCGGCTGCGTTGGTATTTAGGAATACGTTTGCAACTTCGTTCGCTACACCGATGCCACCTAGCTTCAGAGTAGAACCACCGTTGAAACCGAACCAGCCCATCCAAAGGATGAATGTACCTAGTGTCGCCAGCGGCAGGTTAGCTCCAGGAATCGCCTGAGGCGCACCCTTCGAATTGTATTTGCCCTTTCTCGGTCCTAGTAGAATTACACCAGCCAGAGCAGCACTAGCACCAGCTAAGTGAACGATACCTGACCCGGCATAGTCGCTGTAGTTCAATTCGAATAAACCGAATACTGCGTCCCCGTTCCAAGTCCAGCTACCTTCCATTGGATAGATAAAGCCAGTCATGGCAACCGCGAAAGCTAGGAAAGCCCAAAGCTTCATTCGCTCGGCTACCGCACCGGATACAATTGACATCGCCGTTGCTACGAACACAACTTGGAAAAAGAAGTCAGAGGCGCCCGAGTAGACAGAGTCACCACCGAAGCCGACTTCTGCAGATTCGGCGAGCACGCCTGCAATTGCTGCTTCGTCCATCTGCGCTACTGTAGTAACACCAGATAGGAAAAAGCCGCCGTCATACATAATTTGATAACCGCAAACCAGATACATGGTGCAGGCAATCGCATACAGTGCGACGTTTTTTGTGAGAATTTCTGTGGTGTTCTTAGAACGAACTAGTCCCGCTTCCAGCATGGCGAAACCTGCGGCCATCCACATGACGAGCGCGCCACAAATTAGAAAATAGAACGTATCCATCGCATACTGCAATTCGAAAATTTGGTTTTCCACCTGGTACCTCCGGTTCATTGGTCTAATTGATGCTCTGCATTTTGGCTTTGCGTAGACCGATATTTGTCTTGTTAAACTGTTGCTACTAATTAACTACTTACTGCTAAATCTAGACAGCTTCTTCGCCAGTCTCGCCGGTACGGATACGAATGATCTGGGTTAGATCTGCAACAAAGATTTTGCCGTCGCCGATCTTTCCGGTATTTGCCGCCTTTGTGATCGCTTCTAGAGTTTGATCAAGTAGGCTCGCAGCAATTGCTACTTCTAGTTTTACCTTCGGTAGAAAATCAACTACGTACTCAGCACCACGGTACAATTCGGTATGGCCTTTCTGGCGACCGAATCCTTTTACTTCTGTTACGGTAATGCCCTGTACGCCTATTTCTGATAACGCCTCGCGGACATCGTCCAATTTGAATGGCTTGATAATAGCCGTGACTAACTTCATTATTTTGCTCCTTAGCTGTTTTGCTCTACTTAAATTCCTACAACTTATACTGCTCTATGCAGGGGTCGTGCCAGTTTGTAAAAACACCCTACAAGGCCGCCTTTTCGCACAGTTATCGCTCCTCTTTGGGTTCTAGGGCAGATTTTTTGAACAGACTTAGTGCGCCGCTACGTTTTATGCTCCAACAAGGTGCATTTTTGAATCGTAGAGCGAAGATGAGGGCCTAAAGGCAGCGCACTGCATAACCCGAGGGCGACGAGGTCACTATCCACAAAGCGGGCAGCTCCAAAATTGATGATAGAATGGGTGGTAGATTTTGGATGCGCACTCCGTTGTCACTCCTGAATCCCCTATGAATAATGAGAGTTAGCAGTAATGTTCAACAATAAATTTGTCGAAGACCTCAGTGCTCGCCTCTCCGCGATGATTCCCCTAGCCGGAGAAGTTCGCGAAGAATTGCGCACCAAGATAGAGCAATTGCTGAAAAACAGTTTTGCAGGCTTGGATCTATTGAGCAGGGAGGAGTTTGATGCGCAGCGCACTGCATTGGAGCGCGCCGAGAAGCGTATTAAAGAATTGGAGGAGTCTCTTAGCGAGCTCACAGAGAAGATGGACCAGTTCGATGCGCAGTCAGCGAGCAAGTAGTTTACTGATCTGGCAGCGACGGTAGCTAATCGCCTCCATCAAATCCTGCTCGCTTATCAACTCACTGCCTTCATAGTCCGCAATAGTGCGAGCCATCTTTATGACTCTGTGCGTTGCCCGCGCAGACATTGATAGTTTGTCCATGATGTTGGCTAGCCCCACCCGCTGTTCCTCGTCTAGATAGCAATACTTCTTAAGCTCTGCCAAATGCAGTTCTGAGTTGAGCTTGCCTGCCCGCTGAGTTTGTACTTCACGACAGTGGTCAATACTGGAACGCACCTCGTTCCAATCCAGGCCATCGTCCACTTCCTGTAGTAGCTCGACCTGCGAAAGTGCAGGCACTTCGATGACAAGATCTATGCAGTCGAGTAAGGGGCCCGATAGTTTGCCGAGATAACGCTCGATGCGATCCTCACTGCAGCGACACTCGTAATGAGGGTCATTCGCGTAGCCACAGGGGCAGGGATTCATCGCCGCCAACAACTGGAAATTAGCTGGAAACTTTACCTGGTAGTTCGCGCGGCTGACCGTTATCTCTCCCGACTCTAATGGCTCTCTTAATGCGTCTAATACACTAGGCTTGAATTCACTCAGTTCATCCAGAAACAACACGCCTCGGTGCGCTAGGCTTATCTCTCCAGGGCTGGCACGATTACCTCCGCCTACAAGTGCCACACCGGTTGCCGTGTGATGGGGGCTACGGATGGGCCGCTCCAACCAGTCACGTTGTTGAAATTGTTGTCGGGCAGCGGATTTGATAGTTGCTACTTCGAGCGCCTCTGCGTCAGACAGGCATGGCAGCAACTTGATCAGTAGATTCGCCAGCAATGTCTTGCCGCTACCAGGCGGGCCTATCATGAGTAAATTGTGCCCACCGGCTGCTGCGATCTGCACAGCGCGTTTGGCGAAGGTCTGTCCTTTTATCTCCCTAAAATTGTCTTGAGAGTGCGGTTCGCAGGTGCTGCTTTTCTTTTTTCGGTGAAATTCGGTGGCGGGCATTCCCGCAGTTAGCGCCTGGAATAGCTCCGACAGGCTACTGGCGCTGTAGCTATGTTTGTAGGCAACTAAGACTAGCTCTTCTCTATTCGCAGCCAGCAGTAGGATTTTGTTCGCTTGCTGTTTTGCAGCGAGGATCGCGCAGACTGTGCCCTGAACCCCACGGATGCTTCCATCCAAAGCGAGCTCGCCCAGTACTTCCATATTCTCAAGCCTCGACCTTTCTAGCTGCCCGGAGGCGATGAGAATACTTAGCGCAATAGCGAGATCGTACCTGCCGCCAGCCTTTGGTAGATCAGCAGGGGCAAGGTTGACGGTGATACGCCGAGTCGGAAATTCTAGACCAGAGTTTAAAATGGCACTCCTGACCCTTTCCTTACTTTCTTTAACTGCAGTTTCGGGAAGGCCAACTATCGCGAATGCGGGGAGACCATTTGATAGGTGTGTCTCCACAGTGACTTCGAGAGCATCGACGCCAAGGAGGGCACGAGATTGAATGGTAGCTAGTGACATGGCAGGTCGAACTGGTTCGTGACTACTAATAGATAGTCTACAAATCCTAATCTCGCCAGTCGGTGAAGAAATCGCAGGCAAAAAAAATGAGCTGCGAGCAGCTCATTTTTCGTAGTCGATTAGCAGCTTACTGGCTGCTACTGACCATATACGCAACAATCGCTGCCAGATCTTCATCTGTGCAAGTGAAGCATAGGCCTTTTGGCGGCATAGTATTCAAACCGTTGATCGCGTTTGTTACAACTGCTTCCATGCCCTTCTCCATACGAGGAGCCCATGCATCGGCGTTACCGCCTCCAACCTTTGGCGCACCAGCAGCACCTGTGCTGTGGCAGGCAAAGCAAGACATCATATAAGTTGCTTCGGCATCGAAACCATCTGTTAATTGTGCCAGCTGTACTTGCTGCTGGGAATTATCAGCGGAAATTGCAGTTGCGAAAGAGGCAACCAATACGAATAGGCCTAATTTGGACATTACTTTCTTAATAGTTAACACGTTTAACTCCTTACTCATTTAATTAAATTCTCAATATTCGATACTACGACTTTATACTGCTTAACCTTAATGGTTACTGACTGGACATGTACGTAACAATTGCTGCCAGATCATCGTCTGTGCAAGTGAAGCATAGACCTTTTGGCGGCATTGCATTCACGCCATTCACTACATTCGCCATGACGGCATCCATTCCCTTCTCCATGCGTGGCGCCCAGGCCTCTGCATCACCTAGAATCGGCGCGCCTGCTGCTCCAGTGCCATGGCAGGCAAAACAGCTCATCTGGTAGGTAGTCTCAACATCGAATGCAGCGACTTCGGTGGCTGCCGCTACAACTTCCGCGACTGCTTCTACAACCGCTGCTACCGGGGCCGCCGCTGTAGTAGATGCGGCTGGGGCGTTACCTGCCGTTGAACCGACGCAGGACTGTCCGGCCAAGCAGACTTGTCCTGCTGGGCGAACGTTGTCTTCGATGGATTGCTGCGCTACGGCATTGCTACCGAAAGCCATGAAACTTAGGTTCATCAGCGCGAGTACGAGCAGACGAGTTTTGACAGTCTCTGATTGCACAGAAATAGCTCCTTTAGTGTGTAAATCGTGGGATATAAGCTCTGGATCGACCCGGGAACCGCTAAATACCAGCTTATTGGTACCCTTCGGTGCTATAGGCGATTTTGCCAGAAAAAATGCAGGCGCAGTATACCCCTTATTGAGCCAATCTGGAATACGAGTTTTTGGCGTATTTTGAAGGTCGGGGCTGTGTTCTAGGGCGCTATAATCAAGTTCAGAGGAGCCTGATGGTAATACAACTCAGCAGGGCTGCTGTCTAGTCCGTAACCGAAGAAGAAACCCACCAGCATCTCACTGATCCCTAGAGACTCCGGGACCAGGTTCTCGACTACGGTGAGTTCCTCTATGGCAGTGAGGGTCTTGTTACTCGCCCGAGTGATGACACCGGGGTTGGCCGCAGAATCCACAAACTGCCCCTGCTCATTCAGGAAAAGGATTTGCTCATCGACGACCGCGGCGATGACGAGGAAGCCAGCCTGGCCTACATGCTGGGGATCGATATCTATGCGTGCAGCGATGTCTAGGGAAGCAGCAGGGGTAAACTGATTAGTAAAGCTCACTCCATCGTCTGAGGTAATGCCGCCACTGAAGCTTGCGTTGACGGCAACTCCCGTGAGACTCGTGCTCGAACCTAGGGGGTTTAGTCCGTCGCTACTGAGAACCGCATTTATCTTGTAATCCCCGGAGGTTCCGCACTCGTCTTTAACGGGAATATCGAAGGTATTTGCTAGCAGAAAATAACTTCCCGGTTGCAAAAATTGCGTCAGTGACGAATCACATTGATTGCTGGATTTATTGTCAAAGGCGATGACCTGCAGATTCTCATCGGCGATCAATAGCACCGAATCCAATGTCGAGGATGTCATTCCAAGACTCAGCGTTGCGGCGCTTGTTAATGTGAATCGATAAAGATCGATTGGGCTGGTGTCACTGCTACCGGGCAGTAGTTCACTCACACTGCAATCATTGGCATCTAGAGCATTGCTGATTGAGCCAAATTCTAGTTCAGCAACTACACAATTTATCGTTCCGTCGTAGAGCTTTTCTGCGCCGGCGATATCATCGGCTTGCAACCTGTCCAGATTGCCAATGTTAGGCGCCATGATAGCGGCGTTAGTAGTTTCATGATCCAGGCCAATCGCGTGACCTAGTTCGTGAAGCGCAATACGTCGAAGGTCTAATCCCTGTATGCCGAATTGCTCCAGCTTTCCGTCGTAAACGTTAAACTCGTGGGTTTGATTTATAATGATATTCGCTTCGTCGATAGTGGGCTCGCCAAGTATTGCCGCATTGACCCTAAGCAGGGTCACGGCGAGCGTGTTATCACCAAATTCGCTTCCACAAAAACTATCGTTGAAATCGACGCTACTCAAACCGTCGATAGCGCAAGGATCCCGGTTCTCCTCGCGTAGAATAAAATTGAACGATGTCTCGGTATTCCAGTCATCTATCGCGGCAATAAACGCCGCGTTCCAAGTGATACCACTCGCAGCCATTCCATCTATACCTACGTAGAACTCGATCTCACCCGTTGGCCACTTGCTGCCGTCGATCTCGAAGGCCTGTAACTGCGAGCCTGAAAAAATCAGTAGAAAAGAGGTAAGGAGTATTTTATGAATACGAGGCATAGGTCTAAGTGAAAAATATCCTGAATAGGTGGTTGTCAGTTGTTGAAAACAAGTACGTGCTAACGTGCGAGTCGAAATACGTTTTACTCATTCTAGTAGACCGCCTGGTTGCCAATTTCTTCTTGGTATCTGAACTAAGCCGCCGCTTGGCAACTTTAGCCAAATACAGGCATTACGTTTGTGGCCGCAAACACACTACTAGTGACAGGAGAATTCGGCACTACTGCCTATACGACCCGTTTTGAATGGAACGCCACCACTGTTCGTTTTTCAGATACCAATCAACGGTTTTGTTGAGGCCAGAATCGAAGTCTTCGCGTGGGTCGTAGCCGAGTTCTGACGAGATCTTGGCAGCGTTGATAGCATAGCGCGTATCGTGACCCGGCCTGTCCGTAACAAAGCTAATAAGAGAACTCGCAGGCTCGCCTTTAGCGCAGGGAGAATCAGGAAATCTAGCGGCTAACTCCTTGTCATCGGCGAAGCGCCCGTCGATCAATTCACACAGCAGATTAACGACGTCCAGATTCGCCCACTCGTTGTTGCCTCCAATATTGTAGGTCTCGCCGTGCCGGCCCTTCTTAATGACAAGCTCGATGCCGCGATTGTGGTCATCGACATACAGCCAGTCGCGAATCTGTTGGCCATCGCCATAGATAGGCAGATCTTTACCGGCGAGAATGTTGAGGATACATACTGGCAGCAACTTCTCTGGAAACTGATACGGTCCATAGTTGTTCGAGCAGTTGCTAGTGGTGACTTTCAATCCGAAGGTGTGGTGATAGGAGCGCACTAGGTGATCAGATGATGCCTTGCTCGCCGCATAAGGAGAGTTAGGAGCATAGGGGGTCGATTCTGAGAATGCCGGGTCGTCCGCACCCAAAGTGCCATACACCTCATCGGTGGAGACATGATGAAATAGGTGATCGGGCTTCGCGCCTTCTTCGATCCAAAATTTCTTCGCCGCCTTCAACAGGCTGTGGGTACCAACTATATTCGTATCGATGAAGGCATCTGGCCCGGTGATTGAGCGATCGACATGGCTCTCTGCTGCGAAGTGAACGATCGTGTCGATGTTGTGTTTGGCAAGAAGCGAATCGACCAGAGGCTGGTCACAGATAGAACCATGAACAAATACGAACCATTCTTCTGCAGAAAGGTTCGACAGATTGCTCTTGTTCCCTGCATAGGTTAATGCGTCGAGAACAATTATCCTATCTTGCGGGTTCGACGCGTGCCAATAGTTGACGAAGCTTGTGCCGATAAAGCCGGCGGCGCCGGTTACTAATAAATTTGCCATTGATTCAATCTCTTTGCTGTCTCTTATGTACTGCTTATGAGTCTCTTAGTTTAACAGCTCATAGCGTTGCTGCTGATTTGCCTGCCAGCTGCCTAATCACTAGCCTTAGTTGTGTCTTCCAGTCCTCGACGGGACATTCAAATTCGGCCAACGCTCGACTTCGGTCTAGAGCGCTATAAGCCGGACGCCTAGCGGGAGTAGGATAGGCGCTAGTAGCAATTGGACTAATTGAGATCGCCTTGCTCAGTAGTCCTTCCTGTAGTGCTTGATCCTGTATCTCTTGTGCAAACTCGAACCAGCTGATGCTAGCGCCGTCGGTCCAATGATAGATCCCCTGATAATTTTGACACGGAATCATAGCAAAGATTAGATCGGCCAGACCATGGGTAGAGCTTGGTGAGCCGATCTGGTCATTAACGACTGAGAGTTGATCCCTCTCGCGCATCAGCCGCAGCATGGTCTTTACAAAATTATTGCCGTGTTCGGAGTACAGCCAGGAGGTACGGACTATCGCGCTACACTCACTGGCCAGTGCCTGTACCTGTTGCTCGCCAGCTAGCTTGGAGACGCCATAGGCTCCTAGGGGATTAGTCTGTTGATCGACGGTATAGGGTGTCTTGCTTGTGCCGTCGAAGACAAAATCAGTCGATATGTGAATAAGTCGCGCTTGGTTCGCGGCTACCCAGCTGGCAATCGCGCCTACTCCCTGCGCATTCACCAGGGCGGCGCCCGCAGCGTCGGACTCGGCCTTATCGACCTGAGTATAAGCCGCCGCGTTGACGACTACTGAGGGTTTTAGCTCGGATAGGACGGTATCCGTCATCTCTGCCTTGCCAATATCCAGTGCCGATCGGCTTAGTACTTTAAGCTGGTATTGAGGTAGGGGTGATTCGGCCCACAACTGCGATAGTGTCTGACCCAGCTGCCCCGTTGCACCGGTTACAACTATGAGTGAAGGGTTCATGAGCTAGCGGAATAATGCGGAGCTTCGGCCAGCAGCAGACCAGCCTCATCCTTGCCCGAGAGCAGGGGCGAATCGTTAATCAAGGGCCACTGGATACCAACCGCCGGATCATTCCACAGCAGGCTGTGCTCGTGGTCTGGGCAGTAATAGTCGCTGCACTTGTACGACAGCTCGGCGGATTCGCTGACCACATAGAAGCCGTGAGCGAAGCCGGGTGGAACCCATAATTGACGCTTGTTTTCCGCTGACAAGATCTCGCCAGCCCACTTCCCGAACGTCGCCGAGTCTTTGCGCATATCCACCGCGACATCGAATACCTCACCCGATACAACGCGGACGAGTTTTCCCTGTGGCTGCTGCAACTGATAGTGCAATCCGCGCAGTGTGCCTTGCGCGGACCGGCTTTGATTGTCCTGTACGAACCGAGCATCGATTGCGTTTTCTTTAAACCAGGACTCCCGGAAGGTTTCCATGAAATAACCGCGGGCATCGCCGTGCACGGTTGGCTCGAGGAGTAACACATCGGGAATTGAAGTTTCAATTATTTTCATCAGAGTTTACTGCCTACCAAAATTTCTAGTTCAGCGCCCGTGTTCGAGTAGTTGAAGCAGGTATTTTCCGTAGCCGCTTTTCCCCAGAGACTGCGCTAAATTTTCGAGTTGCTTTGCATCGATGAATAACTGCCTATAGGCGATCTCTTCGGGACAACCGATCTTCAGCCCCTGTCGTTCTTCCAAGACGCGTATAAAATTCGCCGCGTCTAACAATGATTGTATGGTTCCGGTATCTAGCCAGGCAGTTCCGCGATCGAATAGCTCAACCTTCAAGGACTTACGTTCGAGATAGACTTTATTTACATCCGTTATCTCGAGTTCCCCGCGCGGCGAAGGCTTAACCGACTTGGCGATATCGACGACATCGTTGTCGTACATATACAGGCCGGTTACCGCGTAGTGAGACTTCGGGTTCGCCGGCTTCTCTTCCAGTCCAATCGCATTGTTCTCCGCGTCTAGCTCGACAACACCGTAGCGTTCTGGATCGGTTACATAATACGCGAACACACAGGCGCCCTGCTCCTGCTCGACGGCGCTCCTTAGCGTGTCTTCTATTTTGTTGCCATAGAAGATATTGTCGCCCAATATCAGGCACACACGACTGTCGCCGATGAACTCTTCGCCGATCAGGAACGCCTGCGCCAAGCCCTCTGGTTTGGGTTGCTGTCGGTAACAGATATCCAGGCCCCATTTGCGGCCATCGCCCAAGAGCGATTCATACACGGCGGCATCTTCGGGAGTGGTGATTATCAGGATCTCGCGAATACCCGCCTGCATGAGTGTGGACAGGGGATAGTAGATCATTGGCTTGTCATAGACCGGCATGAGCTGCTTGCTTACAACAAGAGTCATAGGGTGGAGGCGACTACCACTTCCGCCAGCGAGGATAATTCCTTTTGTCATTTAGTTTCTCTTGTCGAGGCTCCTGTTATTGAAGCTCGTATTTATCATGCATCGGTTATTCTAGACGCTGTCGACTATTTCACAAACTGTTGCAGACAAAGCCTGCTACTCTGCGGATTCGCGAATCGACTCAATTAGTTTAGGCAGTTCCTCATAGAAGGTAGTGCTCGGCTTGAAACCCAATTCAGACGCCGCTTTCTCATTGGAGAACAGGTTGTCTGAGATCAAGTTCCGATAGGTTCTAGCACTGATAGCGCCACTCCCGCCTGTAATCGAGGACACAAAGCACGCTATTTGCGATGCGCCATATAATACCATATGTGGTGTGCGCCAGCGTGGGAATGGCTTGCCAAGGGCCGCATAGATGGCTCTCTCCATTGCGGCTACCGAATAACTTTCACCGTCTGTCACGGTATAGCTCTTCTGGCCTGATTCGTCGGCCTCCATAGCTAATAGTAAAGCGGCTGCGAGATCGTCGACCGAGATCAGTGAGATCTGATTGTTTACTTCAGGTAGGGGCGGCAGCCTACCCCTCTCAATCATTGAGATCATGCGGCTGATATTGCCCTTCATGCCCGCGCCATAAACATTCACGGATCGCAGAATCACAGATGAGATCTTGCCCTGCTTGGATGCGGTCTCGATAAGTTGCTCGGCTTGAAATTTGGACTCTCCATAGGCGGTCACATCACCCTCTCCCGTGGCGG